>Ga0116227_10001512_pt1 | contig 51985 bp, 32 predicted proteins | sample S1TSphgellanicum_FD_89693 | JGI IMG/M metagenome (GOLD analysis project Ga0116227, IMG submission 89693) | Host-associated microbial communities from peat moss isolated from Minnesota, USA - S1T2_Fb - Sphagnum magellanicum MG | ecosystem: Host-associated > Plants > Peat moss > Unclassified...
AGAGAGATCAGGCCATTGAGCGGCATTGGAAAATCTTGAAGTCGCGTTGCTTCGGGAGAAAAGTTTTCTGACTTGGGCAGGCCAGAGTGTCCTGCAATCGAGAATGATCAGCAAAGGCATTATGTGGCGCGGTGGCGTTGTTGCAGTTTGTGATGATGAAGGGAGCTTGGAAATCAGACAGGGACGAACAGAGGAGGAAGCAGAGTGATCTTTTGGGGAAGAGAGCAGGTGTGGAAGAGGAAGGCAGATTATGCTGAGAAGCTTAGAGGGATGTGCAGATCGAGAGATGGATTGATTGTTTGGAGGTTTTGGACTGGTTACAGAACCTTTTCTGTTGCGCCAGTAGCCAGCCAAACAGTTGCAGTTGGCATCAGGGAGTTTGGTTTTGAAGAAGTAACAGAGAGAAACTAGGAAGCAGAGATAGATCAGAGTCGTTTGTATGAACTGCTGGGATCTAAGAGGAATGTTGGGGCGATGGCCCTCAGTTGTCTGTACATTTGCTGTTTTTGTATGTGATCGCACTTTCAAAGTTTGCAGTAAACAAGCTTCAGGTCAAGAAGAGTGTTGTCAGAATCTGTTGTTGCAATTTTGTTGAGGAAACAAGTAGGTGGTTTTGCTGAGCATAAGCGTGCCAAGACTCACTGGTCGAAAAGACCAAGTACTGTGAACTGTCCAAATGTTCCAGGAATGCAATGCGTGTGTGTGTGTGAGGATCTAGGCGCGCACATTGGTAGAGTCATGAACAGAGTCTGAGAAGAGAAGGAAGATCAGGCGTCGCGATGTAGTTTTGGGACATCAGGAATTATCGATCAGAGAGAATCTGTGTGTTACCAGGGTGTTCGATTGGTTTGTGCACCCTCCTTTTTGGTGACAGAATCATACACTAATAAAAATGATTAATTACATAATTTTAAAAAATTGCAACAATTTTTATTTTAGTGACGTAAAAATATATTTTACATTTTTTCGTTTTAAAAAGTAAAAATAAATTAATTAGTGAAAATTTGGGTCTAAATAGTTGGTTTAACCCCCAACCCTTCAATAACCAACATGGTTTTCTGGTTTTAAATTTTCTTAACTTGGAAATTCTTGTGGGCAAAAAAATGGAAAAACTAATGCAAATTCAAAAAATTAAGTAAAAAACAAAAATAATTGCCAAAAATTTGAGATCACAAATTTCAAAGAAACAAGGTTGCTCCCAATGAATAAAAGTTTAAGTAATGCTAATAATTCTAACATTAAACAATTTCAATATCAAATTTATTTTAATATTTGAGATCATTATAAACCTTATCCATTTTTTTACAAAATTTAAAATAAATATTACTAATGTAATTGAGTTTTTTTGTGATGAATTTCCACCATTTTGCAAACATAAAAAGGGCCATCAACATTACAAAAGATTTTTTTTATGTTTTAATATTTTTTCAAATGATATAATTTCATAATGGTTTCTAGGACTTGTAGCCAAAATATAAAAATATTTTAACAAATTTGTACCTCCATATATGGCTTATAACCAAAACATGACTAAATGTTTTGTGGATAATCTTGAAGAAGATTTTTTTAATGAAAAAAATAAAAAGATAAAAAAATTTCATTGATGTCAGTATTATTTTCACCATTTATAATTCATTGTTTTTTTTAAAAAAACAAATTTGTTAATTCATCTCTAAATATTTAAACATAAACATGTAGCAAAACAAGCTAAAGAAATTAATAAACCATGTTTAAAATAAAATAATAAGTATAAAATATTGGTTTTATAATTATAATAAATATACTCTGAAATTTAAAAAATTAATCATTTTTTTAAACATGGATTTTGTTTTCATACACCAAGGGAAAAAAAATGGGAAAAAATCAAGGATTATTTTTTGGGTTTTTTTGGTGTCGCATCATGAACATTCATAATAATGCCCATGATGTTTAAAACAAACTGGGGGAAAAACATACATTCTAGTTTATATAAATGTAAATAATAATAATATAAAAAATTTATAATTTAAAGGCTTACATGCATCCTAAACTTTGCATGCATGAACATTTTCACCTAATAAATAACCCATTCATATATAAATGTGAAACTTCCCAAGTTTTTATACATTCATTTCAAAAAATTATGGTGAGTGCAAAATGCAATTCATGAATAGTGGATTTAGTAACATTCAAAGTGAATGACTCAACTCGTATACAAATGTTAACAATTCAAGAAATGTGAAAAAATTCACTAACCCATTCAAGTATAAATGTGAAGCATTAAGTTGTTATGTGTGTTTTAATATATATTAATAAGTGCAATATGCAACATTTGAATAGTGGTTTCAATAAGTTCAAAATGGATGATTCAACTCATGTAAAGATGTTGATAATTCAAGAAATGTGAAAAAAATCATTAAATCATTCAAATAGAATTGTGAAATACTTAGTTTCATGTGTTTTGGTATATTATAATCAATGCAAGATGCAATTCTAAGTAATGGTTTTAACATAGAAATAGTGAATGTTCAACTTTGATAATTGAAGACATGTGAAAAAAATCACTAATTCATTTCAATATAAATGTGGGGTTTTAAATAAATCATGGTAAATGTAAAATGTAATTCGTAAATAATAGTTTTAACATATTAAAAGTTGATGGTTCAACTCATGTACCATGTTGATAGTTGAAATGTCAAAAAAATCACTAACCCATTATAATGCATTGTGTGAATAAAGTTAAAGGTTATCTCAATTTCCATGTCAACAATTTGAAATTATTAATAAATAAATAAGGACCAAATTATACTAATAAGTGAACAACATAGTGAATGTAACAACTATGAACAATATTGACCATTAATTAATGCAATAAGCCACTTGGAAACTTAAGATGGCCAAATGTTATTCAAATGTATTCAAATGAGACAATAGGACCACAATGTGTAGGGGTGGAAAAGGACAAGATTTCTTCTTGTGATATTATCAGATTTTGCTTTACCAAAACCCCTTATCGAATTTATTTATCGGATTCAAATGTTAATTTTAAAACCAATTCTTTTGGGATTAGGTTAATTGTTTGTTCCATTGTTTTAGATGAAGGTATTTATGGTTGTTTATCTTTGAAGACTATACAAGGGGTGTTTTGAAGTAAATAACTCTTTGTCATACTTTTGAACGTGGAGTTTCTACTATTTGATTTTTTCTTCATATGCTACAAGTATATTCTTATTGAACAAGGGCTTTCTACTTGTATTTGTTTCATATTTGTTTATGTAGAAATTTTATGAGTTTTTTCCTACTAGTTTGATAGAAATTTACTTCAACTTTTGCTTATCCAAAGAGAAGAAGAAATTCTATGTTCTACTCCATGTTTTATTACATCCAAAACCTAGTAGTTCACTGGGTGGCCTTAACATTTGGCGACCATACAATGGATATTGAATTAAAATCTCTAGTTCAATGTCATTCCTTTTTGGACAAATATTGGTTAGAGTTATTTGACTCTACCAAAATAACACAAGTTTTTTTTTTAAACTATAAAAATAGATAAAATAAAACAAATAGTAGTTTACAAAAACATTCGAATTGTTTACAATATGCCAATAGGTTGACACAAAGCATGAAGAAAATAATCAAATAGGTTTTGTAAGAAAGTGCCAAAGTAGGGCATGTGAACAGTTCGGAGCAATTTGAACCGCCAAAGATCGACATGGAGGAGGTTGCAACCTTTCATAATGGGGAGTATAATGATTTGGAAAATGTTATCTACCAAAAGTATTGAACCAGAAGCTAGATGACCTATCAAAAACAATCCACCAAAATTGTGACACGTCAAAACTAAATTGAAAATTTTGCAGGAACCGATTTGGGACTTACCAAAAATCAAGTTTTTTGGTACTAGTTGAGACTCTTGTGCCAAGTCCACACATTAGAGAAAGTGAAATTGTTTAATTATAAAGGTGAATTAAGGAATCACATTGGCTTTAATGGAAGGATTTTTTCACCAATGCACGAAATGTGTAGTCCTCAAGGATGAATATTTCAAATGAGGAGGAGTTCCAACAAGGAATTTCAGTAATTCTTCTATATTCAATGTTCGCATATCTCTTCATTTGTTTCCAACCTACACTTTTTGTCTGAGGTTTGGTCACATGTTAGAAAGTTGCCCCTACATGTATAGTCAAGTCTTGTTTATACAAATGGTACCAACTTTTACATCAAATATACCTTATCCCATATTGATACATGTTTAAAATCTAGGTTCGAATGCTCAGTAATTGATTTATCCTTCTATAATACCAAAATCACCTTGTAATAAACCTTTTTGTTCCACCTATTTTTGTTCCCGTTACCAGAAAACTCATTGAGCAAAATCCAATAAGTTTTCCAAATTTTATGTTTCCTTTTATTGGACAATATCCACCAATTTTTAGTTCTGGTTACGATGGCATGGGGGTGTTCCTACAATGTGACCTTTAATCTCTGGCCTTTTTACTAACATTATTGCAGCACCAAAGCTGGTTTTGGGGGTTATGTAAACTAGGGTTGTAACAAATGTCAAAGAGCTTTTGGATGATGACGATATTTCTTCAAAAAGGAAGCACAACCCAAAGTTGTCGTGAATACTTCCTACCAAAAACCATACAATGGAAAAAAATGTAGATAATCCCCAATTGGAGGTGGTGGCGGTCTTCCTCTAAGTGGCAGTAACATATTTACAAGCAACAATGGTAGTGCACCTTTTGGTGTTGGTGGTAACAATCCTCCAAGAGGTGGCGATAGTAAACCTCTTGAAAACAAAGGTTTAAAAATCCCACCATAGGATCAGCATCACCATGAGTAGGGCCTACCTACATGGAATCCTTGGTACCCTCCCTGGTATCTGATCCAACCTCTTGTGGCTCTAACTCTTCCACCTAATAGGAAATCTTTACCTAATCCCATTTACACCATAGTGATGGACCTCGACGCTCATGTATGAATATTTCACAAGCCATTCAAGCTAACGGGGAGAAGAATGATGTAGGTATTGTCAATATGTTTTGTTTTACCCTTCATGATGCCATATCATATTGGGGAGAAAATTTTATTCGAACGCATTTAGTTTGTAGGTTTGAGAAGCTAGAAGTTGCATTCTACAAATGTTATCGAAAAGTACAAATGGATGAACAAGTGTGCAAATAGTGCAAATGATAAAGTAAGGTAGAGACAAAAAGGTTGAAGTATATTATGAACATATACTAAAATTAGTAAACTGCCTTTAGCATTAAGCAAACAACAATTTGTTGACCACTTTCTTTCAAGTAGGATTGTTGTTATATCTTTGGATAGCAACAACTCAAATGAAGAGGGACACCTTGTTTGAACACAAGGAAGTTGTAGTCATTTGTGAAGAAAGTATGGGTGATGCAATTGACTACCAAAAATTGTTAAAGCCACTAACTAAGCAATGAAAGAAGGTGGGCAAATATGACTTGCAGTCAATGTAATAAGCCAAGACATTCCAAGGAGTGCTACCATTGGAATCCCGACAATTAACCCAAACAACAAGTTCAAAGACAAAAAAAGGTTTCAATGAATGGAGTCTCAACATAGTCAAATGGAAGTACTGGAAATAAATCCAGTAACATATGCAATCAAGGAAAAGGGAATAAATTTGGTTCCGTCATTCATTGATGTTTCATCTACAATTTTGTTGAACATAAGATCTACGATTATCTCCATAAGGATGTGGCTTAAGTAATGTTTAGGGAAAAAATCATGGTGGCCGAAAGAAAAAAGTTGCAAGTGGTGGATATCTTGCTTTGAAATTAGTTTTTGATAGATCATACACTCATAATACAAGATTTTAAAGGAGACTTGATGAGCTCAATGGACGTTCCATGTAGGAGACTTAGATTGTGGCAAGCATCAAAGTTCCTAGAATGTTTTTTTGGGGCAAGCTAATTGAGGTCGATGATGAGATGGATACAATGCAAGAAATTAGTGGGATAAGAAGTTAATTGAAAAGTTCCTGACAATTGGAAATGGAGATGCCATCAAATCTATTTCATGTGCTACGGTTATGGAATTTGGGAAAATTACAGCCATGTAATGCCATACCCTTTCCAAGGAAGCAAACTCCAACAAATCGATCACTAAAACCATCCAATCTGAAAAAGAAAGGTAGAACATAGAATTTGAGTCTAGTTCAACTTGCATACATTTTCAATAGTGCTTCTGCAACAAAGTCTCTTCAAGATTTGATAGACCTGATTGTGGAAGGTACCAAAACTCCTACCAACCTCTCTCATGAATTGCATCGTTGGTTAAAACGTAAGGAAATATCGGTTGGTGAAATCCCAAAAATGGATACACCACTGGATTTGTTTTTCAGTGGTACTCACTAATTGCATAGTTCAGTAGAAGCCACTAGAACTACCCAACCCCATGAGATTCATTTTCGACACAAATTGGTTTATTTCCTACCCCTACTGGTGCATAAACTGAAATGCAGGGATCTGAAATAGCTCCCTCATTGTTGCATCCTTGAAATATCTAGAGGAACACCTCTTTTATTCCAATAATTTTGTTCAAACAATCAACAACTTAAAGGCTTTTTGATTAGCCTCAACCAAAAAGGAAGTAGCAAAGGAAGGGCAACAAGAGAGTCTCTAGGAGGTGGCCAATCTTAAAAGCCAATTGCACCAACTACAAATTGCAAACCAACAGGACTCCTTTATCATTGAGCGCATGCAGATAGAGGTGCAAACTTTGGAAGGAATATTAAAAAGAATGCAAGAGTTGGAGATGGAAAACTTGCACTATTGAAATGAGTTACCAAAATTAAACAAATAACTTACATAAATTGGTTTAGACTCTTTGAACTCAAAGCGGGCCACTTTATAGCAAAGCTTCAAATTGGAAAAAGAAAACCATAAGAACTTGAAAATGTCTTTGGGCATGACCGATAAGTAGCTGAGGTGAGAGGTTGGAAGGCTAGAACAAGGTGATGAATGAAAAGACATAGAAGTAGCAAGATTAAACTAGTTGATCGATTGAATTTAGTTGTTGTAACAAAATTCAATAACATCATGAAGGAGAATCCAGTTATGAATCTAGAAAAAATGGAAGTAATTAAGAAGAGATGAAGACATTGAAGTTGAGGACTAAATTGGCCGATCTTTACCATCACCAAATGGAGGAGTTTGACAACCTAAAGATGGAATATGCCTTTATGAAGGCATAGCTGCTGATGATCTATCAATATAGAAGCAAAAGGAGCTAAGCAAAACAATGGGCTCTACATAAGGATGAAGTTGTTCAAATAATTTGTGAATATTTTGAGACCTATTAATCGAAAGGATGGGGAGCTTTACTAGAAACGATTGGAGGCTTACCAAAAGGTTATGTTTCATTTAGTGATGCTTCCATTTAATTATGGCATGACATTAACACCCACCAAATCTACCATTACATCAAACACGCATCAAAGTGAAAAATAGATAGAGGGAGCTCAAATGGAGGTAGAGTTTGGTACTGCACCGATTCCTCACCCTACCAAGTTTGAAGGCATTTTGCAGGCTATAAACAATTTCAATGCTGCAATTACATCTGAGTTAGTCAATGTCCCTATTTATATAGAAACAACAGTGTCTTCCATTGATTCTAGTGTTACGAGATTTTATAGTGCAATAATCAACACAACAAGGTCCCTATGGTTAGAATTGGCGCATGTATCTTTGGTCAGACTTTGGTGAAACTAGAAATAAGAATAACTCCTTTCGAGGCTTTACCAAATACTTCCATTGCATTGGAGGAGGTAGGATTAGCTATTGTGATACTAGGGGATGTGTAGTTAATAGAGGCTACTATCATGGAGGAATAACATAATTTTAGAACAATTGTAGTTTAAATTATAATTATGAGGACATAATCCCAATTGGAAAGGGGAATGAAATTAAAAGTAGAAATATATCAAAACATGTTATTGGATTTTGTTTCTTAATGAAATCAATTATCGAATTTTACATCATTGAAACATGTTATACAAAATTTTGCCTTACCAAAACCCCCTACCATATTTTCTTACCAGATTCAAATGTTAATTTTAAAACCAATTTTTTTGGGATTAGGCTAACTATTTATTCCACTATTTGAGTAGTTTTTTAAAGGTACTTAAAGTTGTCTATCTTTGAAGATTGTACATGGGGTGTTATCAAGTAAATAATTCTTTGTCATACTTTTGTACATAGAATTTCAACTAGCCAATTTTTTCTCGTATGCTACAAGTATTTTCTTGTTGCACAAAGGCATTTTATATGTATTTGTTTCAAAAAAAAAATATGTATAAAGTTTATGAATTTAGTCCTACTAGTTCGACATAAATTTATTTCAACTTTTGCTTCTCCAAGGAGAATAACAAGATTCTATCTTCTACTCCTTGTTTTATTACTTCAAAAACCTAGTAGTTCACCAAGTGGCCTTAACATAGGATAAAATCCAAGTAATATTATTGATAAACCCATTTACATTAATGAATAGTGTTGAAAAAAACTATTCTTCAACAAAAAATGAAGCATTACCAATGGTCTATGCATTAAAGAAATTTATACATTATTTACTTGGAAATATCTTTACAATTTTTATTGATCATCAAGTTGACAGTTCAATCAACAAGTCTACAATGTATTAGGGTTTTCATCATTGCTAAGGTTTTCCTTGTTGGTATTTGTAATCTCCTTATTTGGTTGTATTATTAATTCCAATTCCATCCATGGATATCATGTTTCCATAGTGATTGCAACTTGCTATAATATGTATATCATGGACATTTGTGAGCACTCTTGTAGCCCAATAACCACAACTTGAAGTAAATGAAAGGTGCACAATAGAGAAATGGAAAATGGAAAAATTTGTGGTGATTGCACAAGGGGTGCAATATGCACAAGTTCAAAACTTTGAGCTTGCAAGATATAAATAAAACCACATTATGCACATTTGTGAAATTCTTATATCAAAACAAACCCCCACTATGCACATTTGTGACTTTTCAAAAATCAAAATATACTTGTATTGTGCATATTTGAACTCCAATGATCAAAATAGACTCCCAATTACGTATCTTTGAGCCTCCAAGATCAAAATGACTTCAATTATGTACATTTGTGATCCCAATATCAAAATAAAAACCCATTATGCATATTATGCACATTTGTGAGTTCCTTAAATCAAAGCAAACCTGCATTGTGCATATTTGAACTCCCAAGATTAAAAAACCCCCAATTATGTATCTTGGAACTTCCAAAATCAAAATAAATCTAGTCCATTATGCGCATCTGTGATCCTAAGATCCAATTAGAAACCCATTATGCATATCCATGAGCTCCAACATCAAAACATATCCCCATTGTGCATATTTGACCCCTAAGATAAAAACAAACCACCATTTAAATGCACATTTGTGAGTTCCCTATATTGAAATAAACATGTAGTGTACATATTTCAATTCCTAAAACCAAATGAACCCCAATATGTATCTTTGAACCTTCAAAATTAAAACAAACTAGTGGTAACCCGTGCCTGCAAGGCACAGCACGGCACTGAAGCAGCGATGACCCCTAACGACAACCCCTGAAACCTTAAAGGTTAACGACATTCCGCCATTTTAGCTTCCAGACATATCGCTCCATCTGGAAGTCACAATTCTTGGTGCCGAGATGAACATCAGCAGCCAACATCATCTGCACATTAGCCTCATTCTAAGAGAGCACCATCTTGATGCCACAATGCGTCGCTACTGCGATCTGGGGATAGCCACAAACGCAGAAACTGCAAACCAAATCCTAGAAGGGAAAAAAAACAGACGCAAAAAAACCGTCCTGTACAGCCGCTGAGACTTAAACCTAAACCCTAAAAGGAACGCCAAACCCTAACCGTACCAAAACCCATGTGTAGTTAATGAACCCCTAAGGTCAGGATAAGTTTTTCTACACAATAATTACAGTTCGATCAGCAAAAGAATTCTAAAGATCTACACCGTTAGATCTCATTGATTTGGACGGCCAGGAGATATCCAGCGCACAATATTAGATCACTGCTGATTTTTTTTTTTTGTCAATTTATAACTGTTATAACTGTCACAGACAGATAGACGGACGTAGTGAATTAATATATATGATTGCCATTATGCACATTTATGATTCCAATATCAAATCAAAAACCCATTATGCATATTTGAACCCCAAGATTAAAATAGACCCCCATTGCACATATATGAACCCCAAATATAAAAACAAATCCCCATTATTCACATGATGTGTGAGGTCCCACTATCAAAACAAAAATTCAAACTAACATTTAAAGTAAGATCTATGAATAAAGTCAAATTAACACTTTATATGTTCCATTTATGCCATAGTTTATAAGTTCTTTAATCAAGCCAAATAATTACTTCACATAATTAATGCAAAGGTTTGTATCCATTTAACCTACCTCAAAATTTCAAATTTTAATATACCCACCCAATTTAAAGAATTCTCACAATGTGTATTTTATCCCAAGTTTGGCATATTTGAGGTGCCATGTGTTACCATTGTAGGCCCACATAACTACCAAATGGAGATATCCATGTCATCTCATAACCATCAAAACAAGGATATCTTCCATTTGATTGAGACTTTTTTACCATCAAAACAAACATTTGAATAGAACATTATGTATGATAAAAAATACATATGTCCCATTTGACTCAAGGTCTACACACTTTGTCTTTTTTTACTAAAGGTGTCCTTTTTGTTGTCCTACTTGACTAAGTGTCACACAATCCACCAAAAAAATCCATGCCAAATCAAGATGATTAAAAGACCATTTTTTAATTAAAAAATGACAACCTAATCAAGTTGAATGACTTGAAAAGTCATGATTTTATATACTAGAAATATGCAAAGTGGGAATGATGGACTAATACCTAGGAGTTCTAAATCATGGTCTAGCTACACAAGTTCCCTTATTGTGTTTATGTGGAAACCAAACATATAATAATGGATAGCAAGCTCTAGATTCACCTAGCATTGTGCTGAATATTGTCCAATAAATAAGTAATGTTTTGTTCTAAATTGTGATAGGTGTTTGAGCAAATCCTTTAATTTGACTAAACATGTATCATAATCTAATCCATCAAGGTAGAGAAACTTGGTGTCCATATGCCTTTTCAAATGCAAACAAATAATCAATTGATTCAAACTAGACAAGTGAGGTGTATGACCCTAAAAAAACCACAACACACAAAATTGCAAAAGAATATATGCAATAGTGAACATGTGGATGGTGTGGTGCAAGGAGTGATTCTTGTGGTGGAAGTAATAACACATTCAAACATTTAGACATATAGGAAATATTAATGATGTGGGGACAACTGTGGTAGTCCAACAAGTGGTGGGGACAAGTTTGGTAACATAATAGACAGTGGGGATAGGTGTGGTAGCACAAAAAATGGCATAGAGCATATCAAATCTTTTGGGTGCTTTCAACATTCCACCAACACAAATTAAATGTTATACAATGTCCTTGATCAAGGCAAGAATCCAAATTAGACCTTACCTTTTTTATGGCAAAATATTTCAATTACATGTATGCTAAGAAGTCTAGCATACTTGTTCTATATGCAAGACACAACAATGGCTTCACCAAATTTGACTAAGACACCAACCAATGCATCCCCAAAGACAAGAAACCAACCTTTGAAATCATTTTTTTCTTGCAAATAACAAGCTAATTCATCTAACTTTGAATCTTTTATGTATGTAAGGCCCATCAATCATAAGTCCACCAAAACCCAACAAGGTTCACGTTGCAACATTACTAGGTTATGTGAAGTTGACTACAAATTAATTATGCGGCTTCAAATGTTATCTATTTTATATATGGTATGTTTTTGCATTTATCAATGTCAAATTAATTTCAACATAACTCTAGTGTAAGTTATGCGTATGGTGGAGCAATTTGTGAATATAGTCTTGGTCTTCTCTTAGGTTTCATACCAAACTTGTGTTCATATAAAGTTGGTGTCATGACCTTGAATAGCTAAGAAACTACAACCCAACAAGGAATTTTTTAAAGACTATCCACCATTTATCTTTTTGTGAATCTTGAATGAATTTGTGAAAAAATTGTGTGAAACATGTATGCCAACTTGTTTCACGTGTAGATTTGTGTGGGCATCAAAATGCTATTGATTGACTTAATTTCTAAATGGAAGATTCCAACAACAACAATTTATGGGCTAAATGGAAGCAAGGTTAGTGGAAAATAGATACCCAATGAATATGTGGCGAATGTGATGCTACCATATAGGGATATGATAGGAGATCCCCACTTGTTACATGTGAAAACACACTTGGGGGGGGGGCGGGGTCAAGATTGTTGTCACATTTGTATTGTTTTTTAGGGGTCCCATGTTTGAACTTCAACCATGTCATTATTATGAAGGATTTTCATAATGTTTTTGCATATTATGGTAGGTCAAAACCCAAAGAAATCAAATGCCAATGAAACTACATTTTTTATTTCATATGATGTGACGTTAAAATACATTTGCACTATATATATATATATGTCACTTGCACACAAAAATATCACACAAAAAACTCCAAATATATTCAAGAAAGGATTGAAATGATTTTTAATCTTTATGAAATTTTTAGTATCTATTAAACATTGTGATTCCATGTGTTTGGAATAAATTTGTGAACCATGTGAAGAATTTGATAATTATCACAAATTTATGCTTTTTAGGGCAATGACCATAAATATGTGGTGAATTAACATATTAATAAAAAATCATTTTCAAATGGAAGATGACAAGATATGTGAAGCATGCCATTTTAAAAACTTTCATTTCATACTTTTGGTTGATTAATTCAAACCCAAACCTAGTGTAATCCCAAAAAAATGGGCTTTATTATACTACATATAGCATAAATATATCCATTATTCCTTAAATTTTATCTTTTAAATATTTTTTTTCAAATAATATTAGATAACATTAACTTTGTGAAAATCAAAATATCAAGTCCAAACACCAAAAGTGAAACCCAAAATTAAATGCAACACATTTTGTAGGTGTATATTTTTCACACATGTTATGAAACTACCCAAGTTACCCCCCCATGTAATGTGTTTTCACCCTTGCACATGAAAGTCACCCACCCCAAGAGTTAGTCATTTTTTGGTCACCCAAGTTCTTAAAATGTGTAATTCATGAAATGCCAAGTAACCAATTTATGCTTCGAAACCCTAGAATGGGTAATGCATAATAAATGTAAAGGACAAGCGCCTTCGTTTGTGGAGAGTTTTGTTGAGTTACCAAATGAAAGCATGTATATGAAATACGTTATATTGTGGCAATAAAGTCCTTGCATTATGTTAACTTATGCCCCGTACAAAGATGTATGTAGGAAGCCCTTTTGGATGGGTATTGATTATGGTATCAGACCTATGATGTAACAAATATAGGTTCTCTTGTGCAATGTGATTAAGAGGATATAACTACATATGCCGGGCCTAATACTATGAAAAAATAGTGTGATTTACAACTAGCCTTACAAGTGGGTTCTTGAGTTACAATGACCACTTGCAACTTCATTGCAGCTCATCATATTTTTGCGGCATGAGTGTTATCAAACAAGTTGCATGAGATGTATTGGACACAATTCATTGTATGTGGAACCATATACATATATAATTCATGCAATTTAGTTGTAATTGTGTAGGAACAACTATTATGCAACTCTAATGCAATAAGTTTGCAACTACCATTGTAATGTCATGTTAACATGGTTTTTCATCCATCCATCAATGATGAACTATGTTGATTTGTGTTGTAACTCCTTCGCAATTATAGGTGCGATGGAAACACATTATAGGTTGCAACTAATTTTGTAATTATGTGACATTGACACAAGGTGGTATTTGTGTGTAACTATAATGTACCCAATTTGCAAATGGCAACTGAGTGATTACTATGGAATAACTACTAAGTAGGTCATCCATTAAAAAACCTAATGCTTGTGTGATTTTTTGTTCATCTATGACAAATAGAATTTGTTGACGTCCTTTACAACTAAGTTTTTAATTATGGGTTCCAATGTAGTTGAATGACAATTAATTTTAGTAGTATTGGACAACCAAATTACAATTTACAATGTAAATGTGAAGACCTTACACACACATTATCATTGTTCAAATTATGATAGATAGTGCAAAATTGCATTCTATCACTATTTATAAACATAAAATGGATTTGAAACTATATGCATTGACATTCAAGGTTGGAAATTGCATTATAAAATCATTTTTCTAATTTTTTTCTATTGAAATAAAATTTGACTATAAATTTAAATATTATTGTCCAAGTTATTTATAATGAACAAATTCCTTTGCCTAAACAAAAGGTCATCACAAAAATTATGAACCACAATAATAAAATATTTTCACCTAAAACACTATTTTTATAAATAAAAAAATAAATATTTTTTCATTGAAATGGAGTTGGAACCATAATTTCTTCATTCCACTTTGTCTACTTGAAATCTACCATATTATGATATTCAATGTCACATGCGAAATGAGATCAATAACATGTACATAACCTTATAATGCACAAAAGATATTTAAATGTCCATCCTTTCAACTTAAATAAAAACAAGTTTATAACTGTAGTGCCACTAATAGAACTTATATATCATTAAAATGTAACATACATAACATTGATACAAACAAAAGTACAATTAGATACACTTGCATACAATGGTGGTTTTCAAAATAAAATGCATCACATAATTGAAATATTGAGGTTAGAATTCACCATATTTAGTCCATTACTTCACCTTTGTTATTTTGGAACTTGTTTTTTTGCATGTATTAATTTGAATTAATACACAACAAACGATACATTCAATGACATAGTTATTAGCAACCTAACCAAATTATAGAACATCGCATGTGCATGTTCTTTTATTCAAGATAATATTTTTCAAACAAAACCACCGTTTTATTTTTGAAAAAACCTTACCTTGTATCCACAAGTTTGATTTTGATCGATATAAACATGATCAAAGTTTGGCCCTCTAACACGAACAACAAAAGTCATCATAAATGCACAAAAATAACATGTGTGTTTCAACAAACTAGTTTTATTTCAATTCCACCTTCCACTTCAAAAAATCCAAATGTTCAAACACAAACAAAATCCCTAGTTCATGATTATTGTAAAAAAATACACCTTTCATAAATCCTTCATCATTATAAATTACATTTTACAAGTCAACCTTTAAAGAAAATGGAATTTTTTTTGCACCATTTTTCTTTAATATATGGAAATAAACATTTCAAAACATAAGTCACAAACCTTCAACTTCCAATAATAAGAACAATAACTTTCAACCTTTAAGAATAAAAACAAAAACCTTCAATTAACTCCAAGTTTTCTAAATAAACTTATAACCACTTATCAACTTTACTTTTAAATTGGATTTTTAAAGAAAATCTCCATTATGTTGCACATGATGTGATAATCACATTACCAATTTTTTTTTAAATGCATAAAATGTTTAAGGAAAAAGACATTATCCTTTCTAGTTCATCTTGAGTTTATTGACAATAGGCATAGGTACATAAGGGTTGTTGATGCAAAAGGGGAAATATGATGATTTATTACCATGTGTCATTTGCTTAGGGATTTTTCACCCAAATTTTAAATTCCAAGTTGAAATATAATTTCATATTAGTTATTCACAATGATCACATGGTTGATTTAGTTGATTTGACTAATGTGTTCACATGTTGGTTTGGCTAATTTGGTTACTTTGGCTTACATGTTTATTAGATGTTAATTGTAAATGGAAAAAAATTATCCTTTATAATTCATTTTGAATTTTTATATAATAGGCATAGGTGCATGATTGGCTTGAAGGAAATGGGTCTTGTTGATGAAACAATTAGTGGCACAACTAGTTGTATCAATGGCAATCATAGTTGACAACTAGTAGCGAACAAGTTGAAAAGTATCATATCGAATGGGCAATGAAAATGCATAAACATGGCATGATCATATATGTGAAGGTTATACATTAGTTGTAAAATAGTCATTAATTGGGTGTTACATTTGCCTTAGTTGTAATGTAATTGTCAAATGTGACTAAATTCAAAGATAGTGGACTACAACCATATTTTTGGTGTGTACATTCTATATATTATATAAATGTTCATCTTGCAACTAACTTGCAATTACAATACAACTTGATTTTTAAACGCAACATTTTATTTATTAATTCCCCATATTCTTATGGGCAAGTGTAGCATAATTGTAGATTAATTGTTTTGGAATTATAATTGTAGGGCAATCTAGTTGCCACATACATGATTTTCATAATGTAATTAATTTATGCCTAACTTAGCACAACCATATACCAAACCTCTCCCAAACCTAAAGTGAACCCAATACAAATTTAACCTTCTTTTAAACTTAATATAATCTAAATTAGAATTAAAGTTAAATGCACTTTGTTTGAACTTAACCTAAACCTAAACCCAAACCTAATCCATACCCAACCTAGACCTAAACCTATCCAAAACCTAAACCCAACTTAATATGAACCCAACCCGATTTTTAACTAATCTTAACCCAAGCTTAAACCAATATAAATTAAACTTAAATTGAACCTAACTCAAATCTAACATGAAATTAAACCAGCATAGTCAAAACCCAAGCCAAACCTAACCCTCACCTTATCCAAAACTTACCCAAACTTGGGTCAAATTAAAACCAAACCTAACCAACCTAATCTGAACCTAAACCAAGCTTAACCCAATCTTTGCCCAAACCTAGGTCAACTTAAACCTGACCTTAAAGTTGATACGACCTATTTTGAACCTAATCCAAACCTAATCCTACCCCAACTTGAATTTATACCCCAACCCATAAAACATGGCAGGTTGTGATTTGGACACGTGCTACACACTGATTGTTTGTAAATGAGGCCATGTGGATGAATATGGACCCTTCAACAATATACATGACATCATAATATTTTGATCATTGATCGTTAAACGTGGGACATGGCCTCCTTAATTTGACTTGACCACGTGCCAAGTGGTGACATTTCAATGGTGTAAAATATATTTTTGCAAAAAATAAAGATCAGATGAATTGAAATAAAACGATGAAATGGAATTGTGCATGTACATTACAACTATAGTCAGTAAAATAGCATTTACAACTAAGGACATAAATGGTAAAACTACGAGTTTCATTGAACTACATAGTCATTTAAGTAGGAGTGGCATATATAACTAAAAACCCAATCATGGATCCACTTCATTTTGGCATAGTGTACAGTCTTGGCTTGACCTTGCAAGCTATGTGCTCATAAACAAAAAAAAATATTTTGAGAAATTCCAAGAGTTCATGGTGTGAAAATAAGAAAGAAAGACAAAATGAATGTGCACAAAAGAGAAAAGTTGATGAAGAGAAAGTTGGCAAGGAAGACAAGGGGAAAGGCAAGTACATGAAAAGATTAATTGGTAATATTTTCAAGTTGCTCAAATTGAATGAAGTTTGTCATGAAACCATTGGTTTTTTCTAATACAAATGTGTGATTTTGTTTTGTTTTGGAGAGGGTTGAATTGAAGGAAAACAATCAAGTGTGAAAAGGGGAAGAACTAATTTAGTGCAAGAAACATGGAACATACTTGATGCGTCGCATTCTTCCACAACACCTATTGTGCCCTTGTTGTTGTTGGCTTGTGCCCCACGCACTATTTGGCAATATTAAGTTCTTCTCAATTCTTTTGGTTTGGAAATACAATTCTCCTATTTGGCAAACACGTTCTTTTGGCTTCATTTTCTTGGTTGGCTTCAAATGTTCATTTTTTTTGGTTATATTCTTATTTGGTAATTATGTTCATCTTGCTCCTTCTATTTTTTCCTATTTGATAATATATTTTTCTCCCTTTGTTTGGCAAAGATTGCTCCTTGCTTCTACTAATTTATTTGGAACCACGTTGCTTTTACTTCAGTGTGATTTCTTATTTTGCAAATAAATTCCTCTTGCTTCTTCTTATTGTATGGCATCACGTTCCTTTTGCTTCTTTTGTCTCTTATGTGCTAAATACCTCCCACTTGCCTTTTTTGTTTCTTGCCTAACAAACATGTTCCTATTATTTTTTTTCTACTTAGCAACATAATATTTTTGCTCTCTTGTTCTTGTGTGGCAACATGTTTCTTCTATTTTTTCTTGTTTTTGTTATTTCTTGTTTGCACACCTTAACACAAAGCATTGTTCCATTTTGAATTTGTTTGCATCAATTTGCTTTTGTTAAGAAGAATTCTAAGTCTTGGTATTGTTGTTATTGGAACTTTTGTTGCATCTTGTCTTTGCCTTTGTGCTAATTGTATTGAAAAACTTGTGTGCATTGTATTTGTGGAGAAGTTCTTGAAAGGTTGTTGAGGAATGTAACATTGGGTTGTTAGGTTTTGAGTGAAGTATTTTTTGTTGTGGTTGGGAATGAGGATTTTCTTACACTTCAACATGAGAATATTTGGTTGGGAGGAATGTGAGAATGCATTCAAGTAGAAAAACAATGGCATTTGGTGTAAAGGTGAAGAGACATCAAGGTTGAGGTTGTAATCTTGAATGAAATTGCAAAACTATCAAGAATTAGTTTGTTATTGCAATCCTTCATGAAGGAGGGGGGAAGTTGTTAGATCTCATTAATAGATAATAAAAAAAGGTGTTGATTGAGTGATGTTTGGTGAAGAGGAGACATTGAAACAATTGCAAAAAAGAAGAAAAAGAGGAAAATTGAGGGAGAGGTGGCAACAATTGCAAGAAAAAAAATAGGGTAGTGGAAAGGGGTAGGTGGGAGAAGGGGGGGTGGAGGTAGGGGGAAACTAAATGAGAAGGGGAGCAAAGTGGGGGGTAAAGTGACGAGGGAAGGGCAACTAAGGGATGGGAAGGGTGGGGTTGGGAAGGGTGGGGAAGGGGTGGGAAAGGGATTGCTAGGAGGAGGGAAAAACAAACAACTCAAAGGGAAAGGAAAAGCAAAGGAAGCGGGGGATGCCATGGATGGGGAGTTGTGGACAACACGCATGCCAACATCAAAGCGGCACCAATCTCTTCACCCTTCACAATCTACAAATATAAGTATGTGATCAAATCCTCCTTCCTAGTCCTCTATGAAAACATATATGCCCTATTAGTCAACAATTGTAGGACTCTCAACTCTTTGTAGGGCACCTTCATATATCCAAGGTAATGAAGTTGTTTGTGTTACAATTATAACATTGAGTACATTTTTCTCCATGCCAAGTGCCACCAACTTGGACATAAGTGTGTCATGGGATGGTGTAGCCATAAAACATGCTTACAAACAAAAGAAGTTTAAAACAAAAATTTGGCTCTCACAACAAATATTGAAGAAGGGAATCCCTTCATGCCTTCATGGCTTTCCTACATGAGTCAATATGTTCAAGTTGAATCAAATGCAACCCTTGTCATAAAAGTTTAGTGACCACCTTTCATTGTCCATTAAATCAATGAATGAAAAAGGAGAATGTGTTGGTATGTTGATTGTTCATGCATGCCAAATCCAAGGAAAAGATGGTAATGTGGATTAAGGCAAAAAATTTGTTGCCAAATATCCCTTTTCGGCATTTGTTAGGTTTATATATAATGGGCATGCAAATAATGCACCTTAGCTTTTTATAATGTGTTGTTACCTAAATGTAAGAAAACCAACCATCATGTATTTGTTGATAGCTCTTCATATTATTAGTGTTACCATTGAACACTTCATTGTTATGTGTAATTGGACATGTACTATATGGAAAAATAGAAAGGGAACAATCATCTATAACTAGAAAGTTCATTGTGACACATGCATGGAAGCTAACATTTATGATTCCAAAATTAACAAAAAACCAAAAAATTCCCACATTATTCATGTTGCATGTTGATGTCCTTTAGATTTAATCCTATGGCAAGTTTGTAGATCGGCCAATCAACATAGATGATGTGGATGGTGAAGAGGATGTACGACCTGATTTACCTTGTCCTTATTGCTATGAGGACTTTGATGCCACCTCTTTATGTTCTCATCTTGAAGATGAACATTATTTTGAATCTAAGGTTGTTGTAAGTTTTTGACTCATACTACATAAGCTTTAAACTTCAAATGGATTTCATTTGTTGCCCACCTAAATCATCACTTAAATTGCCAAAGGACATTATTCCTTGAACATGACTTTCCTAGTCTAATGGCATCAAGTCTCACAATGTAGGTCCCCTTTTGTATTTGCAATTGGATTTGTTTTAAAAATCTCTTATTGATCATGGTTTAATTTAGTAGCCTCCAACAATTCTTAGGAATTTCACTTGTTGATGGAACTTTGTTTTTACATCTATGTGTATTTTTGTGTTCTATTAAAACCATAGAAGTACACCACAAACTTTCCATGGGGTCATGTAATTATTGGTGTAAGGTATGCAAGTTGTTATGATGTCATTTAGACATTTCTTGCATATTCATGTTTCTTTCTATTAGAATATATTTGATAATTGCATGTGTGGGGTGGAAAGTAGACATGCCCAGTTTGTGCAACAAAGATTCCAAAAGACATGGTTGGTCACATTACAATGCAACATGGCCAATTTTTTAAGATATCCTTTTGATCTTTTTGAAAGGGGTGGTTGGTTGTTGTATGTAAAGTAAGAATATGTGGAATCAATGTGAATGTTTTCTTATCAATGTCATAGGGTCCATTCACAACTTTCAAGTTTTCATGAAAATATGAACTCAATATGAAGACTCTAGCAATTGTTTTTTTATTGCAATAGCATGTTATTGCATGTATAGTTGGTTTTCTCACAACTTTTCACGGTGCATTTCATTAGAGGCATTTAGGGGTTAACATAAACAAATGAATATTTTCATGACTACATAAATTAAATCCTTGACAACAAATCACTTGCAACGACGAAAAAAATTGAGAAGGGTTGGGGCACCTTCAAGCAATACACTTTCACTTCTTAGCAAAGAACTTCAAGATGCACATTTGCAAGCCCTTCTAGGGGGCACATCTCGATTTGGCACCTTGATTACAAATGTTGCAAATCCCATCCTATCAACTCTTGTGTACAATCTCCCCACATTTGAATTAGAAGAAACATGTAAACTTCTTCCTACTTTTGATGAGGCACCAATCAACTTTGCTCCTTTGAATCAACATCAAAAACCTCGGTATGTGATTTGATGTTCTTTCTTACACACATCCCCCCTCCCCCCCCATCCCCCCTCCCAAAGTATTTGAATGTCTTTTAAACTTTTTGGGTTCTAGTTTACTTAACCAAGGAAAATATTATGGTATGTTGAGAGCATACTAGTGTACTCAACAACTTTTACATGATTATATTGTCGTAAAGTCTTGTGGGGTTGGCCTATTTGTAGTCATCAAACATTTTGTAAATTTGTATATCATCAAGGATGGTAGGCTATGAGATGAATTTTCAAAAATTGATCTTCTTGGCATCATAACACTGTTGAAGCTTTTCATAATTGTATTGTGCAATATTATTGTGTGGTAGTGGCTTTATTAGGATTTTTTTTAAAAACTTTTTTCATGTTGGCTATTATATGGTGGAACAGTGTTGACCTTTCATTAACAACAGAGGAGAGGAAAGAGAGGTTGAAAGAGGCAACTTTGCATGCCCAATTTGTGCAACAACTTGTGCTCTCAAGTTTGGTGGGTGACCAATAAAATTGATCTCCTATTTATTAATTCTGCAATTGTGGACCCAATAGTTGGTTTGTTGTGATAAAACTTTGGTTTTGCTTATGGAAAACCTATTATTAATCAAATCCATTCACACAATGAAAGCATCATTAGGTCACGAGTTTTTATTACAATGAACTTATATTCATAGCTTTCTTTGTTTTTATTAAAGACAAAAGTTTGGAATGTAACTTCTCCCCAACCATAAATCTTGGACCTAACATATCCTTTGCTAAATTGTAGATGCTTAATGGATGACATAATAGCTGGGTTGGCTATTTTGTACAACATCTAACCAAGGCAAAGCTGAAAAAACTAGATTTTGTTTTAATTCAAAAGGTAAGCAACTTGATCTTAGTGGCACCATATACATTTTTTTTTTGTCTAAAATGGTGGTAATACTAGTGCCCATATAGAAAAAGGATTTTAATCAAAACCCAAGATTCTATATACATTCTATTCAAGTCTTCAATTTATGTTCAAAGGTTTTGAAATTTTTGAAAAGAATATTATTGTGTATTAAGGCTTCATAAATGCAACTAATTTCTATATCTTCATTAGCTTTCTATCTATCTTTCGTAATAATCACAATAATTTGGGTTCTTTTAGCATGCTCCTTTGTGTGTTTACATGATTTGGTACATGATGGTGAAACTATGTTCTAATGTTGTTTTCTAAATGCACCAAGTTTCTACTTCGATCTCTAAGATTTCCTACTTTGTTGTGTGAAAATAAGGGGAACATAAGTGATAAGTTTTGAAGGTTTTTGTGGTACCAAATTAGATTGTTCAAATAGCCTATAGGTGGCTTCCTCCAAAAATTCCAAGCAATTATATATATATATTGATAGTGTTCCAAACATGGAGGTAGAAGGTTGTGGTTGCAATGCATTCTTGAATGATTCCGTGGGCATATCTCCATTCATGTCTTTTATCATTGCATGGATCCATTTTAATGAGCAAGGTTTGTCAATTTTAAGCACACATACAACTTTGTGGGAGATTATGAAAGCACCTCAAACAAACAAAGGAAACAACAAAATGAGGAAATAAAAGCCTAGTCTAATTGCCATAGGAAGTTCTAAGATGTGTGGATAACTAAATTCACTTGGGCAAATGTGTAGGGGACAATGGTATGACCCATGCTATCAAGTACAAGATTTATTCCAAGAACCAAGGCAAGGGAAAAAATTCAATGCCAAAGTTAAATATTTTGTCATGAACCTTTTGTCATGTTAAAAAAAGGTTAAGTAACAATGCATGTGGCGTAAAAGTAGGGAAAAAACTAAGGCCCAATATGCATAATGTCTCAAAAATCAAGTCATTCAAATGTAATTCATAGGTGAAGCAACCCAAATGGTAGAAAATTAGTGCATATTATAATAAGCTTCCACATTCTTAAAGAGCATAGACTTGTGATGAAAATTATTTCCAAGTAGTTCAAGGTCAAAAATCACCCTCAAAACCCTAGTCTAATACCTTTATGTACTACTATTATATGTAATTGTTTTACATTTGTTTTTGGCACAATTATGGGGACAAAATTTGCTTTATTTCAAACACCTTTGGTGGCCCATGGGTAGTATACTTAATGGTCCCTTGTTTGGACCAAAATATTACATTCTAAAGGCCCTTTGACATCTATTTTATATTATTTAAAAACTATTTTTAACAAGATTTTACAAGGGTAAAACTCCCCGCTTTGCTTTTGGTATAAATTATGGTTGTAAACCTTTGTATATCCTTGGGCCTTTTTTTTGGTGAATGCATTAACAAGGATTGCTCGCAATCTCTTGTAACTTTGGAGTTATGTTTTGAGAATGATCATTTTAAAAACATAACCTTAAGTCATGTGATTAAAAGATTGTCATATGCCACTTCCCACCAAGTATTTATGAACTTGATGTTTAGAATGAGTTTGTTAACTCTAACTAATTTCATAAACATAACATTGATAAAAAAATATAATGTAAAGTTATCAAATTTTATAAAAATTCATGATTGATACTTCATTTCAATGTTGATTTGAATATATTATATTTTTTTATTAAAAGGCTTCAATTAAAAAATTACAAAAAAGTTTAATTTGAAATTTAATGGTTTAATTTTATTATATCTGACTTAGTTAATAAAATATGATTAATGTAATTTTATTATAATTTTTATTAAAAAAAATTAAATCCATTATTAAATTGAAAACAACAAAAAACTAGTTATTAAAAAGTCAATAATTTAATTTTAAAATTATAATTATAATGGGATTTTATATTGATTTATTTGTAAATTTGACTTTCCATACAAACAAAAGTTTACCATCATGTTAAATTCAATGTTATTACTTGTTGGAATTATGAACATTATGAAAATTAATCAATATCAAATCCATTAACAAATCTATGGATATAGAATGTGGTTTAATGGTTGAAAATACCCAATACATGTTATTCCTTTCATATGAAATGTTAAAATTTTGGACATTTAAGACTAGTTGCAATCATAACGTGTAAATCAGAAATTTTACTTGTAATTTATGATTCATCTTTCAAAACATAAATAATCTATTAACTAATATGTTGTCAAGATTAAAAGTGTAGTTGTTGAATGAAAAGGTGAAACACACATGCACTTGAATTATACATGTTTAAATAACAACACACACAAAGAAATTTTTAAGTTGTCAAGACTTGATACATAGTGATAATATATGTTGAAAGACATGTGATTTATGGTTAACATGCAATTGATTTAACAAAAATGTTAAATATTTGAATAATGTTATGTTTGAAACCAAGAGCAAGACTTTGAACATGTTTCAATTACATAAAAAATGGAAAAAATATGTAATTAATTTGGTTAATGATAAACTATTATGGTTTTTAAAGTTTTGCCTATTGCAATTTGCACTCAATTTGCAAGCATTGGATTATTGCCCACAATTTGTTTATTGTCTTTTTTGTTGCATTCTTTGCTTTCCTTTTTCATTCTTATAAAACCTCAATGGCAATAAGTCATTTGTCCTAGACTCCTATCATGCATTTAATTCAATTAATAACACACATTGAGAAAAAGTTGTAACCCCTAACATATTCATGAGATGTAGAAAGTACACATGATTTAATATATTCATAACATTTTCAACATTGCTCGAACACTTTTGATTAATGTAGTATTGAGGTAGCTTCAACACATGTTTGTAGAATAATTGATGAATTTTGAAATTTTCTTATCAAGAACAAAATATTTAAAAATAAGCCAAAAGATTATGTATTTTCCTTCACAAATCAAGAACTATATATATGTTGTTTATATCGCAACATCAAGATCACAATAGATCTAATAACACAATTTTTTACAAACAAAAGAATTAATGTCAAACATGCCAAGGTACTAGGGTAATCATAAATAAAATGTAAATATCAAAATGATATTTTTGTATCATAAATTATGCAATAAACAAGATGGATTGTTTTATTCTAGTAGGTCATATTTGCATAAGGAACTAAGATTGCCAAATGAGTTTTAAAAGACATACAAACCTTAGTTGGAGGAATTGATTGATGGCATGGCAAGCAAAAAGTTGGAGGAGAAGAAGGCAACAACATATATATAGTTCCACAAGTGTGCCCACATATCTAGGATTGGATCTTGTTTTGAGATTCTTTTGTGAAGTAGGATTTGTTAGTTTCACTAATGTTCCCATGATGCACATGCTTTGGGGTTGAAATGCCATGTTATTTTTTCTAATTCAATTGCGATTCAACTACAATTACATGTTCTAATTCACATGCCCTAGAACCATGATGAACTAATGATGGACTTCACCCCTAAATGGGAGAGGCTAAACACCAACTGCATCTTCCCTAATCATTTACATTGGCCAAGACTATACCAATTTGTACATCCACATCCTTAAGCATGGGGCATGTTCTCACAAGGCCAACAAAAGGAGAATTTTCATCTTCTTCGTTGGATATGAATGGGGCGATGTTGGGAATGGCCACATCCATTTGCCAAGCCCCATTACTTTTTGCCATCACAATGATAACATTTAAAGCAGGGCCATTTTCCGTTTTTTGACTTGCAATGAATATTTTATGTGAAAGTAGGGGAGTTTTCGGCTTCATTGCAAACATGGCTTCAACATTGTTACCAACAACTTACCAACTTGGAGAAACAACTTCAAAAGAAAATACTTTCAACTAGTCATGATGGTGGGCCAATCAACAATTGCGGGTCTTCACAAGAGAATTGAAGACCTTGAACCATGCTCGAAATTGCCTATCAAACTTCATATTTTTTGCATGTTCCAAGGTCAAACCAACTTTGATTGAAACAATTGATATAAAGTTGAAAAGCTCTTTCCAAGGCCTATAAGATGGACCCTTCAAACATTCAATTTGGAGTCCTTTTGAAGAAGTTATGAGTTTTTGAATTTTTTTTGAAAATATTCAATGTTTTTTGTTAGTAGCGACCAAGAGGATAGGCAACAAGGATAGTCGAACTACAAGACATAGACAAACTTAAATACCCCATTACCTATCATAGGCAATTAATTATAACTAGTCAATTGGAAAATAAATGGTAGGAGTTGAAAAGGGCTCTATAAGAGAGGATTGGGGCATTATGGGGATGGACCATATGGGAGGAATAGAAGAAAGAAGGAAAGGGAGATGGAAGAGTGAAAATAACGTTAGTTGATTGAATAGTTGAAAGAATTAAGAGGGCCATGCATTGGAACCTTCAATATCATGAAAATCAATGTCGTTCTTCAAGTAATGGAGATGATAGAACAATATTTTATTATGATTATTTTGGAGTAATAAATGATGGAATCATTTGTGCATGGATGTGGGAATGTCTATATGTACTTGTGTGTGTATGAACTTGTGTGTGCATGCACAACATGTTTTTATATATTTTAGGATAGAAATAGTTTGCATTTGTGTGGAAAGTTTTACCAAGATAGCTATTGACCACATGGAGCTTAACACATAGAATTTGTATGCCATGGTTATTATGGATATGTGGTATTTCTAGTAATGAGGAATGACAATAATCCAATAGTGATACATTTTGTTGTGTGTTATGATTTGGGTGTAAAAATATATTGTTAACAAACAACAACATGGATGATGAAAGGTGAGGAATAACAAAAAGATCAGAATGTCGACAAGGAACAACAAAATGACAACAAACGATAACAAGGATGTCAAAAAAGGACATTCAAAACACCAAGAGCATAAGTTCGCATATGAAATTTCACTTTTTGTGCAATAGGGGACATCAAGATGTTGAGGGTTGAAGGTGTTGGATATGATGTTAGAGGACACTAAAAAATACATAGGGGATGTTATGGGCATTAGGTCCAAAAATATTTCATGTTTTAACATATTTTTTGATCTAGGGGTCATTGGGAAGCATGGTAAGAAAGACCTTGGGGGGACATTGGATAGGCCCCCAAAAATTGCTTTTGAAATAATGAAATGTGCCAAAAAAGACATCATAGATGATATAAATGTTAATGTTCTAATAGGTGAAAATCAAATACCACATTTGTTAAGGGCATACTTGTGTTGTCACTATAGGACATAATGGGAGAAGGGTGTTGTCATTGTTGGACATAATGAAGTTGGATTGATTAGGATATAAGAGAAGGTAGTTTGAATTAGTTTTATAATAGGAAAACTAGGAATGAACTTTGAAGGAGTTTTGATTTTGAACATTAGAATTAGTAGTTTAAAAAAAAAAGGTTCATGCTCAAGCTAAAAGAAGATACTTGATGGAGAATAACATTTTTGATGACTTTGTACTTGTTTTTCAATTTTTGTTTTCAATTAATCTTAGACTATTTTGAAATATTTTTCAATTAATTATAGATATGATTTTGGTTTAGATATGGATTTTGATCATTTTGATATGTGTGATTTTTAATTTTTTTTGTAGATTTGTTGTTGTTACATATATGATAATGTCAATGATAATCTGTTAAAATACAAAATAAAGAATTAGATCATTAAAATAAATAAATTTAACAACATTTTGGAATTAATGGAAATGATTTTATTCTAGATATGATCATACTTTACCAACATTTGGTAATTGATTGTATTTTAAATAATTTATTTAAATAAAATTTAAATACATTAATGTTTTGACCATATGTCAATTGATTGTTATTGGTAGTATGAAGTAGCATGAAACCCAAGTTCATATTTAATGGATCATGAGTAATGTAATTCATAATGTTGATCTAGCGAACCATTATAATCTATTTTCTTTTCACAACAAGAAAATCATAGGTTGCTTCTTTAGTTTTGATGCAACTTGCAAAACATTTTGTTGTGATTTAGGCACATAATGAACTTGACAAGCATGACATAATTTCTAGCAAAACGAAAGTGTTTAACAAATTTTTAATGTTAAAATACGTAATAATGTTCTCATCTTCAATACTTGATTTACTAGATTTTTTTATCCTGTTTAAATTTAGTAATATTTTTAACAAACATTGTATCACATTGTCTTTTTTTTCACTTGTTCATGTCGTTTTGGGGACTATCGTTATTTTCATAAACACCAATTACACTTTCTTCTAATGAATTACGGAAATTCAAGTTTTCATGAGTATAATTACATTTTGGAAATTAAAAAAACTACATTGACATAAAATCTTTGGTTTCCAAGTAAGTTTTGCATGTTTTCATTAATTTTATACCATTTTTTCTTTTGTTAATATTAATACCATGACAAAAGTAACAAATGGTATAAAATTAATGAAAACAAAAGTGACAAATATTAACAAATTTAAAAGTAATATTAACAAAAGTAATATAGTATTAATTATATGTCATATGTAATGTCAAATTTGTTAAGATAGCCAGTGTTCAAAGAATCTTTAACATGTTTTTCCATAGGTTTATAATGATTATTTTCATATGTTACGTTTAAGGTTTTAGTCATATACATTATGTTACGATAATGTTGATGATTATCATCTTTTTAGGTTGTAAATGTTCTCCATTGAAAATATATTTGAACTGAGTGCATTTTTAATCATTCGACAATAATAAAATGGAGTTTCAAAACTGATTTAAAAATGATAAAATGCTGTCAAATAAGGATTTAAAAAAAAATTGGGTAAAATTATCAATGTACATTTACACAAAGACATGATTATAAATCAATTGCATGTTCATGACTTTGTGATTTATTTTAGTTTTGATGCCCAAATCAAACTATATATAATCGATCGAAGAACTCAAAATGAGTGAAAATTTACATGTAATCCCAATTTTTGTTAAAATTGTGTACACTGTAACTTGTAAACACCACTTTGTCAATTGCGCCATGAAGCACTTCTCATATGCTTCTCATATCAGTCAACAAGCCATCAGAAGCGCACACACAAACTTGGAACACATCCAAGCATAGCTCAGACAGTTTTTTCTTTGAAAATTGGACAATGCATGTTTTAGTGCAATCTGTCACAGAAAACCCCCCATGGATGAGAACTCCATGGAATATGATAGCTTAATACACTGTTCAGTAGCTTTGGCCTTTGCAGCAGAGCCAAATTACCATCTCAAAAACATTGAGACGCGAAACTCTTATCCACTATTTTGGATTGTCATTTTGCCCCCATCACTAGCCTCAAAAGTTTGCCTGCCTTTCTGTTGAATCCCTGACAATGTAACCTCATACTGGAATGCAAGTGTTGCAGATAAGGGTGATTTTGCAATCTTTATGAAGCGCTCTCCTGAAAAACAATCTAACATGAGTCACCAGCAAGCACCCAATTCAAATGCTTCATCTCCTATTGACGAAATGGAGCCTCTCAAGTGTATTTCATGTTCTTTTTTCTAATAAAAAACAGCAGCACAAATGAGCCTGTCAATATATGAACAACCCAGTGTGAGAATATATTTGCACCTGAAATTGATTCCATGATGAGGCGAATGTTGACAGAGTGTGCCCACTTTGTTCCAAGGGCTGCTGTTAACTGGAGCTCAGGCCCATCTGGAATTCCCGCATTTGTCATGACACTTGATTTTGCCTTGTCTGTGAAAGTCACATCTTTGCCTCCAAATCCAGTTTCAGCTCTTACTTGATTTGTGACAACAACAGGCATCCTAAAGGATTCTGCCAAAAACCTAAAACCATAACACCAACCTTCCAAAATATTGATTGTTTGATTGAGAATGAGGAAAGAACCATGGACCACCAGCAGCTCCACATAGAAGACAGTGGGTAGAACAAAGAGCCATCTATGATTAAATCTTAAGACACCAGGACTACCTTACAAACACATGATGTTTAAAAGGCACAAGATCAAAATCTGATGAAGTATATAATCTGTGAAAGCAAAGTAAGAGGCCTTTGCAAAAGCTCAAAGCAAAATGCTTCAGTTCAACAAAAGAGGAGGACAACTTCAGTAGGAAACTTTACTTGAGTACTGATGCCAGCTGCCCAAGAACCTCTTGTCTCTGAACAATACAATCACGTCCATACTCACTGTGAACAAGCACAAACTCACTGTTCAACAAGAACTACTGTCTTGGTAATGTTCTCTACAATGCACATCAATGCCTAAATGGACCTCATGGAATTCTCAGGAGAAAAGGTCCCATACCTGAGCACAAGAGCAGCAATACTGTCAATCACAAGAAGCTTGATCCGGTGTTCAATAATTGCTTCCTCCAGTCCGTGCAATCTGAAGATCTCACCACAGCCAAGGCACAGAAAAAACTCAACAGAAAAGCTCACAAAGCTTCCACAGCCTACAACATGTTTCTGACAGTGGAAGTTCAGGTCAACAACCATCCTGATTTATAAATATAAATAAGCATAGCTGCTGAGCAACAAAATCTGAGTTGGGTTGATGAAGAAAAACATTGTTGGTGAGCAGAAGGGCAACTAGCACCTTGCACCTTTGCAAAAGATCAGCGACAGAAGAAGGATGAAGCACAAGAACATGGGCAGCAAGCTGCAAGTTCAATTGGCCACAACTTCAGATGTCTGTTCTCTTATGATCTGAAAAACATTTCATCAACACATTTCTGTTCACAATAACAATTTGGAAGACCTTGAAACTTATGTACCTGCTGCAGCATATTGTCCCCCAAAACTTCTGGGGATAGGGAGTGAGCTATCTCAATCAACCTGTTACAGATCTATCTACCCAGTCAATATTCCAACCTCCCAGTTGCCACAACAGCTGCACGTTTGACATTCCTAGTCATCTGTCAATTGATCCAGAAACAAAAAGCAGACGTCATGGAGACACGCAGTAGAAACAAACACCAAGAATTTGCATTCTAATTTACCTGCCTGAAGTGAATTTGTGCTCTGTGTCAATGTAGATCACACCACTGTTGAGCCCACCAAGAGCTTCAGGCATACTTGTCAAGGCCGACAGCATCAGACATAACTGCAAGAAATCAGAAAGCAAGACATGAAGTAAGCCCACCAAAAACCTGTCAAAACTGTTACAGGATAATAAGAGGACAAAATTGAACTTCTGTCGCATTTCCAGAAGCAACACGAAGACTCAGTCATGGTGACATTGACTAGCCCTCAAGAAAGAGATAGCTGGCATAATAATGCACACTGCAACAGAAAGCAATTTTACTCATACCTGAGTCTTTCCAATGCCTGCAGGTCCCACTACCTCTGTAACAATCCCAAAGGGAATGCCACCCCAAAGTGCACCATCAAGACCTTGTAGTCCTGTTGGCAGATGCCCATAAGCTGGCTCGGTCTTTGCACGTTCCTTCATAATGTCCAAAACCTGTAGAATCAAGAAAAAATGCTTCAGACTAGTGTGCACATTAAAAAATTAACCACATTCCAGAATAACCCTGGGAGTGTAAATGGCAGATTACACAAGAAAAAATTCATACAAATTTTAAGCTCACAACATGCACCACTGCATGCATACATACAGGATGAAAAACACACACAATCTTGTCTATGTTTTATTTTTCTAAAGAAAGCTTCTTCTCTGCAGAACAGAAAAAAACAGTTTGAACGAAGGTTTTCCAGACTTACTGAGTGACATGGGGGACACACTTTTTGACTTATGAATGCCACTGCTGACAACAAAGCCTCCATGGGCACATCCAAAAGTTCCATCAACTCCAGCTCTGTCTTGCACAATACATCCTGAACCCAGCAGCAGTGACATTTGAGAACTGGAAACTTTAAAATACAAAATCTTCAAGAGTCGGATTGTGGAGCGCAACTAAAAAACAAATAGTGAAACACATGCAGCTTTCAACTCTATCAGGTAAATGGGCCCTTCAAATATATTGGGTAAATTTCTTCTGAGGTTTCATTGAAGTCAAACAGCACACAGATTGTTCTCTGTGTGTCCCAATGAAATGCCCACGCGCACACAGACCTCCCTCCTACCCTAATCTTGTTGGAAGATGAAAAGAATGGTTGTCAAAGGTTTTGCACTGTGGATTACACAGAAGAGATATCTTCCAAGAAAAATTAGAATCCTACAAAAGTCCATGGCATATGTAACTCTATGCACACATGCACTGCACAAAACAATGTAAACAAACAAAACACTCTGCCAACATCTCCCAATTTTTATTTTTAAAAAAAAATTCTGATTGGAACAGCACAATCTATCAGCTTACACGACCAGCAGTTGGCACCTAGGAGAAGAAACAAACTGCAAAGGAAGAAGACTTGGTCACGATGGTTTGTTGGTCTTGCACTCAAAAGAGACATAGTTTTAAACCCCAAACCCTAAACCCTAGAATCCTCCTCCTTCAAGCTGCAACAAGCTTGTGCCGAAGGTAAGCTTCATTTCCATGTTTAGTTTGTCCCTGTACAAGCAAGCCAGCAAGCCAGCCAGCCAGCCATCTCTCAGAAGTAAAATGCAGACAAGAAATCACCAGGGTACAGAATTTCAGCAACAAAAACAAGAGATTTATGAAGGATTTCGTACTTTGGCAGTGAGAAGATTGCGAGCAGTGAAGACATGGGCGACTTTCTCCTCCACCCCCATCCTGTTCACCTTCCTGCCCGCCATCGATTCCTTTTCCTCTCAACTCCTTTTGCAATCCTTGTAACCTACCTGCCGCACGGCTGCTGCATGTAAAACTTCATCAAAACCATTCCATTGTCGCAGTTACCAAAAGACGAGCGAGCGACCGAGATGGAGAGAAAATTCTCCATTCTAAGAAACAAGTCACAGAAGCGGAGTCAAGTGTTCATGGGTTCCGCAGTTTTCGTCGGTTTCCTTCAGAACCCAGACGGACTTGGTTTCTTCGTCTTCTCAAACATTGCTTGCGCTATAACATCGCAGCAGGGCTTTTTTTTTAAGGATTTAGGGTTTAGGGAAGGACTTTTTTCTCAAGAGCTCTCAGATTTTGAGAGTTCAATTTCTGGGTTCTTTGATCTGATCAGAGTTTCTTCATCTGGTTGCAGGGCACCAGCATCGGGTAATGGAATTTAAGTATGGTTCAAATCTGTTGCAGGGGCTTTTTATTTGTATGATGGGCGGTTTCTGGCACAAAAAGAAAGAGAGAGAATATGGCACTGGCAGCAGCAGGGGTGAAATCTGAAATGCATGCTAACATGCTAATTGTAGAGATCGAATTCACAATTTTACTTTCCAGACACACAGGCAGGTAGGCAGTCATATCCAATGGTGGATTCAAGTGATACCAATGACATGTCAATAGCTGACAATGACTTTCATGCAATTCCTAGGGTAGTTCATGAAAGTGATCATCAGCAACTCAATCACTGATCCAACCGGAAGCAATTCAATCCTGGTGGTTCTGGTCACAGGCTCAGCAATGCTTTGAAGTCAGATAAGTGTGCAGCATCATCTACAGCTTTTTCTTTCATCCACTACTCCATTCCTCCAACCATCTGCCATGGGTGGAATTCATTACTGTCCCCTTATGAGCTCTCTCTTCGCCAGTCAGATATATGCATCTTTGTAGAGTTTGAAATTCCTGTAAACAAGTGATCATTAGGAATTCACTGCACAAAACAGCATGCAACAAGTAGTCTATTTGCTGTAATGGAAAGATACAATAGAAGAATTTTGGGCAGTTTGTCCCAGAGTGCCCACATCAAAACAGGAGCTATGTCATTCATACTTCTGCTCAAAAGACTAAATGATACCTTCTAACCCAGCTTTTAAGGCAGGGAAGATCATGTACTAATCACTACATTACAAAGGCTATAAGAATCTTCTTGTGCCTGTTCAGCAGCATCTACTCTGTCCTTTATGTTCAACTGTGCCTTCAGACCACTGCCCAAGGTAACCTGAACAAGCAGGAAACCAGAACATGCAAGATGAAAAAGACACCACCGCATTAGAGAGTGTTAAGAGCGCAAACTGTGGGAAACAAATTCTGACATTGTATAGAAGCACATGTTTGTAGAGCAGTCAATGCTGGAGAGTGTCTATGGAGACTGACATTAAGCACTGGACATCACCCATTAGGAGAATTGAGTCTAAGTTGAGAGATCAATTTCTGAAGGGAAAAAGGGTGTATAGGTCTCAGGAGAGGGGCGTAGAATTGCATAGGTATATCAGACTGAAGGTCAAGATTCATTCACCAGCAGTTATGGGTTCGCCAGATTGGGAATTGTGTTCCAAGAATACATGCCCAGGATTTTAGGATGCTCGCAGCAAGGGTGAGGTCTTGCCACAAGAAGGATACAGTCAAGACAAATTCTCCTCAGCATTGTAAAAGCTGATCCCAAGCTCCATTTAGAATCAAATAATCATGGGTTGGCATCCTTGCATCAGGAGACAGTGTACTGGTGATGCTCAAAAAATCCTCCTGCTTAGAAAACCTTGTAGAGTGAGATTCAATCCTTTACAGCCTGCTGTTTAAATCATATTACAAACATGAAAGTACTGCACCTAGCTTAGCACTGGAAAGCTAGACCCACCCTTGCACAAACAGTCACCAGGGAATCTGTACTTAAAGAGGTTCAAAGAGATGTAACCATCTCACCATCTCACCATCTGTGAAAGGTGAAGCACCTCCAAATCTCTTGAACAGGTTCATAGAGATGTTCAAGAGATCCAAAGCATCACTATAAGCCCAGAAAAAATAAGCTCTAAGGTTATGATTAGAAACCTTACAGAAATGATGTCTGTACCCCTCCACATTTAATCCAACTTTCATACTACACTCTCATCAAAACCCTATCTGCCAACTATCAGACTAGAAGCTGAACTGGGCAAGACATCCAGAGGCAGGATATGAAGAAGTTTAAACTCTAGCTAGAAGAAAAGAATTTGAGGGGAGGCTAAAATGCTGGTGCTCCACAAGAAATGGTTCAAACGTGCACACAGTATGGGTAGAGCAGGTAAGGGAGCTCTGAGATCGTGGAACTTACTTGTGCCAACTGCTGTGTTTTGCTCATACTTAAGATCATCATAAACCCATCTCCATACCACCCTCTCAGACTTTTCTTACTTCTTGAAGACCTGTATTTCTTTCCATCTCTGTCCTTGTGACCTCTGAACTGGAGACCCTCTCACTATCCCATTTTCCATTTCTTGCTCAACAGAATTCCAAGCCTGAAGCTTTCCCACCCCACATTGCAGGCCCTGGGTTGATTCTGAAATCATTGGCCCCATGCCCATGATATCCACCTCCAGAACCTATTTGTTCTCAGTGCTCTGAGGTCAGTAGATCTCAGACCAACATGCACATTCTCCATGCTCACACACAAGATTGCTCCTTCTCCCCCATTCCCTGCAACATCTGTGGCTTCCTCATCCCCCATCGTTCTCCTTTCACTACTGCCAAAAGCACCCAATGGGAAACTTATCCCTTCTACCATCATTAGCATGTCCCTTTTGCACTGTACAGACCTCTGCAGCTCCATCTTTATCAAAAGTGTGACATCTCCTGGATGAGCAGCGAGAGTGAAAGCCATTTTGTGTTACAACACTCGGGATTCAGGAGCAAATGTATAGCTCGCACAGAAGAGGGCCAAATATCTATCTGATCATGGAGGAGGACAGAGACTCTTGAGCTTTTCTAACCTAGACCAAATTGTTTGAAGGAAGAGTAAAACAAAATGAAATAGACTTTGCTACAAAAATGGATGCAGCAGATCCAGAGAACAGCATTCAACCAGAGAGACTCATTTTGTGCAATCATGGAAATGAGTTGACTCCTCTAGAGTACAAAAATGAGACAGAAGGGCACAGAACATGAAAAAGCTAAGGACTCTGTCATACCAAAAAGGTGGAGGGGATCACAAATATCACAGTACTTAGCAGGGACATGTCACCATCATGGAGGCTAGTTGATCTTTCTTTCAAGCTTCCACTAGAGTGCATACATAACCTACAACATCACTGGAGAGAGGAAAGGGACACACACAAACATTGGTAAGGATGTATAGTAACTTGAATTACGAACATGGTTTAAGCAAAACGACTAGCGAGGGAACCCAAACTGTCATTGCAGTAGTTAGATGAGCACACTAATGCCATCACCATGACTGCTGCACTTTCACTCCAAAGAACATCGAGATTGCTTTCAACAATTTCACTGCATGCAAACTCGCACTTCATAAGAAGTCCCCTCCAGCTCAAAAGCATGCTTATTATGATGGAACTTTCCTCTGAAATTTGTGCTTACCAAGGTAATCAATGTATTTCCAGTAGTTGAGCTTTCACCAAACCCAGCCCATCCCAGCTGCTTTTGGACCAGAGTTCTCCAGGTCGCTAGGTCAGTAACTCATCACCAGTGTCAATAAGCCAGTAATATCATTACCTTGAACAGAGATTTCAAAGGTTTTGGAATGTTCTCAATCTTGGTTAGGCTTGAGATACCTGCTGGGACAGATGGATACATTTAGAACACTTGAATATTTTCTGGCGGTCAACATTTGCAAAAAAAATTGGTACATATGACAATATCTGTCTTGCATTGGGCCTTTTGTTTGTTCCATGCAATAAGCAGACTGAAGAAGAACCACCTTAGAATTAATTCAGCAGGTAGATGCAGGGTCCAACTCCCAACAATCCTCAGCTAATCCTGGGCTTTCATCCCCTTTCAATCGGAATGAAGGCACTCTATGTGAAAATCTCCAAAGATCTTGTACCTGAGTTACAGGTCCAACTGGCCTCCAAATGGTCTTGAAATTATCTAATTTAATCAAGGACACAATGCCTACCACCCCAGCTACCACAGAAAAATCAGTTTGAATTTCTGCCATCTCATATTGCAACTTGTCTTGTGCTCCTGACTTTGACAGTGGCATCCTATACATGGCCCACACTTCACCAGTTTTTGGATATACTGTGAAGAGCCTTTTTGATGCAGTTGTTTCAACTGGAATCAAATGTGAGAACATATTGATTCCGTTGAAGTCTACAGCTTTGGCTATCTTGAATTCACCCACACCTGGAGAGACCTTGCGCAAGTTTACCCCTGTTACAACACGCCTAGGGTGATTTACAGATTCAAGCCAATGACAGTCAACCTTGAAGGGATGCAGCTGCACTCTGTCTATCCGACAGTAAAATCGAGGCATTGAATCATGATCATCATATACAGCCCAGAAGTGGCCTGCCTGTATGTTGGTTTCTGTGCGGTCTGCATCAAAATCATGGAAATCTGGATCTGGCACAGTGACTTCATTTGGTTGATCACTCTCAAAGCTCTCAGGTGACAAACTAAGATCCTCTGTACAAGCTGGAGGCACATTAACCTCAAGTTGCACTGTGTTGGATTCTGGCAGAGGTCCACACACCTCCTCCTTAGTGTCCAAAACATTGGAATCTCCTGCAACATCCACAAAACTTTCTTTCATCAGATCATTCCCTCTGTCCTGTCCTGCCTATTTTGACAGACAAATCCCTTGCTATTCTTGTCTGTCTGAGCTTAGAAAGTGATACCCTTCTAAAATCCTCTGACAACCAGTTCCTCTTACCTGGTTCCTTGATGTCTGCAGCATTGCTATTCCCTCCTCTGTTGTCCATCTCCCTCACTCCCATCTCCATCCTGTCACCTGTATTTGAGCCTGACTCTACTCCATCATCAACAAACTTTCTCTTCTGCTGCTGTTCCCCATTGGCCTCATCCATCCCATCCCTCCATTCTCCATTTGGTTTCCTGTCAGTGGCCATATGCATTCCAGCCTTCCTAGATGCTGGAAAATCCTCCAGGTCATCATCATCACTATCATCAAGCATATACATGACATTTCGTTTTACTCGTCTTGACCTCCGTGGCGCTTGACATAAGTTAGATGACAACCCTGGTCCAGCTGTACCACTTGTAGCAGGATGAAACACTTCATCTTCATCATCATCGTCATCATCATCATCTTCCTCCTCATCATCACCGACACCTCTCTTCTTCTTAAGAGGATGTTTTCTGGGCACAGCCTCCTCAGTGACCTTCTGTTTTGATTCTGATTCTTTGCGTTTTGCCAACAAGCGGTCTAAAGCCTCCTTTTTCTTTGCTTCAAGTTTTGCTTTCTTCTGCATTTCTCTCTCTTGCCTCCGTAACTCCTTCTCCTTCTCCTTCTCTTGTTGCTTTGCTTCTCTCTCAGCCTCTTGTTCCCTCTTGACCTTTTGAAAGGTCTCATCAACAACATGAGGTGCAGTTCCTGCAGCATTTGTGGCCGCTGCATTTCCATATATTGATCCAACCCCAACACCCATGAACCCAGCAGTATTTGCAGGTGGTACATAGCCATTAGTTGCTCCCACCCCACCACGTGCAAATCCATTCCCCATGACTGTTGCCCCAATTCCCTTGCCTTGGGTGGAGAAATGGAAAACTTCTTGTGGGTAAGAAGAGGCAGGAGGAACTGTGTTCGCTGGATTTGCTCCATTTTGATGGGGTGCATACATATCCCTTGCAACAAAGAGCCTATGGCACCTCTGACAAGTGAGCTGGAAATCCAAGAAAGTCCTCAGATATTCAAAATTTGTGCGGCAGACTGGACATGAGGTCCAGAAAGTGAGGTGGCTTGGTGGTGCTTTTGCATGGGTGGGTTGTTGATGATGCCTTGTCGAGAACTGTGCTTTTGGATCTGGTATATGAGTCTGCACCTTGGCTCTGCACCGTATATCATGGGCTAATCTCTTTTGCTTATCAGACAGAACACCAAATGCTTCCCCAATGAGCTTGAATGCTGCTTCCGCCCCTGCAAACTTGTTCTTATCAGGATGCAGGAGCAGAGCAAGCTTTCGATACTGTCGCTTGATCAGGCTATCATCAGCCAGTTGTTCCACCTGTGATCAACAAAACAAACAGGTTAGGTCAGAGAACTGTAACTTCATGCCCAAACACAAGCTGAGCAACCATTGCTTCCAAACCAAATATAAGACATGTCATTCAGCATAAAAGATATTCCAAGAGAGGCAATATATGCATTGCCAAACAATACATCTCCTGGTGAAATCAGCATAATATGGTAGGGTTGGTACCTGCCAGACTACAGTTCCTGGAAATTCACTAAGATGTTACAGCAATAAAAGAAGAGAGAAAAAGGTCACCTCTGGTCATGCTAGTACAGATCCAAAGCTAGAAATGAACTTGAAAAACGTGTACAACCCAATAAGAAAGAATCATTACAATAGCTTCATGCACATCCACTGCAGGTGAGGAAAGAACCACACCTTCCAGACTAGCTTGAGACATGGCAGCATCTAAAATGTATAGTAAAAACTTGGAGTAAAAATGGCATGGTGGGACAACACTGTAAATCCCTACTTCTGTCAGTGCACACCTACTTAATATAAGGCTTGGGGAGATTAAGTGTAGCAGGATGTGACAATGTAGCGATTCCCTGCTGAAAAAGATTGACCATTGTATTTCCTTCTTGCTATCATAAGGGCATAATTACCCTATTTGCATCGCTACCCTTCTGGTAACCAGAGCGCACAAGAACTTCATCTGAGTCACTATGAAGCTATGACACAAGCAGAACAGGGAGCAGGAGAGTTGAAAATTACATACTAGGGTTGAATGAAAAGGCTTCGTTTCTGGAGAAAGAAACAAATGCATTGTCCAGAAACAAATGCATGGTGAATGCAAGGACAGGGACTCGCAACGTCACTGTTGACAATGATCAGATTGAAGTGCAACATTTGCAGCCAGTGAACAGGAAGTGGAAGGAGATGAAGCTTGTGTGAAGCGAATTTCGGAAACAAAAAAGAAAGAAAGTTTATTAGTCTGTCCGCACCTGAAGGATTCCATACCAATTTATCTCATTGCCTCCGACTCGCACCGCTGCCACACTGTGAACATCCACGACTGCCAGCATTTGACTGACGCCTTCCAGATCCGGGAACAGTGCTTGTGCCTTGATCAGAAACTTCTTGGCCCCTGAAAAATCATGAACTGCAAACTTCCTTTCTGCAATCTCTCTTGCCCGAACTGCCTCTTCCCTGTTGCACTCCATCCGAGTTGGTTGCAGAGTACGTTCAGTCGAAGCACTAGAAGTCAAATTTTCTCAGAATTGATACTGCAGTAAACCCCAGAAGAAAAAATGCTCTAAGCATGTGCCATAAGAACTCCTACTCCCAACCCTCCTACTTCCATGTTCTTTCCCCCCTCATGGAGTTGGCCATGCATGGCCAGTGCTTCAGCGATCACGGCGGTTTCTCCATCACTTCTTCTCACCTCCCTCGTTCAGTATCATCACAAACCCAGTTCTCGACACTCCATGCAACAATATCAACAGAATATGTCACACTTCTAACAAAAGCATCGAAACCCTAAAACTCAAGGCACTCTTTCTTCTCTCTCTCTCTCTCTCTCTCTCTCTCTCTCTCTCTCTCTCTCTGTGTGTGCAGAGCACAGGCGACGCGCAATTTCTTTCTTTCCCTCGATTCTTTTTCCTTTCTTTCCCCAAGCGCACGTCCCTCACCTATCTCGCGAAGCAACTGTGAACATTCTTTCAAGACAAACCCTCACGCCTGAAACACGTGATGGCCGCAATTAGTGAAATCAAGTAGCTACTGGTTGCCAACGACACACCAACAGAAGAGAGAGGAGGACAGCTAACGTACTATGTCACCATGCAACAGAGGAGCAAGCACACGGCCAGCCCGCCCAATAAACCAAACTCTTACCAGGAGCACAAAAAATAAAGAAAAAAGAAACACAACTTTCAGTTCCGCAGAGACTTTCACTCGTGGGTCAGGTAGTGGATGCGGACGGAGATGGGAGACGCAAACAGATAGACGTCGGATGCGGAGATGAGAGCGGCAAAAGAGAAAGACAGATGAATGACGGAAGAAGAGAAGGAGGGAAAAGCTTGTGAAGCCCCAAAAACCAACCGCCGCAAAACGCCAAAATCGAAAGGGATGTTGGAATTTGAACAGCAATAATAAAGCTACAAAAGCAATGCAGAGAACGCGGGAAAACGGGCCTGTGCGCGCGCGAAGTCGAGAATTGCAACCCGCGGGAGCGGCAAGCGGAGACGACGCGGGCACGCAGCAATACGTAGCCCCCAGCGGACGGACGCACAGCGCGCGAGAGACGACCGCGTACAGCGCCCCTCTCCCGCGCGGTCACCCGCGCGCGGTCGCGATGCGATTTGCAACCTCGTTGCTAGGTTTGGATGTGGATGGAAATAGCAATGTACAAATTTGGATGATATGTTTATATTCTCATGAAAATATGGAAAAGAAGTTTTATTTTATTTAATGAAAGAAATTAGTTAAATTAAAATTGGGAATTTAAAAACTAGGATGGTTAGACTAACCCTAAAAAGTAAACAACTTACTTCCAAAATTTAATTCCAAAATTTTAATTTGGAATTAACAGCTTTGACACTAATTATATTATTTTTAGACATGTTGAAATGCTCCCCAAAAAAAATTAAATCAAATAACAAAAAATTTGTGAAGGAAAATATTGAATCTTCAAGAATTATTTTACTTATTGACAAGAAAAATTTCAAATTTATTAAATTATTCAACAATTTGACATTGCTAAAATATTACTATAAGGATAATTAAACTTAATAACTAGTCATATGTTTTAGGGAAAATGATTCAAAAAAATGTCACAATATTGTTGTCATAATTACATGCAATGTAAAACATAATATGTCAAAATACTATGTGATTAGAACAAATTTGTTTAATAAGTTGGATGGATGCCATGAATTTTGGATGAATACCATGTATTTTTTGTGAATATTATTAGGTTATGAAAATGGCATGGATTGGGGGGGGGGACTTTAATGCAAGGCTTGTATTATTGTGAATGAACTTTTTTGGTGATAGCTTAAGTAACACCCAAAAAGGTTCCAATAAAGGCATGTACCATCAATTATGGCTTTGAAACCCTAATTCCCAACAATTGGGGCTTTGCAACCCTAATTCCCAACAATTGGGGCTTTGCAACCCTAATTCCCAACAATTAGGGCTTTGAAACCCTAATTCCCAACAACTAGGGCTTTGCAACCCTAATTTCCAACAATTAGGGCTTTGAAACCCTAATTCCCACAACTAGGGCTTGGCAACCCTAATTCCATTGCCCTAAAAAAGCTAGAGAAGACTAGCTTTGTAGTGAGGTATTAGTATTACTCATGTCATTGAAGTTCAGGCTCTTAAATGATAAATCATCCTTTAAAGCTGTCATTAATCTTGAGGCATTTGGACAATGCTCAAAGGGGTGATGCCAATAAATAAATATGATCATAATCATAATTTAAATTTTTTTTAAAATTCAAGCTTTGAGTGGTTATTTGAATAAACAAATGTATTTGGTTTTGGTTTTTAATTGATTAAATTGTTTGAAACACCATTGCACATGGATAGTTTATTAACAATTTTTTTTCCCCCCAAAACAACTACCATTACATTAACCATAGTAAAGTGCAACATGAACTTTATCATGAACCTAAACATATGTAGATCACAAGGTGTAAGAGCCCGAAAGGGGAAGGGATGAATGGGGAAGGATGAATCTTTCGAGGGAAGGATGAACGAAAAAGGATGAATCTAAAAATCCATAGAGCACAAGGTGAAGGAGGGGGAGAGATCTAAGGCCCCTAAATAAGTGTACCTAATAATCTCTTGCATTCTCAAGGAGTAGGCTTAAGTATCCCTCCTCTTTTTGTTGGGATGGGTATTCAAATTTCATGGATATATACAAGGTGCCCTACAAATCCATTAGGATTCTACAAGCATTTGCATAAAAGGTGTGAATGGTCAATAAGACGGCCATTAGGGGCCTATGGGAATAGCCCCATCCTATGAAGCTAGGGCCTTACAATGGTCCCTTGACATGGGCCATTAATGGGCTTCTTGTCTAGGAGCATTCTACCCATTTATTTTGTATTGAGCTATTTGAGGAGCAAACATGATGGTTCTAACTTGTGACAAACCTACAACAAGCAAAAACAATATATGAGTACACATTGAACTAACTATTAGGTACCGTAGCCTAGGATTAGTTTCCACATTGACATAAGCAAATAATTATATTTTTGTTCAAAAAGTAATTCATTTTTAAAAAAATTTAAAATTATAATATTTCCATGATCTAGTATGATATTGTCATGTGGGTAATGAAATAATTTTGAGTAAAGCCTACGATAACTATGATGATCTTCAATATAGAAACTTCATATTTTCACAAGAAAATGTTTCACTATTTTGAGGATTATGTAATGATGAAATGGACCTTAAGGTAAGGTAGAGTCTAAATTTTGACAAGAAGCCATTTCATCAACATTTCAACTTATATCCATAATCATGAAATTCATGTACAAGTCCAAATATTGAGTTGAATTACAAGTGTTACTAAAACATCATTGAATATTCCATCATCACATAACATTCAAAGTGATTCATAATAATGGACATCACATTCCTATAGATAATTAGCTCCAACTCAATATTCAAAAGGAATGATAGAAAGTACCAATCCAAAATGTAAATCACAAGAAGTTATGAGTATCATCAACATCATCATTGCATCATTCACATTCAATATCATTTTGAAATTTAGTTTCAAGCTCTTTATTGAAAATTGAATTTAAAATTTCACTCATACTTGCAATATCAACCAATGTCAAACATCCAATAGGTACATGGCTCATTTGGCTATTGTTATGAAGAAATAACAAGTGACCCAAATGTTGTATCCATAGGTACATTGGTCATTTGGGCTATTGTTACAAAGAAATATCAAGTGACCCAAATGTTGTGTTCATAGCCAAGCCATTATTGACAATTGCATATCCAAGACTATAATGCATTTTGCAATAGCCAACAATAGCCAATGCCCATCATATTCACGCAATACACAATTGCTTACAACTATCTACCTATTGACATGGTTTTTACAACCGATTTGTACATAGCTCTCCATGTCCATGGAAGTGTATTTTACAAGTTTGTGATGTCAAATATTGATATAGATAACATGGATATATGGTTGTGTAGAACAAAATAATATTTTGGAACAATATACCAACTTGCAAACTTGGAATTGGAAAAATATGTATTAGTTGTAAGCTATAGTAAAAAAAATGAAATAATAATATTTAAATTTCAAATGAACATAAATTCATTTTATCCAAGTTCCCAAAGCATGAAAATTTAGACCTATGAGTTAGGATGCCATTAAATTTTTACCATATAATGAGTGATTTGTTATGATGACCATAAATGCATCCAATGCATCATGGTTCAACATGGACCCAAGGGTTTCAATATTAAATGGAGAGCTCCAACACTTGGAAATACTTCAAAAATTAGCCCCCAAATGATTTGAGCAATCAAAGTTCCATAAGGAGGTTGATGTACATGGCCTATTTTGTGAGTGGTTTGTTTCAAACCCTTGGAGCACTAGTGTTGTTGGGAACTCATGAAATTTTTGAATACCCTAGTACCTTGGCCAATTCGACACTAATTATGTTGAAATTTTCAAATTTTATTTCTTCCAAATTAAAAAATATTGTGAAGAAAAATAGTGAATATTTAAGAATATTTCATGTATTGAAATGAAAATTTCAAATTTATTTAATTATTGTGTTGAAATGGCCAGGGTACTACGATATTCATTCTTTAACAACATTTTTTGTGTGTGTAGTGCATTGGCCTTGAAACACTTTTCTTCTTAAGCTTATGAATTCCCTCAATGTGCTCTTTTGGGCATCCATTTTTTTGGACTATTAGACTTGAAATGTCCTATAAGGTTTGTAATTGATATTGAAAGTGAGTGTTATTTCCTTTGAAAATTTAGGTTTGGGTTTACCAAAAATGTGGACAAGGAAGCTTATAAATATCGTTTAAGGACAATTGACTTCCAAGTGGTATTTTCATTTACACTTGCACCTTCACATCTATGTTACTACTTTCCCTAGTTTCATATTTTTGGCCTCGACTATCTTCCATGTATAGGCTACTATCCTAACTCTCTTAATGTGAAATTGCTTCCTTCAATTGCAAACCTAAATGTTTAGCACAAATTATGAAAAATGGTTTTTTCCCAAATACAAGTACCAAAATAGAAAATAATAATAATAATAATAATAATAATAATAATAAAACACCTTAGGTATAGTGCATAGGTATATTTAAATGGCACATTGGATTCACTATCTTTTGATACATTCAAGGTCCTTGAAGATTCGAGCCATAAATTGAATATTTAGGACTTCACAAAGGAAAGAACTTGGGCCAAATTGAAAAGTTCAAAAGCAGAATTATACCACGATCCAAAACAATTTTGGAAAATTTAAAAGCCATCCCAACAATAGGTTTGACCAAAAAATAAAATAAAATGGCCTACCATATATGTACAATAAATTCATTAAGTTGTAGACTTAAACATAAACAAATACATATATACATATTCACAATTTTTAGAAATTCTTGATTTCATATAAGACAACGTAAATATAATCAATAAATGACATGATATTAGGTGTACATAACAAAGAGGAAAACTAATGTAACCAACATAAATTTGAGATTTTCAACATAACAATGGGATGAATTTCAAGTCAATTTTTTTGCTCAATTCAATTGTAACACAAACCAAACAAGAAAAGGTCGATTAGTCTATTCTAGGGCAAAAATAAAACCACGTTACAATCCCAATGGATTTATCAGAGCCAAGGTTCAAAGGAAGCACCACCCTCTTTCAAGTTATGATATTTTCTTTACCTCCCCATGTAGCATGCATCTATCTATAAAACCGAGGTAGTTTGTTTTTGTTTTGTTTGTCCCAAATGTTGAGATCTCCCAAATCACAATGCTTCATGTCGTGCTCTTGGTATCTTTGGAAAGCTCTTGAAGAGTATGTGTGCACTAACTTGGTTTGAGACTTTTTGGAGCTAAGGTGTGGAAGTTATTGATTATTGAACCATTTTTTCAATGAAAATTAAATCAAATCAAAACTGAAAATTTCATTGGAATCTATAGGTGTTTTCGGTATTGTTGGAAAGCCCTCATCAAGTCAAATTTAATATAGTTTATTTCACAATTTTCAGAGCAAAGGTGTGGAAGTTATTGATTTTGTAGTGGATTTTGTTGTTGGATGTTCAAACAAACTGCAAAAATTGGGTTTGAAAGGGAAAACCAGTTGAGCCCTCAATGTGTTCACATCACCATATTTAGAATTTTTCAATTCTGAAAATGTTAAAAATAAAGAACGTGTTCACACTTGGGCCAAACGGCATAGGCTATATATTAGTTGAAATGACAAATTGTTGGGAGACATGATAACTTAAAAGCCAAAACTTCAAATGGCCATGATTAATAGGAAATCACTTTTGGCTAATGTCTAGCACATTGGCTCTCATTGTTGCTAGTAGCCAATTTTCAGAAATTTAATTTAGTGCATGCATAATGTCACTTGATAAAACTACATTTGGGAATATATAAAAAAATTCACAACATGGCCTCAAAAGATGGAATGTGCCCTTTTTTTTTTGCATGGGCTTCATCACATACATATAGATCTTGCCAAAAAAATTTGGACAAATGAAATAAAGTACCCTAAATTGCATGAGAACTAATGCAAATGGGTATGGTACACAAAAATCTTATTTGATGAACTTATAGATGTTATACAAGTTTTGTTCATATATTAACATCACAAGCTACTATTGGAAGAAGTTCACTTGGTATAATGTTCATGGAAGAAACTTTTGAGAATTATAATTTGCAGTTGATTTAAAGGCCAATACTCAAGTATTTGGGCAATAAATTTAAGAAAATAATATTGCACATGATTTCTAAATTGTGTATTTGCTATCAAGGTAATGTTGCAAAAGTCTTGCAATGTCGTGGACTTTTCTCACTTGCATATCTACATGTCACATACATGAATTTAGTCTTCTAAATTGAATAGAACAAAAGTTCATGAAAGCTTTTAAAAGTGTTGAGCAAAACAAGAGGAAGAAAAAAATATTATGATCCTTTCATGCAATTCTAACTTAAGAAAATTGCCATTCAATATTTTAGGCTTCTAGTGTCCCATACATTACCTTATAACCAAAATAGCATGTAAAGATCATATATTTAAGGAAAATGAAGAATAAAAGTAAAGAGGAGGTGGTAATTATTCACAACTTTCATTTTGGTGAGAAGGTTTGTAATTTAGTGCATAGGTCTATAAGCGAGAAGTGGTAAGTCTATGGGTAGGTGTAAATAGAACCTAACAATGAGCCCAACAATTACATCCAAAACTTAGCACAATAATTGTCACATATGGAAATGAAATAACCAAAAAAAATTACATATAAAACACACACAAAATATTAAAGAGGTCACTAGTGTGTCTCTACTCGCTAGTGGGACTTTGCTCTGCAATAAAGTTTACCTTTGAGTTCTTAATGGTACTACATCTAAAAGGAAAAAATAATTTAACAACTAAGAAAACACCCAAAAACTAAAGAAAGGTTTTAGGGGTACCTATCATCCCTAGGCTACCATTTTCATCACCTCCTTTGGATTATCATAGGGGTGACAAAATGCCCCCTTCTATGAACTACTCCTACTATTTTCAAATATTGATTTCATAGCACCCACTTGATATACACACACCAACATTATAGGATTTTTGGATGTTTCCCACACACCAAAACCACATTTTATTCCATTGCATCAAAATCACCCAAAGTACAACCATGTTATTGTGGCAAAGAAAATAATGAAATAATAGATAATAGTTTTTATAGTAGTTCATGAGCTTCCTTAAGCCCCTACCTCCCTCATCCCTTCACCTAAACAAGTGATGATCTTCCAACAAGGTTTTGATTTGTTATGGTCTAACATTTGTTAATTCAATTTAAATGAATACACTAATGAAAACCAGGTTTCAACTTTCATATTTTGAAGCTTAAATACAAAATATGTTTTCATTTGAAAATGAAATACATGGATGAAAATTTTATATAGTTAAAAAACTTGATATTTGTTTATTTGTTTGTGTCATCCAAATTTACTTGTTCCAAGCCTAACTAACTCATTATTTCCCCTTAGTCCACTTACATGGTTTGACATATTTGTAGGGCAACATGATGTTATGGATTGTAATATAATGAAAAACTAGTAATAAAATAATTGAACAATAGTTACAAAATAATGAGAAACTAGTATTTATATGATGTCAATTTAGTAGTATAACTAATTGTATCAATGATAATCATAATTAATAACTAGTTACAAACAAATTGAAAGTGTCTCATCGAACGGACGATGAAAATGCATACACATGACATGATCATATTTATCAAAAATGTACACTAGTTGCAAAATAGTTGTTGATTGGATGTTATATTTACTTTAGTTGCAATGTATTTGTCAATTGTTACTAATAAGCAACTTGTGAACAAAAACAAACATGGTTGATTATAATTATACCTATAGTGTGTACATTTTAATATATAAATATCTAGCTTGCAACTAATTTACAATTACATTATAACTCCTTAATGTTTCAATGTGATATTTTATTATTGAATTCCCCATATTTGCATAGGATAATTATGACATAGTTATATATTAATTGTTTAAAAGTTGTAGTTGCAAGGCATTTTAGTTGCCCCATACATGATTTCTCATAGTGTGAATTTTATTTTATTTCTTTTCAATAAAAGCAAGACATAAACATTTGCTTTAGTTGTATATTAGTTGTTTTGAAGCTCTAATTGTAAGGCAATGTAGTTGTCACATAAATGATTTCTTATTGTCAATTTTATTTCTTTTCTTTTCAATAAAGGTAGGACACAAACATTTGCTTACATATTTTTATATTTTTCTTCATTACAGATTAACTTCTTCAAGTTCTTTTTAAAAAGGAAATGAAAGAGAAATGTTTGTTCAATGTGAATGCCTTGTATAATGAACAATCTTTGTTTGGAAATTCAAGAAATATTGTAACCAAATTTTTTTTATAAAATCTTCAATTTTGACCTCTAATCCTAAATCAAACATTGCACAACACATATTTTGAAGGCATAAAGTTTTTTCCTATTTTCACACTCTTGCAATAGCAACTTTAATCACATAACATTATTTAACGATAATTGTTGCCCAAAATAACTAATTAATCACAAGTTATGTTATCCTACCTTAATCAAAGAGTATAAATTAACTAGAAAACATTTTAATTTTGCAAAACTAAGTGGATCAATTCCCTCATGACTACTTTTGTTGAACTATCATTGTTTTATTTTGGCATTACTTTGGCAATTTTGTCTTCCCATGACTTTTAATTTCCCAACATACCCCTTTAAAAACGTTTTGACAAGAAAGGCTCAATCACCTTATAACCATTGAAAAATGTCCTTTTCCCCAAATCACAAAAGTGGTGAAACAAATCCCTTATCATTTCCCATCTACACATTGCAAAAATTTCCATCCCATGTGCCCAAGCTTGTCAAGCTTGGGAAATTAATGCTCAATTAGGCAAGTTCATAAGCCCCATGTTATATTTCCTCATCTCCAACCTAAACTTGTTGTTTTATGCAGTTTTTTGTGTTAGATATTGCCTTTCTAAATTCCAATATGTAGCAAAAATTAATTGGAGTCAAGAAATGTTTAGTCCTAACATATAAACAATGGACATTTTTTTAAGACAATCCCTATATATACAAATGACAAAAAAATAAACAACACCTCTATTTTTGTAATCCTCGCACACATTTCTATCTTCACTACCGCAATCCAAAACTTGAAAAAAAATGTAACGCTATTGCTTGAGCTTATTCATCCCCTTTTATCCTCCACACCACTTTTCTTTCCCTAAAACTTCTTACCAAATTTCTTTGCCACCCCACTATAATCAAAGTTATTCAAGAACTCCAAAACAAAATTAAAAGTCATCCATTGCCAAACATAATTCACACCAACCCAACGCCACAAATTTGCCAATGCCATTAACATGTAGCACAAATAGAACCAACACCCAAACACTAAAACATAGAAAATTCAATTAGAATTAACCATCAATTATCAACTTTCTTGTCACTTTCTCTTTTTGACTTCCCCATTCCTTTTTCATCAACATCCATTAGGTCTTTATGTACAACAAACCTTCATCCAATTCCATTTCCCCCCACAACATTTCCTTGCACTTTTTATCTACTTATGAAATACCCATGAATTATCAAAATTTCCAAAGTTTGAAAATTGTAAATTTCCTTATGCTTTGTGTTATATTTTGAACTTTAACTTTGGACCCCAACATGTATTAGGTCTAATGTATCAAATTATTTTATCATTGTTTCTATCTTCTTATTTTTCATCAAAAAATCTTCCATCTTGAAATGGGTGATATTCTTGTGTATGTCCAAATCAAGGAAGATTTAGTGGTTGTGATAAAAAAGACAAAGGAAAACAAGGTGGTTGTGAGAGAAAAAGTAGAGGAAAAAAGGGATGAAAAAAAAGTGAATGGATACATGGAAATATTTGAAGCATGTGAAGAAGAATAAACAGTTGTCCAAGGTTCTAAGTGACATGGTAAGACCAAAAGCAAACACCAACAAGCACTATGTGCCAATAATGAAAGAGATGTTAAGGTGAAAAATTACATGGCTACAAAGAACAAAAAATGGGTTAGAAAGTTGGAATGTAGGGTCTATGGGAAGTTATTGGAGTATAATCATGGATGATGTGGTGATTGATTCTTTGTATGGGTTACAAGAAATGGATGATGACCATTTTCATTTCAAATGCAATGATAGCAGGTGGTAATCAAGCAAAAAGTTGTGGTTTAAGTGATAAAACTTCCACATTTGAATCCAAATTTTAATTTGCCAAACCTTCAAAAGATCAAGAATGTGCAGAAAGTAATTCAACACATGGCACCTATTACCACCAAGGTAGGAGGTGAAAGATGGGTTGTAAATTAAATGTTTCAGAGCTACCCTATGTAAGTTGGAGCTATATTAAAAGGAATACAATTCAAAAATCAACAAACTTATTATAGTTCCACCATCATCCTTGCCATCCAACAAGCCAAATCATATAACCATATAAATTAAGCTAATATTTTTTATAAGGGTTGCAACACGAATATAAATAATGGATGGATGGTCAACCTTCTAAGGAGATTGAATTAGCCCAAACCCTATTTATTTTACTTTGCTTGTGGTTTCCTATGAAAGGAGAAATGTCAATTTCAACCAAGGAAGTAAGAAGTGATGATCTATACATGAAATAACACCCACTTCCACATCTTATTTGAATGCAATTACTATTAGTGGAGGTAGGCATTGAAATAAACCTTGAACTCCATTTCACCTAATAGACATTATCTTAAAAACAACTACCAAAAAAACTGAAGTGAGTATTAGGATTAATTCAACACATTAGAAGAAAAACTATCATTTGCAACCAATTTTTGCAACTAAAAAATGTCATTTTTAATTGAACAATAGTTGCAAATGAATATTTTTAGTTGCAAACAACATTTTTTAATTACAAAAATTAGTTATAAACTTCAATTTTTCTTCTAGTGACATTGCATCAAACAAAACCCCAGTCATTCCAAAGGACATCAAAAACACATTTGATGATCCAAGAAAGGAACATATGTGTCCTCCACTACTGTCAATGAACCCCCCCCCCCCCCCCCCCCCCCCCCCCCCCCCCCCCCCCCCCCCCCCCCCACCCCAACCACTCCACCCCCCACAAAAACAAACCACCCCACACACACATCAACCAAAACACAAAAAATAAACAAACAAAAAAAAC
>Ga0116227_10001513_pt1 | contig 51977 bp, 44 predicted proteins | sample S1TSphgellanicum_FD_89693 | JGI IMG/M metagenome (GOLD analysis project Ga0116227, IMG submission 89693) | Host-associated microbial communities from peat moss isolated from Minnesota, USA - S1T2_Fb - Sphagnum magellanicum MG | ecosystem: Host-associated > Plants > Peat moss > Unclassified...
GCCCAAACAATTGCATGAACCCAGCGGCCACCATCGTTGTAATTTTATCTTCATTCACACAGCCCAAACAATTGCATGAACCCAGCGGCCACCATCGTTGTAATTTTATCTTCATTCACACAGCCCAAACAATTGCATGAACCCAGCGGCCACCATCGTTGTAATTTTATTTTCATTCACACCGCCCAAACTGGGAGAATATGTATTCTGAGGAAGTGCTAAATATGGATGGACGCAACCACTGACTAGCTTCAATTTGGTGCGTACCCAGAGACATCTCTGCTGGGGCCAGGTTTCCAAAGGTTGAATAGTGACACCTAGGGCCTGGGCTTGCATGCAAGGTTTCCAAAGGTTGGAGAGCGACTTACAATCAGAGGCCTGGGCTTGCGTGCGATGCTCGCAAACCTTCACTCATTCACAATGGACCACCTAGAGGACGTAAATGTAAATGTAGTAGTCTAGTAGTCGTAGTAGTAGTACAGGACGGATTATTAAGAGTTGTAGACAAAATTGAACTAATTCATAGAAGCTGTCTAAGTCACGATAGCATGTTTTGTCCATGGCAAATGCACTTGTGATTTTATTTTATTTTTTCAATCTACAAACAAGTACGCCCAGATGGACAGTGGGACCTATGGATCAAATGGGCGGTGTTGTTGACAGGGTTAAAGTTTTACCTCCATGGATTACCCTAGTTCAATAACTGCAGCAGCTTCAAGGTGTTTATATGTACTAATCACTACTTGGATGTTGGTGGGAATACATAATGGGTTGTTATGTGTAATTTAAATATGGCTGATATTGCCTAACAACCATGCATCCACACGTACTAATCTCAAGGTGTTGGTGAGAATATGATGGAATGAAATTATTGATGGCGTTGCTTAATTGTACCTCCCACCTATATTAATCACACTTGGGTGTGATGAGAATATGATATGTATATAATTTAATATGGATGATGTATTGCTTAATAATATATCCATCCACTTAATTATATTAAATTATATATTGTATGAGTGGGTTTTAACTATTGAATTTCTTTTCAATGTTATTTGAGGGATGATGTTATCATCAAGATAATTAAATCATTTGATAATAGTGAATATTTCAAATTCGTAGTTTCAGAACCTAATGTTTGTGGCAAATGAAACTCTCTAATCTCCTATCCATATTAGGCTTGCACAAAGTCTTTCGTTAACGGATTATGGTTACCACGTTTGTACTGTGCAACTTGTTGAAACTGTGATAATTTTGCTACAGATTAAGTCTCTTTTGTGTTATTTGCCATTCAATTCCTATTGAGTGGTTGGGTCACAAAAAGGAAAGACATGACAAAAGGGTTGTTGAAAATGAGATTGTCTTTCCGTTTAGGTTTGGGGCCTGGGCTCTCCTTGCCGTTTAAGGAAGACCCTTCCCTACAGTCCAAATCATAATTACAGCATTCATGGTAGCCACTATCCCATGATGGCATCCCCAATTGTTTGATAGTGATGTCTTTTCATATCTAATAAGTTGTTGGGGTTACATCATAATTAGGGACCTTCAGATAATATAATTAGATCTCTCTATATGTAATAGGGAAATATTTCCAAGTGCACTTCAACTTTCCAAAATACTTTACATTTGTGTGAACACATGTGGGTCCCAATAAATTTTAAGGATGTAACACCTTAGTTGCATTGAAGTGAACATGGTCTTCTATACCCACCACAAATTAAAAATTTGGTTTGTTATTAAATACACTGATGTGGCATCAAAAAATTTGCATCTCCTAAATAGTATTTACTTAATATATCATGTCCTAATTCAAGGTGGTGAAAGACCTTGAGACCACTTCCAAAGCTGGGAGCTAGATAATAGGACCAGGGAATGTCTAATTAGTTTTAATACATATCTAATAATCCTGTCTTGTGGACTCTGTGAAGCTTGCCTGGGCATGATAGCTGGAATTCAATGATAATAAAACCCAGATAGTTTCAAAGTATAAAATCATGGGGCAAGATTCATTAAGCTAGGTTTAAATTATCAATGTTGGATGTCCATCTATTGTTTTCATAGACAATTCACATCCATATGGCCGCTCTCATGACTTGCCACTTGCATTTTAGATTAGTTAAAATTGTACAAAAATATCAGGGTCAACAATATATTGAGTAAATTAAGGTAACATTTAACTCAACTTCATAAACAAATAATTGCATAAAGAAGGAGATCCATTATAAATAACTTATATAACTCAATATTTTGCCCCAAGTTCCTCCACATAACTAATATTATATACATGTAGGAGCTTGGGCAAAATTGTGGTAGACTTTTTTAGTTTTGTATTGAATAATTTGGAAGAAAATTGATCTCCAAATTGTTTATGCATACACACGTGCAGGAAAACACTAACCATGAGCAATTAGTTACTAATGTCCAAAGGCTCAAGGCCAAGGTAAAGAGATCACACTTGCACTACAGCTGCTGCTCATATCTCAGTGACACTGGGCCTGGATAATCATGCAAGAGTTTTTCTTGAAATGAAATTCATACCAAATATTGTAACTGACTTTTAAGCAAAATCCTGTGCTTCATGTATACTCAAATTCAGTGGCTTCACAACTAAATTGCAATCACCCAAAGTTGTTGCAAGAACTAATGAGAAGATCATGGGTTGTAGAGATATTTACTTCTGCAAATTCAAGGTTGAGCAAAACCTCTTAGAAATGATGTTAATACTAGTAAATAAAGCCATTCTGAGCATGGTAACTTATACACCCTGTTTCATCATGCATGTAGAATATATTATATATGTACATTGACGTGCAAAAAATAAAATGTACGTTCTCGTGGGTAAATTGTTTTGTCCAGGAAAATAAAGTGATCAGAGACAAGGTGGTAGTGGTAGGTACAAGAATTTCAAACACCCTGTAGGTAACTCCAGCTCAGAATTATCTCTCTCCAAAATGTTGCATAGTTAATTTATTGTTCAAATTAGGTTTTGATCAGTTTCAAATGAAGTCTGGGAAAGCTCTGCACATCTCTTGGTATCTTACAGTAACTTGCATAATTTTTTAGAGTTTAGTATTCATCTGTTGTTGCTGGGACTTATAATTTGATTAAAGTTCTGCAAGTTACCCATGATCATCTGCCTTGAGTTGATTAAGTCATCTAGAGTAAATCCTGCAGTACTTAAGTATACAACTTACTAAACTTGCCAATTCAGTTCTATTGCTGATGATTTAATATTATGGTAGTTCAGTACCAAAGACCCCCAGTACTTTACCAGATATACGCAACCATTGTACAAGAAGGCACCCATCCAAGCTACAAACCTAACTCTACTATATGGAGTAGTTTTGATCAGATCTTCATATTGATCACTTGAGCAAAATGCCAATAGACTTACTATTCAGTACCCCTAATTTTATTTTTTAATTGATCATCCCAGCTGCTGCCTTAGAGAATCTTCCAAATTACTACGGCAGGTTAAGTCCTGGAGTTCCACCCAGCTTCAACTTTCATTGCAGTACTTACAACATTAGTCTCTGGTCTGAAGAGATTTGCCGAGAATTGATGAGACACAAGGTTAGCCACCAGCAGAAGATCACGGAAGGTCCGAGTTCAAAAACAGTTGGATCTTCTGTTGTGGATGTCACAGTGTGTCCCAAAGCTGGCTGGTAGCAGGCAATGGATGCAAGGGTGTAATCAAGATGGTGCACTGGCGGGTTTTGGCTCAGATGATTCTACCCCTAGAGTGTGAACCACCACCCACAAAGCTCACACCATGCAGGATGGACAGTATGTGGATAGGAAACACCATTTCATTGTAAATTCCTGTCCCATAGCTAACGAGGGTGGTGATTAGCCATGTCTTAACCACATGCTTCCACCTACTTCATACCCACCAAGTGCCTTACCTACTTTCCTAGCTACAGACTAGTTAGTTCCACTGACATTCCCTGCCTAAGTTGAGCTTTGATAAGTACCCACTTACATAGATAGTTACCTTGGTAGTGCACTAGGCGGAAGTAGGACAAGGCGGAAGTAGGACAGTTTACTGGATAGACTGGAACCTTGGTTCCTCAGTTATGTGTTTCATCCATAACTGAGTTCTCATGGGTTCGATAGAGTGGAACTGGAAACAAAAATAACTATCATTTGTTACTATATTTTAGTTCTAAAGGGCATGGGTTCGATAGAGTGGAACTGGAAACAAAAATAACTATCATTTGTTACTGTATTTTAGTTATAAAGGGCATTTGTTATTAAAAAATTGTTCAATTGTATTAAACAAGTTGCATAAAACATTATTTACAAGTGTGAATGAAGTCAATGGTTGACAAATATTTTATCATATGTATATTATTGTATGTCACTAATATATTATCATAAAAATCAACAATTTAAATTATGACATGTGGCAAATAAATTAAAAATCATTTTTTAAAAAAAAAAATAAATAGGGTAAATTGGTCCAATCATCGAACACTAGCCTATCATGGAACATTTTGACGAATCTTTGGGTGAAAATATTTTAAGGTGTACCACACAACACAAAAAAGGCCTAGTCCTTAGTGCAATATTTTCTTACCCCATATTTTGATCCCTGGGTGAAAATCCTTTAAGGTGTACCACACAAGACAAAAAGGGCCTAGTCCTTACTACAATCTTTTTTTATCCTATATTTTGATCATCATAAAAAATAAGGAATCAAAAGGATCATATTTTAAATTGTTACAATTTTAAATTCCATCATATTCATCGATAAATGTGTCTTTACATGGTAAAAAAGGACTAGGTAAAAAAAAATTAAAAAAAAAGTGATGTTGTGACAAGATTTTGGTACACTTTAAAAAATTTGCACCCCTTTCTCAATTCTTCTCCATTTTGAGTGATTTAAAATGGTATAAGAATGCCTTTTCAAACTTTATAAACCATCTTTGAAATGTAAATCCAAAGAAGTAGCCAAAAAATAGCAATAAACAAAATACATTGTTTCAAATTCCAAAATGCAATTTTTTTTCATTTTTCTTCATCAATGCATTATTTTTTCATTTTTTGTTCAAATTGAACGATTTAAACTGCTCTAAAATTACCATCTTAAGTTCTACAAATCATCTTTCAACTCTAAACGCAACAAAATAATATTTAAAGATGTTTTGAGGGGTTCAAAAATAAGTTATGAACTATTCAATCAAGATTTTTTTGTAAATATAGCCCCCCCTACTTTGGGGGGCCGTAACTTTCTCACTTAGGTCAAAACATAATCAAAGGAATCACAAAAGGCGTCGAATGTCAAATTCTATCATAAAAAAATTAAAATTTTATTTATTTATTTCCATTTAAAACCATGGTAACCATGGCACATTATTCCTTTTTTAACACACATGAATATTACAAAATCCATTTGATCTAATTTTAAGTTTTGGTTTAGTTAAGGACTTTTGAAAATGAAAAATTATGTCATTAAAAAAAAACATTTTTACAAAGGACTTATATGATAAAAATAAGTTGATGGTAAAAAATATGAATGATAATAACCTATTAAACACACTAAAAAAACATCCACAATTTCAAAAATGTGAAATTCTAAAATTTTGAAAATTCAAAGTATGTACACATTTCAAAATTCACAATTTCACAACTTCAAAAATGTTTTACCACATGTAAATGGGTTATAATGTACATGATGTACTAAAAAAAATTGTAGTTTATGTTATATTAAATTCAAATTTAAAAAATTGACATTTTTTGGTATGATTTCAAATTATCATCATTTTCCAAGATGAAACATAGAATCTACAAGAAATCTATACATTTATACAAATTCATATTTATTCAAAGATGATTTTTTTTTAAAATTGAGTTATTAAGGCAATTCTATTCATCTTCATAACAAGTTACAAAAATAACAATTAAAAAATTTATTCATATGTTATTTTGGGGAAGAAGGACATGCAAAATTAATGTAAAATAATGTTTGTGACTCCTTTGATGTCGTTTTGACCTGCTTCTAGTCCATTTTCGTTGATTTTTAATGTGATAGATGCGCAAAGAAAAGGGCTCCATGGGTGCAATCACAATAACAAGTACCATAACAAGTGTAATGTTTGCTTAGTGTTTTCATGTTTTAAAGTCATAATTTAATTTGATGTTGAAATTATAAGATTTTTTTATATAATTGTACTTTTAATATATCATGGGAACATATGAATTATTTGAAATTAATCCAATGAATAAAAAATTAACAAAAGCACTCATTAAACACTGTAATGTTTGTTTTTAAGTAGTAAAAGGACTTGTAAATGGATTTCAATTTTTTGAAAATGACATTTTTGGCCAAATAGTATGAAAATTTTATTTTTTTAATTTTAAAGATTTTTTTGAAAACTTTTTGAAAAATGTTTTAGGAATATTTTCCCAAAAGTTCAAAAAACAGGTGGGTGTGGCTCATGTTATCCCATTTGCATTCCCATTTACTCTTTGGGCACCATAAATAATGGGGCCTTCTTGCAAAATCGATGAGAAACCCTACCTTAAATGTATTATGACCAACTTCTCTAACCAAGTACATCTTCATTGTCAATTTTAGATGGTTTTAGATTGTGACACATGACATATTAATATAGATATGTCATGTGACATTTTTTGAATTTTCCAATCAAAATGAATTTAAATCAATATCTAGTTGGGTAGGTTGGATTAAATAAGTAGATAGGTTAGACTAGGTAAGTAGGTAAATAGGATTATGTGGATAGGTAGGTAGGTAGGTAAATAAACTAAGGAGGTGAATAAATATTTCTTTTAGGTTTAACCTTAAGGTTAAGGTCCTTTGAATGGCTCATCCCAATTGATATATGTTTTTTAATGTGAAAATGTATGAAAACCCTCCTCATTATATAGTTATCAAAAATGGAAGCAAAAGACAAAACCTATGGGATAAAAATGAAAATTGCATTTTAATTGCAAATTAGGTTACAATTTTTAAAAATTCATATCCTTTGTCTTATGTTTTCATTTTATAAATTATATATAATATAACTAACTTATTAGTTATAAATTTTCATTAATGGTTATTAAATAATCAATAAATAAATAAATTATTAAATTATTATTATTTATTAAGCATAAATACTAAACATTAACTATTAGTTTTCAATTTATTAATAATTAATGTAACTAATTATCAATAAATTAATAAATAGGTAGTTATGCTAGGTGGGTAGGTAACCTAGGTTAAATAGGTAGGTAAACAAGCATATATAGGTAAATAGGTAGTTAATTTGCCTAAATACAAACTAAATACAACTTTATAAATACACCAATGGAAACATACCCCCCATTATACCCCTAATAAAATTTAGCAAGAGTACACATATTTTTTCAAAAAAAACTTTAATACACCTATGCATACCATTGGGTGTAATCATAATCAACAACCTTGTTAGACAATCAAAAAATTGTCAATTTTTTCAAACATATTTATTTAATGTCATTTTAATGTCATGTTGATCATGGAAATATGTGCTAAGAAAATTTTATATGAATGTTGAAGATTTTCTTTTTAATCATTTAATTTAATAAATTGAGTTTTGTTTCTAGTATTTAGGACTTTGGAACTCTAACACCCCAAAATCAGTTTTACAAAGCATTAAGTTAAGGACTCTTTTAATAAAAAAAATTTAACTGATAATAACATACCATTCACATATGAAAAGCACTCATAATTTAAAAATTGTGGTACTTGAAATTTTTAGAAATTCAAAATATCATGTCAAAAAATTTAATTTTAAAAATCATTTACTAAATGTAAATGGGTCATAATGTGTATGACATATAAACAAAGTTTTGGCTTATGATACAAAAAATTAAAGTTTAAAGTAATTATCATATTTTAACATGATTTGAAATTATGATCATTTTTCAAAACGAAGCATAAAATCTAGTAAAATTTGTACACTTTTAAAATTTTCATATTTATTCAAAAAATTTAACACAAGTAATGTAATTTATTGGGAGATTTGTCAATATTTTTAAGAACACGTTGTAAAAAAATTTCTTCAAAAAATCCTTTCTATGAAAAAGTCAAAATGTTCAAAAAGGGCCCATTTATGGTTGAGTCCTTTGTCACTATGATCACACACCATTATGGGCTATGCTAACACCCTAATGGTGTGATTAAGTTTGGTTTTATTTGCAACTAAATTTGTGACATATGGGCATGATCATGGATGAAAACAATTATAAAATGTGCAATGAAGATGTTATTAGTTACAAATGTAATTATAATATAGTTGCAAAATTGTCAAGGGTGTGAAATTGTTGCAAATGCATTGGTTACATTTTGGGGGATTTCTTCTATGGTGTTTGATGGATGGTTCAATGATGGATGCCAAGTCCCATAATTCTATCATTGAGGCACAAGAGAAGAAAAGACTAAAAATCGAGCCTAGTGGACTAATTATGCCCTACAAGCCACTGAAATTTCTCCTATTAAATGGAATGAATTAGAGAATAGTCTAGTAGGCTCAATTTTGCAATGTAAATTAGGCATTTTGAAGCCCCTAAAGGTGAGCTTTTCATTTCTTGTGCCATTGACCTTCATTGTTGTAAAATGTTGTTGAAATATGTAAAGTATGAACATTAAAATTTACATTTTACACATTTGGCCTTGCATTCATTCATGTGTGGCATGTGTGTCATGGACCACATTTAACAACCCCAACATATATGCTAATAAGATATATAGAAATGTGAAATTTATAATTAATTGGTTTAAAATTTAGAAATTATGTATAATAATTAAAACAACTTAACTTATATCTATCAATTTTTATTTATAGTTGGAAGGTTCATACATTCATGTGCAATGATGTTGCAATTCAAGATGATCATGTGAAAGGCATCATTCTCCACATGTTGTATTGCACTCAAAGCATGGGACAAATCCCCTTCAAGTAATTTAAATGTATTATTCCCAACTCACAATACAAAACAATAGTGGCTAGAAAAAAAGGTGTGTGGTACAAGACAAGAAAGGCCATGATCAATTACTTATATAGTGTATGAATTTCATTTTCATTCTTGCATATATGAACAAAAGACTTGTGTTCAAGATTGTGGACATGAAATGATGATTGGTAGTTGTGTTTTCTTTGCAATTGAATGTAGTATAATTTTTTACCTTCCTTCATGGTTTTAGAATTTAAAAAGAAATTCACAATTTTAGATTTCAAACTCCAATTTGATCACAATGGACCATTGGATTCTCTTGGATTTTTTTAATTTTTTATGTTTGTAAAATTAATTAATGCATAATTTTTTCTTACTTGATTACTTTTTTAACTTGAAACTTACAACATTTTTCTAGCATAGTTGATTTGTGGAAGGGGTTAAAGGAAGAATAAACACTACAAAATTCATATAAAAACATTGGCTATATGAAAATGGTTAATCTTGAGTTTTAAATGTGACTAGTAAAAAATGGTTTCCTATCAAGTTACATTTGACTTATGGATGTGTATGCATATTCCACTATTCTAAAACTAACAAAAGACATTGATGTGCATGGTTTTTCAAATGTGTAGCAAGAGATAACTATTGCAAGAAATAGGGTTGTCCATCATTATTATGAAAGTGTACCTAAAGTAAAAAAAAACTTTAAAGCAAGAAATGGCTCAACTCATGTGCAAAAAAATAGATGACAAAATAAAGACTTTCGACACTCGCTTTGGGAAGATGGTGTGTGGCAAATCTTACATTTGGTTTGGAATTTATTAAAGAAATTTTGAATCACTATGATTTAAAAGGGAGGAGGATGTAGATGACATTTGAGAAGTTACATGTTGAGCCTTCAAATCATGGGTTTGGTTGAGCCCGCTCAAAAAATTGAGTGGTTGAACTGGTGGAATTCAAAAAAATTAATCTAGGAAAATTTAAGATTCTCTAAAAAGGATATTTCAAAAGCAAATTTCACAAAGTGGCTACACAAAGTGTTTGGTATGTAATAATTGAAAGTAATAATAAAATAAGACTTTGGTTATATGCAAAGTGAACTTGGACTCGACATTTAGCCCCCTTGTTGATTATATTGAACACTAGAAAGTTGAGGTGTGGGAAACATGTTTTTTCAGGGAATGCAATGGACTCATGAAAGCAATTAATATCTAGCACTACAAGAAAACATGGTTTTTTAGAATGTCCAACTTGATTAAAATGTTCGTATTGACCAAGGGGGATGGCCATTTTGACTAAATGTTTGGGGTATGAAAAACATGAGTTACTTTTGATTGAAACAATTGACTAAAATGACCTTTTTGGCCATGTGACAAGCCGAACATTTAGTCGAAAGGGACATAAGTTTGTCAAAATGAACAAGTCCTAGTCAAATCAACCATATTAATTTGGCTACTTAATTTATAAGTTTGTTTGACCTAGGGTACATATTTAACCTAAGTTCATAGCTAAGATAAGTTAGGTATATTACACTTAATAAGTACTTATAAAATTTAATAGGCTACTTACATGCTACTTTTAACCACATGTAGGTACCTAGGTTTAGTATATTAATTAGTTGATATTAATAATTAATTTTTAATGTTCGATAGTTTAAGATTAATATTTTAATTAATTAAATAATTGAGTCATGAATCAAATGTTAATTAATAGCCAATAAATAATTTTCCATTTAATTAATAATAAATAGTAAATAATCCATAATCAGCAATTAATTATATAAGTAATAACTTAAATTTATTAAAAATTATAAAAAATTAAGATTAAGCTAATTACATGTCAATAGGTAACTATACCTAATTATCTACATGTTATTCTAGGTACATACTAGGTACATGTATAATAAACCTACATACATGGTACCTATTAATAAGTACCTAAAAACATGGCATAACCTACTACCTAAATAAACAATGTGAAAAAATGAAGTTCATTGATTAATATTACAATATGTACATCAAGATGAAAAAATAAAATCAAGTTCATTACAATATGACGACAAAATATATCATCTTTTGAAATGATAATATAATGGTAAGGATTGGACTTCTCAAAATGGAGGTGAGGAGTTTAAATCCTCACACTTGCAACCTTGGTTACGTAGGTTACCTTGGCCTTAAATGGTTTAAATAGGTAGCCAAGACCACCTAAGCAAGGTGGGAAGGTTGGCTACTTATTTTAGGGGGCACAAACTAAATAGGGTAGGTAGGTGGGTAAATAATTTTATTATTATTGATTTTTACACTAATTATTAAACCATGTAGGTAGTTAAATAAATTAATATAAATTAATTTTATTATTTATAATTATAATACATTACTATTAATAGTATTATAATATTTAAAGTAAATAATATAATCATTATTGAAATATTGTTCACTAGTAAAATAATCTAGTCAAAAAAACCAACCAAAAAGACTCAATCAAAAATGGTTAAGTTCAAATCAACTTGTCGAAAATGACACTTTGGTCAAGTTGAACATGATGACAATTAGGATTTTTTTGATGAATTTTTTCAATTGAAAAAACCACATTTTTTTTTTAGTGTAAAAAAATTGTGAATGGGAAAAACAATTTGAAACTTTGTAAGTTTTGAAGTGAATTATTTACAAGTAACTATTTTGCTTGGATAAATTGGCAACAATGTGTACATCTGGAATTTGTTCATTCATGTGGGTGTGATTGTTAGTTGTTTGAATCAAATTTTTATGTTTGTTGTGACCATTATTTGATTTCAAAATGCATGCAAATTATAATGGTTTCTCTATTCAACTATCTCCTTTAAATGTTTTTGTTAGGTACCTTACAAGTTCACATTGTTATCAACTAGTATAATTTTGAGCAATCCAAGATTATACACAAAAAGAATCAATTTAAAATAATCATGAACACATGGCAATTCACTAGGGTGATCCTACTCATTTGGAATAGTTTTGATTATCTTAAAGACAAAACACCTAAATGAACAAGCATTATGGGAGCACTTTGAACCAAGCTTCTCCAAGTTTATGATAATTGGTGTGCAACCAAGAAAAGTGAAAATGAGTTCTAACAAGAAACGCAATGTTATATCTAGGTCATACCAAGTCAAACACAAGGTAGGACCTTGGAAGATAATTCCTAAATTTTTTTGAAGAGCTTGATATTGTAGTTGAGCAATTTAATGTTAGGAAACCCTTGACAAAAGAAGCAATGTTGGGGGCACAACTCACCCCATTATGTCATATGGGCTTGTAGGTGCCTTGGGAGAAAAGGTCAAACACATTGTAATTGCTTCAACGATCCTACCTTTGAGGACCAAATGCCAAATGTGGGAATTGATAATTAATGTTCCTTTCATATGCATGGTTGATAATAAGAAAAAAATGGGAATGTGGCCACAATCCTTGTGGCTTTCATTAAATAGGTGATCAATTTTTTTTGACATTATTATGGTTTTAACAACAATTATTATCCAAACATGTCTAACATTGTCTGGTCAATTGTGTAAACAAGCATCAATTGCAAACATATTTTCATGGTGTGCAAGATGATGGGGGTGGAATATGACCCTATGATTGCCAACCTCCTAGAAGGTTCATTTGTTCTTGGTTTATCCACTCCAAGTCATGACATGCGTCATTGGAACATGACCAACCTTTCTTTCTTGGATTGCTTGTTCTCTTTTTGCACTTTTTTTGGCATGATGATGGTGCACTACTCTTTTTTATCTAGATGATCCAATAGTGTTGAAACGTATCAATGCATACCTTGTGCCCAACAATTTTTAAGTTTTTCAAAAATATATTGTTTGTAATCTTGTGTTGAAGTTAGTTCGACCTTTGGATCCAACAAAAAAGGCCAATCCCCTTTGCACATGTAAATTATAACATTCTTGTGGTTTTTTATAATGCATGATGAGATTTTTCATCTATTTTTTCATTTTGAAATTGATTTCTTCATGTTGTTTTTTCATTCAAACCAAAGATAGTAGATTAGTCCTCCTTGTCCATTCCTTTCCCCCTAAAAACTTGCTTTGGACTCCAATACCTTTCAAGCTATTGTTTGATGCAAATATGGCCAAATTTTCTAGGATTGATGTTACCATAGATGACATCCTCTTTAATGACACCAGCATTAAAACCCAAATGTTACACCCCAATGGAATTCCTAGTGTGGCGCAAGAGAAAAGAGTTTGTTCTCATATCTACTCTAATATGGGCATGTTGCTTTGTTGGTGATTTTGTGGCTAACTTCACAACGAGGACATGTACCATTCAATTTTCATATTTTCCCCTCCAATCCAATGTCAAGTTTATCCTACATGTGCTCAAAATTTATGATTCTTCATTCATGTAAAATTTCTAGGAACTTTCAATAAAGCTTATCATGGTGAAAACAAACACATCCTTGTTTTTTAAGGAGACCAAAAGTTGTTGGATTATGTGTTGAAGCCAATGGTTCAAGACCACCTTCAAGATATTCATGATCTTGCTTAGTTTTGTGCTAAAGAGTGTCAAGGGTCAAAGGCGTCAAGATATATTTTGTAAATAAATTATTATAGGATTTGTTTCTCATTTTTGCCCATTTTTCAAGTTCTTGATTGATCCATTCTAGTACTATGTGAAAATAATGTTATAAAAATACATTTCCATGTTACAAAAAAGATCACATTTCTCATTTAATTTGTCCCAATTGGTTCTCCTAATGCCTGTTTGTTTACAATTTGTTGTGCCTTAGGTGTTCAACATTATGATTTCTCCTAGGCAGAGGTGTCCTAGATTTCTTGCATGTGATGATTTTCTTTAGTCCTTCTCAAAGTCCATGGCTACCAATGTATGCTACCTAGGTGGCTAACTTGTACAATGCCCAATCAACTTCAACATTTGAATCATCATCAACATCACACAAATGTAATGGTGGAATGCATTGTTACATAGATAGTGAGCCTTTTGAATACATCTTTGGGACAAAGCTTGGAACACCATATTCTAATCATTCTAGCACTTACATTCAAGAGACCTCATGGAGATTCTAAGGCAATAATCTAAGCATTATTCCACTTGTGTTTGTTTTTGTTGTCATTTGGATTGTATATGTCAGTTGTTTGGTATTCTTCATCCATGTTTGTTCATTTTGCTTTTGAGCAATAGAATATTTTGTTGTTCAATGCCAATTTTCACAAATCTTAATGCATATTCATGATGAACAAACTTGACGTCCATCTTGTAAATTGAATGATTACATGTCATTGACTAATGGAATAGATCCTTGGTTTTTCAATACAAGTTTTGCATCCATTGTATAATTGCACATAATTTGATGCAATGATGTTGGATAAGTCTAATGGATGATGAATGTAAGGGACCATTTGGAATCCTATATATGCACATTTAACTTCTCCTATCTATCATTGATATGACTTGAATTTGTGTGATGGTAATCATACACATTAGTTATAGTTAGTTATAGGTAACTAAATTCGTCAATATGGTGATCTAGATCTAGACATTCAATTTCATGTGTGTAATGTGTTAATTAATACCATCCACATTGTAAGTTCGGCCTTGTCATTTAATGGGTGATGTGCTCCCAATAGTTTACATGTTGAGTTTCAACTCAAATATATGAATTGACATGATTTTGAACTAGGATGATTTGTTGAACTATAACGTTGATATATGTGAGCATAGGGTTAATTTCCACATTAACATATAATTAATTTTCCCATGAAGTTAATTGATTTAAATTTTAGGAACACATATATGTATTAAACATCTATAAAAATCTACTATGAAATTATTCAATTTGTCATGTGAATAATGAAATTATTTAAATTTTGAATCACATCCATATGAACTTCCCTACACAAATGACATCGATCTAGCATGCATGAATGCCATTTAGGAATGGATGAATCATGAATGATAATCATGGATGAATTTCATTCATCCACATTCATCCATGCCAACATACATTTGCAATACATACATGAGGAATATACATGATTTGTACATACGTTGTTTTTCACAACTTCCAACATTAAATGCTTGCATGGTACCACCCCGTTCATACTCTATGAAAGTGCCTTCCAGAGACATAGATGGGTAGATGGGTAGTGCTTTGGAGCCCATGCATGGTATGGCATTTTCTGCAAGCTTTCTCAAAGAATGTTGCACATTGGAAAAAAGGCCGGCCGCAGAACAAAACAAATTCACATGCTTTAGGTGTTTTCTGAGAATCAGTAGGCTCAAAAAGAGCTCAAAATTGGAACCATACATTTGAAAAGAGCCAACAGACATCTGAAAAAAAGAAGAGACACAGAATCCACTGAATAAACAAGAAAATACATCAAACAAAAAGAACAGTCTGTTTGGGATCCACGGTAAGTCTGTTCAATCTTAGAAAATTGGACAAATGTTTTCTCCTTATTGCATAAAAATTAAAGTAAAGCTCCAGACACTGGAAAAATGATGATCGATCAGTCCCGACACAATGTCATAACAACAAGTAACATGATATACTTTCATCGCTTTTCAATTTTTCATCTCATAAAAGAAAACAAACAGATGCTGGAGGAATCAGAAAGAAAGTGAACAGACAAAAAAAAGCCCAAGAAACAAAAGAGAACACACTCAGTGAGAGTAAAAGGTATAAAACCTAATATGACAAAATATGGTTTATGACTTTTTGACTACAGCAACCGGGAAACAGGGGTGCTGGGAGAACTCAAAAGATACACGCAAATTATCACCAGGACCAGCCTGGTGCACAATTTGCAAAGCAATTCGGTTGCGAAGTGCCACCTGCTCCATTTTTCTCACATCAATTGCCCGCTGCCCACGGCTCACAGCAGAAAGTTCTGGAGCTTTAGTAGGTGCTGGCCCTAGCTCTTGTATCCGTTGTTGAACTGCCACAAAATGATCATATGACTTCTGGTACTGTTCCTTAACCTGTGCACCAAAAACTGAACTGCAATCAGAACCTGCTGGTCCTATAACCACTGATGGCCCTAAACCCTTCACCAATCGTCAAACACCAATCAAGCTGCAAATTCCAACTACCCATCAAATGTAAACTACAAATACAATCTCAGTCAATACACCATGACTGACGCCCTTGTCAAGCAACGCCTTGTGTGCCCTGTAACCCCGTTTAAACCCATGGGCAATACAAAAAAAGATTGGAAAGAGGAAGGGAAGTGAAAAAGTACAGAGAAGTGGTTGTGACGAGTTGCCTCCTTGAACTGAAAGTAAGACATGGGTTCTGGCACTAAGACTTTGAACAATATCTCAAACCGTTGCAAGAACCTCTGTCCCCTCACACAACCAAAACACCCAGCTTTTTATTAATAGTGGGGATTTGAACATCGAGCTGAAAATACACGAGCTCCAGAATAAGCCAAAATAAGACTTTATGGCATGCAGGGCCCCAAGTTTGCTTGATGGAGCAATGCAGGGCATGGCACTTATCTCATAAAATGCTACCTAATTGAAGAAGGGAGGGGGGGGGCCTTCAAAAGACAGACCTCTTGCTCTGTGTTGAAAATTGGTGTGCGATTGACGAGTTTGCAATCTAGTGTTAAAGCAGCCAACATCTGTTCATGGGCAACCAGACATCACTTTGTTACTGTACACCATCTCATCCAGTGTAGTGATTGATGGTAGTCTTTGGGTGCATATTACAAAAGTGTGGTGATGAGTTGAAACCCACAACTACCCAGGTTATTGGCTTGATGTGGATACCCTTCAAACCCTAAACACAAGGAAAGTTTGCTGCCTAGACATGTGGACAATCGGGAGGAAGACATACCCAAATGAAACCCTTACACAAGTCGATATAGCATTGGATGTGGAGGATGGAGGATGTGAGTTTCACATCCTTGAGTGCTGTTCCTGTCACCTTCATGGAAGTGCCTCCTTTCTTCTTTTTCCCCTTCTTTTTGGCTGATGGTGAAGAATACAATAGAGCAGCAAATGCCTTTGTGTGAGTTTTAAGGAAGGAAATTGCCAATTGCTATCAATCTCCTTATGCTTATTTCTTCATTATATACCAACAAAAGCTTTTCCATAGACCCTAGACTTTGTACCAAATTGCATGCAATGTAGCCAGAAAAAAGTGAGATAATAAGGGTTTAAGGTTTGGGGTTCATGGGACCTGAATCAGGTGAATCAGGACGAGGTGAAGCCTGGTGCTCAAAAAGGCTCTTCTCTTTAGCCAGCTTGTAATGTAAAAGTGTCAAAAATGCATGGTCCAAGTACCTATACATTTTGCATACATCAGAAAATCATAAGTAATGAGGCACTCATATCAACTAAACCCTAAACTGAATTTGACCCATCAAATGCTGAGGCCCAACATGAGTCGCAACCTCAACCAGATTCAAGGGTCGCATTGTAGAGGAGGAGGAACCCACATTGTAACCACCCAATGTGAGTAAAGCTTGGAACAGATGCATGTAACATTCTGTACTTATAAGCAAATCACAAACTAAAAATTAGAACCGGTCATTCAGTAACAAGGTGGCAATTGATACAACTCAATGAACAAAAAGAAAACCTGTTCTTGGGCTCAAGGATGCTGAAGGAAGATACCAGTAAAGCATGCAGTATTCACTAGGTGCATAGAGGTCAAGCTGAAAGCCCAACATCAAAAAATGAGTGACAATCCAGCAAGTCTGCTCTGCTGCCCAGGCCATTATCACATTATCTGTCCACCAACTCTGCACATCCATCCTGAGTGCTCAGCCTTGAATTGTCATGTCCTGTTTGTCTGAAATTGTCAGCACAATTGGTCCCCTACAGTTAGAGGGCATGCAAATTTGGATACTCAGAGCACTAATCAGGGATCTGCAATATAGTGAACTGTACCAGAGCTGCCAGGTCCTTTACAGCAAAGACATGCTCACTTTGTTAAATTACTTCTTCTTTTGATGTGTTCCTTACTTCTTGCAAAAGATTTGCCCAGTCAAGAATAACTCGACCCAATTTGCGCCGCTGCCATGCTGTATTTGTGCACATAACTTTCAATAAGTGTTGCATTAACTGTTCCCTTGACAGCAAAAAATGGCAACCAAACAACCTCATCAGTATCCTTGTCAGCAAGCTTTCAAGGTACCCCTAACACCAAACCAAACAAGATTAAATACCTGATCACCATTGATGCATTTTTCAACCCATTAATCTACTTCCAGATCAGAAACCTCTATACCTAATGTTAGAAAATGGGACAAAATATCAGTTGAGGATACAAATTCCACATTTGTATGGCCCTAGTGCTGTTATATATATCATCCATGCACTAACTAATTTTGCAGCAAATCTGAAAGTGCAAACTCCCGATCCTTTTAACTGCTCTGGCTCATAAACCCTAAACCCTAAATCAAGCCTGACATGCACACAACTGACTTGTAAGAAACCACAACTCATATGAGAATTTTCTTCACAGCAATCCTCTCTTATAAAATTTCTTTGGAAGTTTGGTTTGAGAAAAAGCTGACCCGGGAAGCTTGGGTGACAAAAGTCTGAGTTTGTTGATCACTGTTGATACCATTTGCAGGCATGCCCAACACTTTATAGAGAGCACCTGCCATTGGCTCCTGCCCTAATAGCTTGTCATCCTGTAATATAAGTAACTGTTGCCACCATCCCCCCCCTTGCCTCCAATCAGCACCTCTAAACAAAATCTCTACAAAAAAATACATCTGAAGCACTGGACCACCCTTGACCATGACCCATTTGAAGAAGCCTACTCAAAGCTACCCAAGTCAATGTGGTCTGTCCCCAGAAAAAACCATGGAAATGTCCTGAGTGTGAGGAACTGAAACTTCAACAGAAGGAGGTTCTTTGCTCCCTACAAGTCTTTTTGTGTGGAACCAAATGATGATTCTTACCTGCAACTGAGCTCTTGCAAAAAGGTCAGGTTGTGATTGTTGGAAGTCAACCAAAAACTGAAGGAGTTCTTCTAGGCCAAGGGAAAGTGGAAGTGAGCAGATCTGGTCTAAATCCTCAAAAAGTTGCTCAAAGTACTTCAGTGCCTGAAATTCATCACCAATTCAACTTAGGATGCCTGAAAAATAGAGAAAACTACCAGTACTCCTGTGCTTGATACAACATATGGATAACATGCTTTTCCTGCACTCCCTTTTTCCTGCGTCTGATAATTGTGGACAACATCTACCATTCCCCTACAAGATGAACATAACACAGAGTGAACTGGAGAGTCACTGACTACCCATATCATATTTGGTGCCTGAAGTTGACTGCACAAACAAGAGGGTTGTAGGAAGTTTCAGCTATGAGCCCAAGTGTGAGGAAAAAGTGCTTACATCTTCCCAGCACAGAATTTTGATCGAACGTGGAGGGGTTGGTGCCAAAAGTCTCCGATTAACACTCTCGTCAAATCCAACAGCTGGCCTTCCTGAAGCAGTCGATGGCTTCTCCATGACCAACCCAGAATCTCTACTATTGGTATCTGATGAAAGGTTCTGATTTCGAGTCTTTGCCAGGTCCAAGTTGGAACTAGGGTTAAGAAATGCAGATGACAAACGTATGTCCCTTAGCTCAGACAAAGCTGCTGCAATATGCTTCCGAGCCATTTCCAACCCTCGCCCTTGTGGTTTTTCCATGTAGCTTAATGTGCGAAAAAATGCCTGTAAGAGGCACACATAACAAGGATGAAACACAAATCCTTGTTTGGTGACCCATTGAAAAAAATGCTTAAAGTTGCAAAATCAAACAGTAGCCCTAGAGAACCAATGGTTTTGCAGAGTATCCTGACTACAGTATTCAAGCTACAACTACACAGGCTATCTATCACCTTGGTCACAGGGTCGGCAAGTGGTCTTGAAGCAAGATGTGTAACAGCACCTTACGAAAGCGCAATCGACAAAGAATTGCTTGACAATAGCCCTCTTCCAAGGCTGGATCATCCTGCAAACACTCTGCATCTGAATTCCCAACACCCTTTCACATCAGAACAAGAGACCAACTTTTTGTAAGTGACAAAAACTCAGTTCTTCACCATCCCTTTCTGCAGCCTCCTACAACTCTAAAGACACTTTGGTCAGTTTTGTATTGAACAATTTCCAAAGATTTTTATCAGGATATTCCACTATGAAATTCAGTTGATCCCTGTATACTCTGCAAACATGGCATCACCCCATAAGAAGCTGCAAACAGAGATACAGAAGACTATATACACAAACATGGCTGACTTGGGTACAGCTTCACACGTAAACCCACACAACAAGCTTATGCTTATGTTATATGCAGAAAAACAGCCATCAGAGAGAGTAGGTACCTTGGCCACCTTTTCTTTTGCCAGATGCTGTGCCCTTGATGAAACGCAGCTGCCGCAGAATGGTCTCCTCTACAGAGCTCAAGAGAGACAAGCATTTGGCATCACCTTCTCCCTCCACTGGCAGCCCATATGCTATTGTCACAAAATCCTCTTCCTGTTCCACCACCACCCCTACCATACACTTTGACAAACTGATAACTTCCTTCATGGGCTACCCTCCTCTTCACTTTAGACAGATATAATAAGCGGAAGGGAGGGAATTTCGCTTCACCTCATGAATGTCTGCAAGAGCCACTGTAGTGCGAACTAAGCTACAAGTAGCTCGCACAGATGTGCAGAAAGCATGAAGCAAGGAATTTGGGGTAGTGCGCTCAAGCTTGAGCAAATAAAGGCAAGAGAAAACTGTCTGTGCCAGTGGATGGCCCTTATGCCATGTTGCCTGCAAAAGACCCATAACATCAAATCAAGCTCTCCATCAGAATCATTGAAGAATTAGAAAGCATTTGAAGGAGAGGAAGCAAATAACATTTGTCACCATATTCGACAAAAACCATCAGTACCAGTTTTGGCTCATTTCCCACTCCTTGCAAGTAACTAGAGCAACCGCAATTGAAGTGCCAAAAAATTACCCAAATTGTACAGGGGAAAAACTCACATCTCACAGAACTCAACTGCAAGTGTGCACTGTTACTCTTGTAGTTCTAAGTTTAAGAATCCATATCTCATTGTGGATGAAAGATGGCAAGAATTACAAAAATGCAAGTTGAGAAACTGCAATACCTCACAGGCTAACAAATGGTCCATTACATCGACAAGCTGGTGAACTGACAGGTTGATGGGAGCAGCACCACTCTCAATTGCTTCATCAGCTGTCTTGTATTTTGTTGTTGCCATTCCAGCATCCATTTTGGGATCCATAATCTATAGATGGAATACAGAAAACACATTCAAGGTTAACACACAAAACTACTACATTCTTCGCTCTGTACACCTCCATAGCAATTGCTGATCAGCACAGGATTCCGCACTATGATAATATGTATATCTTCATAAGTAATGCGACATTCTCCCACACTTGGAATTAGGAGGATCCTAACAAACCCTAAAGAGAAGAGGAAATGTAAAACCACCAAAAACCAAACCCGGAAAAACTGATTCATCAGCTCCCAGCAGCAATGGGGTGGAGGTCAATGCTGGCACACCTCAAGAGCAGACATGGCTTCAAACAGGTTGAAATGCTCCCCATGAATCAGCTCCCCAACATCCAATTCTGAAAGATTTCCCAAAAGTCCCAAAACCCATTTTTGGTGCACTCTCAAGAAGGCTCATGTGATGACAAACAACAGAACTATCAAGTCAAACATTGGAATCCAACCATCTACAGAACAAAAAAGGGGGTTTTTGGTGCAGAGGTTTTCTCAGTTATCCAGAAAACTCTGATCTTGTTTCTCCAAACCCTAATTCACAAGTACAAGCAACAAATACACGTCTCTCATGTGTGTACATGTGGAGATGTCCACCCCAAAGGAAATGAGGAAAAAAGAGAGCAAAATAAAATGGGAAAGAAAAAGGGTGAGGGGAAGAACCTGCACAAACAGAGAAGAAGAACCCAGAAGCATCAACCCACGTTGTCTGATCTCCTGCAGCAGCAGCAGCAGCAGTGGGCATTGCAGCACTCCCTCCTCCTCGTCCTCCTCCCAGATGCAATCCGAGCTCCATCTTCTTCCTGTCACCACGCGCCCATAAAATGACAAAAAACTCTTCCTATGATTCTCCCTTTGGACTTGTTGTACTCCTCTTCTTCTTCCCCACACATGAAAACAAGTTTGCGGAGTTCTGACGACTGGTACTCGTCCTCTTCTTCCTCTTCTTCCTCTTCTTCCTTAAACATGAAACCAGTTGTTGCAGAGTTCCACTGACAACAACAACAACAACATAGCAAGCTAAAATGGTTGCTGCCAAGAGATTGAATCTGCTCCCCTCCAAACAGCAACAAGAAGCTGTTAGCGAGAGAGAGAGTGTGTGTGTGTGTGTGTGTGACCAGAAAGCAAACACAATTCTTTGAACAAAACCAGCTCCGAAGCAGCAACAGCAGCAGAAGATTGGAGGAGCTCCAAACCCTAAAAAAACTGGAGCTAGAGAGAGAAGAAGCTAATCAGGCAGGTTTTGTATGAACTCCTCCACCTCCTTCTCCTCCTCCTCCGTTGTGGAGGAATTCTAGGTCTGGAGTTGAGTGTCGTGAGGAGAGTGGCGGTCTGGGACAGGCTTGGGAGGAGAATCGTCGTCGGTCTCTTCTCGTGCGTGTGTCAGACTGCACACTGTTGCTGCTGCTGCTGCTGCTGCCATAGCTAAAAATCTCTCTCTCTGTCCTCTCCTCTCCTCTCCTCTATAAGAAGAAGAAGAAGAAACAGAAGAAGCTGCTGCAGAAACCAGGAGGCGAGGGGAGGTGAGCATGATTGATGGCGCTTTGTTTTTTCTCGCAGGCTGTTGTTTGTAGGCCATTGTTGTCCTCTTCTCCTGCTGTCAAGGTTGTTGTTTTCAAGGCAAAGGCAAAGGCGGCAGCAACAGAAGCGGCAACAGTAGTAGCAGCAACAGCAGTAGCACCTCCTCCGCACCAGCTCCAGGTCTCGAGATCTTCTTCCGGACACAGGCAGAAGAAGCAGACTCGAATCGGAGCTTCGGGATTCATTTCCTTGTACAGCAGCCGGAGACTTTCGCTTGCTGCTGCCAAGTAAGGTTCTTCATCGTCTTCTTATTCCTGCTCGAATTGTGAAGAAGAAGAAGAAGAGAGTTGTATCTGGAGCTTGTAAGAGAGCTTGCTTGGTCGCTTGGAAGAAGAAGAAGAAGAAGAAGAAGAAGACGGCTTTGCAACAACAACTGCACTGAACAATTCTTTAAAGATCTTTGAGCAAAAAGCTTGAGAGAGAGAGAGAGCAGAGCAGAGCAGAGCAGCAGAGTTGTAGAGTAGTGTGCAGCAGCAGGTTTTGGAGAATTTCAGGATTATCATGAGGATTCTGCACATCACACAGAGTGATGATGATGATGTCTTATTGCAATCAAGCTTGCTTTCAGAGCATTGCTGAATGTAGAACTGCTGGAAAAAGTGCAGTCTGTCTGTCTGTGTGTCTGTCTGTCTGTTGTTGAACCATGAAGCTTCTGTCTATTGTGTTCAGCAAGCAAGCATTACCTTCTAACAGCAAACTGAGCTTTCCTTTTTGTGTTGCCAGTTCTCAGCCTAATATTGCTACAAAAACTGGCAGCAGTAGCAGCAGGAGGAGTGAAAGCTCAGCTACTATACAAGCAGCAGCTCTTACAGGTGTGAGTTCTCAACAATGCCTGTGTTTCTATTGCATGGCTTTTTTGCTGTCGGTGTCTGTAAGCTTTTTGCTGTCAACAATGCTTCTTTGGGCATGTAGCATCATGCTGCTAGGGTTCTGTTGTGGCGTGAATCATGCTGCTGTAGTTCTGTTGTGGCTCTGTTGTAATGGAGTTCTTGTGTGAAGAAAGAAGAGGTCTCTGTTTGTGAATTTTGCAGTAGTACAAGGACAATCAACAACAGAATCAGTAATGAGGCTCTGGTTTTTGTGCTTGCCTTTCTTCCTTAAGGTTTCCTTTACTGCTTATTCCCTTTGATACAAAAAATCCAGCAATGCAAGAGAGATTGTTTGTGTGTTGTGTGCTCCAAGTAGAAAGTGCTCACATAACTCAAATCGCTTTGCCCAACCACAATACTCTCTTTTCATGTTTAGCGTTGGTGTTGTGGGTTTTGTTTTTTTTTTTTTTGCAGACATGGATGTGTTTGTTGAGGAGAAAAGTAAGGAGCAGATTCTGCCACGGGGTGAGACATGGTCGGTGCACAAGTTTGGTGGCACGTGTGTTGGCAACTGGGAAAGGATACAGAATGTAGCAAAGATAATTGTGGAGGATCCATCCCCACACAAAGTAGCAGTTGTGTCAGCCATGTCCAAGGTGACAGACATGATGTATGACTTGTTGAACAAAGCTCAGTCCCGTGATGACTCGTATGTTGCTGCCCTGGAAATGATCCATCAGAAGCATCGCGAGACTGCAATTGCTTTGCTGGATGATGATGATGACCATCATGACCTTTCCAATTTTTTGAGTGTCTTGGAATCAGATATCCAGAATCTGCGGGCCATGCTTCGTGCCATTTACATTGGTGTGTGTAATAGCTTCTAATCCTTTGACCACTGATTGACTGACTGTTGTTACAGCAAAAGAGCTAGCAAGCTTGTTTGGAGTTGGTTGTTTCAAAAGCAGATATTGACAATTGTGTTTGTAGGAATTTAATCCTGAGCCAACTTTTTGCTTGGAGCTTATTCCAAACATCTCTTGTTTGTAAATGCTATTGGAATACAGCTGGGCATGCCACTGAGACATTTGAAGATTGGGTGGCGGGCCATGGTGAATTATGGTCAGCACAGATGCTTGCTTCTGCTGTGAGGAAGGTATCAATCACGTCCTTTTGAAACTGTCTCACAAACATCAGTTTGACTACAGAAAGGCCTTGTGTTTTAAGCTGTAGAAAATAAAGTGTTGGGAATGTGAGGCATGCCTGTCTGCGTGTCCTGCTATAGAATGCAACTGTAGGTGTATCTGACACAATTGTATAGGTCTGACAATTTGTGAGTGACTCTCATAAAGGTTATGACTGCACTTGTTGTCTTGTTAGCTTCAAATGGTTGTTGTGGAGATTTATTTCTCTGCAATTTCATAGATATGTGTATTGTGATACTCACAGTAGTGGAACTGAAGACTTGATTGGTTTTAGGAGTGTATTTGTATTATTATAGAGTTGTTTGTCCTCAAATATAAGCTGAACCCAGGAATCAATCCTGCTCAAACCCCCTTTGTGTGTAGACTGATGGTTACTGAAACATAACAGAAAGTGAGAGGTGCTGGGACTCAGCAAAGATTGTGCATTTTCCTGCAGAGAGGTTTGCCCTGTGTTTGGATGGATGCCAGAGAGGTGCTGGTGGTACATCCAACGAATAAGCAACAAGTGGACCCTGATTATGAGGCCTCTGGTGAGAGACTTGATAAATGGTATGAGAAACACCCATCTGATACCATTATTGTCACTGGCTTCATCGCGAGCACGCCTGAAAATATTCCAACCACATTGAAGCGCGATGGCAGTGACTTCTCAGCAGCAATCATGGGAGCACTTTTTCTGGCTAAGAAGGTCACTATCTGGACAGATGTGGATGGTGTTTACAGTGCTGACCCTAGAAAAGGTACCCATTGCTGCTTCACAAGGTTGAATTACCATCGGGTTAGCAGTTACTCTAGACCTTAAAACCTGGGTAAACTGAAAAAACCCCAGTTTCTGATCTAAGTCAACCAAAGTTTTGAAATTGATTTCTTAGACCCCACTGCAGAATCTATGGGAATTCTGAGTACCAGGATTACATCTCTGTACTGTTGTTCCTTTGAATGCTATTTTCCTTTGGCACAGACAGTACTGCAGTCCTTGTTCTGGAATTGAAGTTATCCATATAACAGTCAATGTTTCCGGGGCATGTTTGGACAGTTAGTGAAGCAGTTGTGCTCAAGACCCTTTCTTATCAGGAGGCCTGGGAGATGGTATGTTCACCTCCTCAATTGTTACCTATTCTGCCTGTGGCTCCATTCTTGGAGTACAAACTTATGATCTGATTTGGCTTTGCAACTTCTCTGTTTGCCTGCCCTTCATTGCAAGATGAGGTTTTCTTCACTAAATGAGTCTTAAAAAGCCATCCACAAATTAGCTTTATACTGTTCTCTTCAAATCTGCAAAGAGCTGGTTTAGGGACACTGTTGAAGTCTTTAGTTGTTGAAAGGTTTCCTTTCAAGTTCAGACATGACCATGTTGGTAATGGTAGGAAGGAATGAAGGTCTAACTTGGACCAAAGAGTGCTACCCTATTCTTTATTGGGTATATGAAAATCACTTTCAGGGTCAAAGTACCGTGTATCCAGTTATTGGAAAAAAGAAGTGCAACTTGAACACCTATTGTTGGCCTGAATTTGTGTAGTCATACTTTGGTGCAAATGTATTACACCCTCGAACCACCATGCCAGTGATGAGATACAATATTCCAATCACTATTCGCAACGTTTTCAATGTTGGAGCACCTGGTACCGTGATTGGGAGGTCCTCCCTTCCAGATCTGGCAGAAGAAGCTGAGCCAGTCCCTTATAATTCAACTGATTCACTTGTCAAAGGATTTGCGACCATTGACAACATTGCTCTTGTGAATGTTGAAGGGTATATAACTACAATCTCACCTTCTGGAACTTTCTTGGCCATCACATCTCCTTCTCTGTAATGATTGAAGATTTTCCACTCACCAGGATTTGACCTCACTTGCACAGAAAAGAACACCAGCATTTGGTTTTTGTACTCCCTAGTTTTCTAAAATGAGCTGTGCTGGGTTGCAGGACTGGAATGGTAGGAGTTCCAGGAACAGCTAGTGAGATTTTTGAAGCAGTGAAAGGTGTGGGTGCCAATGTGGTCATGATCTCACAGGTATGAGGTCAAATCTTTTACGTGCAAATTGAATCTTGAACTTGGGATGCTTTTAGCTTCCATGGTGGCTCCACTTAGCAATTTTTTGGCTATGTAGGGCACTTCTCTTTCTTGCCTAATGCTTTCAATTGGTTGCAGGCCAGTAGTGAGCATTCAGTTTGCTTTGCAGTTCCAGAGAAAGAGGCAGATACTGTTTATCGGTCATTGATGAACAAGTTCAGGAAGGAGCTGGAAGCAGGACGGCTGTCAAATGTATGGTGCTTCCAACACTTTGAACCCTTGTTAGCACAGGGTTTGAGATCACAAATTCGCTAATGTGACAACTCTGCACATCAATGTTGCTATAGTTTTGTTCCTAAGCTGCTTGCACTGATCTGATCCAGGTCTTCTTCAAGTGGAGATGAGAATCATGAGTGTACATATGCAGATTCCAATATTCTTTACCTGTGAAAGTATATTGGAGATGAAAGGTCTGACTAGGTATGTGTGCTAGCTATGCAGGTGGAGGTGGTGAAGAATTGCAGCATTTTAGCAGCAGTCGGGCAACGGATGGCTAGCACACCTGGTGTCAGTGCCACCCTCTTCACTGCTCTTGCCAAGGTATCATCTGTCCACAGAAAGTCAACTTCATTTTCACAACCACTTGCATTATTATCTGGTGTGAGGTTTGCCATCCCCACTTGTTTGTTCGATGAAGGGAAGTCTTGCTGTGTTGCAGTTTTCCGTGACAAGGTTATCTGTGTCATCTTTGCGATGGTCAGGCAAACATAAACGTCAGGGCAATAGCACAGGGATGCTCCGAATACAATATCACAGTGGTGGTCCACCAAGAAGATTCTATCAGGGCTCTTAAGGCAGTGCATTCACGTTTCTATCTTTCAAAGACACCCTTGGCCGTCGGCCTTGTGGGACCTGGTCTCATTGGAAAGACGCTTTTGGATCAGTTGAAAGACCAAGTAGTTTTCTCCTCACCCTGGTGTCCTGTTGATTTTTTTCATGTGCTTTTGCAACACAATAGCTTGGATGTTATACTCACCATCTTCTGCTGAAAGACACTTGTGGAAGTACACAAATCCTGAATGTGTTTTAGGTATGCTGGCTAGCTCACATTCTTTCTGGAATGGTTCAGGTGGCAACATTGAAGAATGAGTTCAACATTGATCTTCGGGTTATGGGGATTATGGACTCAAAGACTATGTGTCTTGATCAGTCGTAAGTACCTACCTAAATGTAGAAGCTTTTGGATTTTACGTCCCTTCTCTTTACTAACCTCCAATTTCTCAAATAAGTGGAGAAATTGCTTGAGCTAATATGTTTGAGTTATATGATCTAACTTAATTTCTTGAGCAGTTCATGTTGAAGTGTAGCACATGTGCCCTGCAGAGGTCTAGATTTGTCAAAATGGAGAAAGCTGCTGGCAGAAAAAGGAGAAGCAGCTGACTCTGCCAAATTTACTGCACACGTGAAGGACAACCACTTTATACCCAACACTGTCATCATTGACTGCACTGCTAGTGCTAAAGTGGCAGATAACTACTTTCAGTGGCTCTCCAAAGGCATCCACATTATCACCCCAAACAAGAGAGCAAATTCAGGCCCATTTGACCAGGTTACTCTCCTCATTGGCTTGTGTTATTGGTCCAGATCACCAAGTTCTCATCTTTTATAGCTGATTGATGCAAGCTCTCTCAATCAAGAGCTTCTGTCTTTGCAAAATGTGTCATGCTTCAATTTCTGGCACTTTCTTTGTAAGCAAAGAAAGCATCCAAATCTTCACAGCATACAGTTCTAAGTAGTTTTCTGTCACATTTCCTGTTCTGTTAGTACCCAATCATGATTCAAAGTGTTTTGGTTCCATGAAAACTGAATGCAACCATGTGTGGTGTTCTAGTATGTGCGACTCAGAGCTCTCCAGCGGCGGTCATATACTCACTATTTTTATGAAGCCACAGTTGGGGCTGGGCTTCCCATCATCAGTACACTAAGAGGTCTCCTTGAGACTGGCGATAGGATCCAAAAGATTGAGGGTATATTCAGGTAAATCTTGTGAAGCAATATGCATGATGATTATCTCCATTTACATGAAACAGTCTGCTTTCATGTGATAGTGATGTATAGGTCTGTCCATCTGCTGAAGGTAGATGGCATTTCATGAGATTGTTATCTCTTGCTCTGTTCTCTGGGATGTGAAGAGGTGGTAGTATGTGTGCTTTTCAGTTTGAGCTGTTCTTTTACTCTGGATTTTTTTCTGGGATGATGCAGTGGAACACTGAGTTACATATTCAACAATTTTGATGGCAGCAAGTCTTTCAGTCAGATTGTAACAGAGGCAAAGGCTGCTGGATTTACAGAGCCAGACCCTAGGGATGACCTCTCGGGAATGGATGTTGCTCGCAAAGTTGGTCTCTCTAAAGCCTCTTGAGTTCAATGACTGGGTTATGACCAAATGCTCTTGTTGTGCTTTTTTCATCTGAGTACATTAGTCAAGCTCCATATTACAGCCCAAATTTCTGCAATAGAGGTTTTCAATGTGTACTGTTTGTGGGAAACTTCTCAGGTGATTATTCTTGCTCGAGAGGCTGGATTACATTTGGAGCTTGATGAAATTCCAATCCAGAGTTTGGTTCCAAAACCACTGCGAGTAAGTCCCTCTTCCTTCCTCTGTGTCTGTCAGCTTCTGAGTGGTGGACTGGATGTTAATCAGTTTTGTCCTGTTCTTCCTGTCCATGGGATCTGCCTACAAGACCAAAAATTCTCTACTGGCTACCTTCACCAAGCCATATATCTTTGTGGACCCTAAATTGGACTACAATTCTTACATTATCATCTGTTCACCCTCTCAAACTGTGAACCAGACTTCAATCAGCTGTCATTGATGATCTTCTAACTGAACTTTGATGAGACCCCCACCTCCAACTTTTTTTGTGATCTTAAACTCAGGAGCTGACAACAGCAGAAGAGTTTTTGGATAAACTTCCTGACTATGATCAAGAGATGGAGGCACAGCGAGCAGATGCAGATGCCGCAGGACAGGTCAGTTTTTCTTGACCTTGCTTTCAGCTCCATGCACGCTCTACTTTAGTATTGTTCGCTTGAAACATTCCAAGACTTCGTGCAAAGTAGAAAGCCAGAGATCTCTATCTGTGGAAGGATGACAGAATCTGATTGCAACACTGTGTCAATCAGAGTTACTCTGTTGGGGGAGTAAGGTGCCTGATGTGCTCCTGAGGATGATAGGGTTGTCGTCCTACAGGTCTTGTGCTATGTAGGGGTGGTGGATGTGCTGGCAAATGAGGGAAGGGTTGAGCTTCAAAGGTACCCAAAATCGCATGCATTTGCTCAGCTCTCAGGCAGTGACAACATAATTGGGTTCACCACGAGAAGATACTTGAAGCAACCACTCATAGTAAGGGGTCCTGGTGCTGGAGCAGAAGTAACAGCAGCTGGTGTGTTCAGTGACCTTCTGCGACTCGCTTCCTACTTGGGCGCACCTTCATAATTTTGCCTGCACTACAGAAATCCCGCAACTTGGGGCTTGCTCAAAATTGCCCTCATGATAAATACAAAAAGTTTTTTTTCTCAGTCAAGAAAATGCACCGAGGGTTTTTGATCGCAGCACAAGAGGTCAAGAAATGGTGTTTGCTTCTGGTATGTATCTGATCCTGTGTTTTGGAGCAAATTTGAGTTGTTGTGGCTATTGAGTTTTTAGCTTGAAGTCAAATTATACCCTACTTCTGTCAGCTCCTACCTAAAAATGTGCCTTGATTTCTTTTATCATGGAAAATCACAAAACATCTATTCTCTTTTTCTCCGCCTGCATGCTTTTTGCACCTACCATTCTCTCAGATTCTCTTTTTGTTCTACTTTGTCAGGTCCTATTTGTTCTGTTTCACGTGTCTCAGCTTCTCTGCCACCTCTGAACTGCAGGATGGGTGCAGCAGCCCAGTTGTTGTTTAGCTCAGTCTTTATGCTTCTACTACCTACCTACCTGTTAACCCATGAGCCCCCTTACTACCTACTAACCAGTGTTGTCCGGTTATTTCCTTGGTTCTCATACCCGGATGGGTAGGTAGGTTTTCCTGGTGAAAATGTGAACCTGCTGGGTATCAATCTCCCGGTCGAATTGAATGAACCAGGGTTGGTTCTCAAAGACCCGCCTTGAGAACTTCCGGGTATACATCCTAGGCAGGTTAAGGGCGTTCTGAATAGTTTCTCTCCTGTGTTTATGTTTTTCTTTAAAACCCTAAACATGTTTAGGGTTTTAGGATTGATAACCTAGCCGGATGAAAACCCAATCATCTTAGCAGGTTATTAGAAATTGAATAACCGGCTGGTAGGTTTTTGGTACCCGGACTCAGACCCTGGCGGTTACCCGAGTCAAAACTGAATACCCATCTACATACAACTAACTAGCCACCGAATTGCCACCTAATATCAACTACCTACCAAGTCACAGGACCTGGTATCAACTACCTACCAAGTTACAGGACCTGGTACCAACTACCTACCAAGTTACAGGACCTGGTATTAACTCGGTAGGTTGGTTATCAACGACATCGACTTAGTTGGGGGGTTTCATCCATAAAATGCTCGATCACAGGCTTCTAATGAATGACGATGTACCGGTAATCTGTTCGTTCAATCTGCCCTCTTCTGTCCCTGTGGACAGAAACCAAAAAAAACATCATCCCCATTTTCCTAGGAAAAATGAAATAATAATAATAATAATAATTCCAAACGAAAATTCGGAAAAAAAAAAAGATTTCTTTTAAATGAATCTGAGTTCTAATGGATGATTCCTGGGCGGAACTGATGATTGTCATGGTCAGAACGTTGCTACTGCCAGCTTTCAAATCCGCAGAATGCTTTCTGGACGGGAACGATTATCTTTTTATATGGGAAATGGAAACAGAATTCTAACAACACGTTGCCGTTATACGAATCTGTGTTTGTAATGATGATTCCGGGGCGGAACTGACAATCGTCATGCTCAGAACATTGACGATGCCAGCTCTCGGAACCGCGTAATGGTGTTCTGTGTAGAGGGCCGAGTTTTTATATGCGGAAGCGGAGACAGAATTCTAGAATGGAGCTCCAGAAAGTGATTATTCGCCGCAGAATGTTAATGCAGCGGGATGATTCCATTGCGGAAACGGACATCGGTAGAGGCACACAGCGAGCAAGAGAGAGAGAGAGAGAGAGAGAGAGAGAATGTTCAGGGAGGGTGAACGAGAGAGACGGAGATAGCGATGGCGGACGACGAGGTCAGAGGCGGACACAACGACAGGAGACGAGAGAAGCAAGCGCCGGGGAATGACGTGTGGAGCTTGGTGTGACGATCTGCGGGTTTGCGGGAAGAGAACTGTAGATTTAAAATGTCAAGGACATCCTTTGGGAGCATCGACCCGCATCTCCGTTGAAGCAGTCATGAGTCGTCAGTACCACCTGTGAGTGATTCTTTTTTCTTTTTTCTTTTTTTTTTTTTTTTTTTTTTTTCCTTTTTTTTTTGTTTTGGGAAGAAAAACTCGCCTACCGCAAGTTTAGTCCGCCATCAGAACAAGTCGCTTGCAGGCAGGCAGGTGTTGTCGATGAGCTTGGATGATGGAGTTTCGTGTCTTGGAAACTCATCAGTAGCTCTGCTGTTGATGCTGCTACTGCGGTTTCTTCTTGATGCTCTTTCTGCGTGTGCGGGGCTGCAGAAATTAGATCTGTAGAGTGGAAGAGCAGGATCTGCTGCTGCATTGTCTGGCGGTTGAATGAAGAAGGAGATCCGGTTTGATCTGGTGGTGTTTTTCAGCCAGTTGGATTGAAGCGATGAAGCGTTGGAGATCGCCGGATGATGCTGTTGCTTGCCGCGTTTGGATTTGAATGCAGGTACGGAAACAAAAACAAAAACACTGTGCTCTGCTGCTGCGTTGCAGAGCAGTCAGTCAGCTAGTTTGCAGAAATTGCGGTTCCGTCTCGCAGCGATGCATGTGCCGCATCGATTTCTACGTTTGGAGAGGAATCGGGGGAGGAGGAGGAGGAGCGGCGGGCGAAAGGATTTTCTTGAAAACAGATGCTGTGAATTGGAAGCGATCGCACAACGATGATTCTTTCATCTCACTTCGAGACGACCTGTTTTGTCTTGCAGGTCCGTCAACACGTTCTACTAACGCGAATCTGACCTTCGCAGTTTGTTTTGTGCGGGAGAGAGCGCATCGGAGAGCGCATCGGATAGCACATCTATCGAGCAAAACGTCGGAACCATCTGAAAAGAAAATTCCCCGCCAGTTCCATAAAGCTTCTTTTCTCCCTCTCCCACAGCAACGCTTCGTGCAATGGAAGCAGTTGCAAGAAGCACAGGGAAAGGAAGGACAAACTGCGCAGCAGCAGCAGCAAGAGGCCAGCATATTATCAGATTCACTGCTCCTCCTCCCTGCAGCACTTCGTTCCCTGCAACGCAATCCTCGGATCTTCAGCTATCCAACAACGTCAAGAATCTTGGAAAGTCTATTACCCTGAAATGGAGACATAAGGATTTGTCTGCATTGCCTGCTAGAAGGAGATCAGTATTGACGACGCTTACAATTACGCAAAGTGTTCACGAGATCGCTGAAGTCAATGGTACACAGTACGAGGGTTCCAACAAGCCAGGTGCTGGGAAGAAGAAGAAACCACAGCAGGGAGAGATGAGTAACAATAAGACCCTGTCTTCTTCTACTACTACTACTCCTACTAAGACGACTACATTTGAAGAACTCCATTCCACACATGCAGGATTCAATGCCGTACTTGGTGCAATTGCTAGCTTTGCACTGGCAGCAGACAAGCAGCGGCGGTCTGAACAGCTTCTTGCTGACAAAATGGACTTGTCAGCTGCAGAGTCTTTTAGACAGGGAAGGCTTGTTGAAGGCAGACGTGTGTATCGTCAAACTTTTGTGATACGCTCATATGAAGTGGGCGTTGATAAGGCTGCCTCCATTGACACATTCATGAATCACCTGCAAGTAAGTGGATCCCTAAAAGCATTCTTCCCTAATGCAACTCTGTAGGAGAAAAGCTCAAGCAGAAAGCTCATTCAATTGTAACAATGAGAATTGAATTTGATGATGACAAAAAAACAGAATGCTAAACATCATCAACACAAACTCAAGTCAATTGCTGGGTTTGATGAAGAGACTTGAATGTTCAGTAGAGTGGGGCTTTGCAAACAACTCTTCCTTGACAATGCTTAGTGTAGGCCAGGGTGTCTTGTTGTGTTCACGTTTGTTACAGACCCATCCCTCCTTTTTGGGCATTCTTGTTCATGACAGTGCCATGATGGGTTTTGGACCAGGAAACTGCATTGAATCACGTATGGATGTCTGGTTTGGCTGGAGATGGATTTGGTGCCACACATGGAATGATCCGTAATGACCTGATTTGGGTTGTTACTTGTATGCGTATTGAAGTCGATGCCTACCCTGCTTGGTAAGTTGGTGATTTTGCAGTGTTCAGCCTATTAAGTCTTCACCTGTGTGAGGTTTAGCTGAGAGGCAGCCTGACAAGTGCATGATGGTTAGTCTTTGATGCTTGTCTTCTGCAGATCAAAGACTACCCATGGGACATATCTGCAGATCATTCTATCAAGGTCTTTGCACACTGTCAGATTTAGGAAGTTGGACGGATGGGTCTTTGTTTAGTCCAAACTGTAGTTGGCACTTTTGTCACTTGTGATACCAGTAATATCTTACAAAGCCCTTGGTACTTGACAGGGGGGATGTGGTGGAGGTGGATACATGGGTAGCCGCATCAGGCAAGAATGGGATGAGACGTGACTGGCTTGTGCGCAATTACAAAACAGGGCAGATCATTTCCCGTGCTACAAGGTGCAAGCTTCATCCTCCCCATATGCTTATTCTATCTTCAATGTGCAACAATTTGAGATTGGTTCAGATTGCAAAAGGAAATCTCTGAATCTTATTGCCTTGCAGCACTTGGGTGACAATGAATCAAAACACAAGGAGGCTTTCAAAGATGCCTGATGAAGTTCGAGCTGAGATTTCTCCTTTCCATCTCGAAAGATTCTCCATGAAGGACAAAAACACCATGACACAGAAAATAGAAAGACTTGATGATACTGCCCAGTTTGTGCAGTATGGGCTGACTGTAAGTGTTCCTCTCTTGAACCTGGCATCCAGAATTAAATGCTCATGCACATATTCATAGAGCTTGGAAAAACAGAAAAATTCTCATGATTGCTGCATATGTGGCATCAGAAAATTTTCTGTAATCTTACTCCACATGACCCTCTTGTTGCAGCCAAGACGCAGTGATTTGGACATGAATCAACATGTCAACAATGTGAAATATGTTGGATGGGTGATGGAGGTAATCTTGTCTTAGCCTGTTTCTCAATAGTCCAATAAAGGGTATATATTTTCCTTCATATGTGGCTTACCTAAGTATCTCAGTTCATGAAGCCAGAAGATGTCGCGGTAGCTCTCTTCAATAGCACTTGGCAAGATCAATTGCTCTTTCTACCTGATGTTTGGGGCATTTTAAGGTTCTCTGTTATTTGAGTTATTGTTTTCATGCCAATGGAGGATACTTGCTTCTTTGTTTGGCTGGTTGATAGGAAAAGTGGCAGTGAAGGCAATATAATGTGGTTACAGTCTAATTTAGAATGTGGTTGGGGATGCAGAGTGTTCCAGTTGCAGTTCATGAAAAATATGAACTTTCAAGTATGGCACTCGAGTACAGAAGAGAGTGCAGCCAATCTGATGTTCTGCAGTCAATGTGCAGTCCTGCTTCTGCAGTGCCAGGGAATGAAGGTGAAGTAGAAGTGAATGGAGCAGGCTGCTCTCACTCAGCTGGATCTCAAACATCAATTCCAGATGTTTCCAGCCATATACCTCCATGCTTGCAATTTACACACTTGTTGCGGTTGCAAGTTGATGGTGCAGAAATCCTCCGGGGTAGAACACACTGGAGATTAAGGGATTCCAAACACTCAGATTGAAACTGGATTACTTGCAGGCTTTTGTAGGGTATAATAGCCTATGGCCAGAGAAGTCAAGCCTATCCTGATATGATTTTGAATTTTGAGATTCAGAGATTTCCAACCAACATTATTTGCCCATAAGTCAAGGAGGTAAAAGTTTCTAAAGTTTAGGGTTTGTGAAGCCTGGATGTGCAGAGAAACAGCACACAAGGTGTCTTTACTTGGTCAATGTCTCACCTTGGATTTTGGATTTGACCTTCTGATAAGGGCCACAGGCATGGATTGAGCACTACTGGTGGATTTCAGCGATATAAAACCTTGTCTGTTCTACTACTGTTTAGACAATGGGCTGTATTTGCTTGCATTTGTTGTCCTGGTTTGTAGTTGCACTAGATTAGGTCAAGTGCTGAACAAACTGATGTTGGACATTCCTTGCCCTGGTCAGTATAGAGAATCTGATCTGCTTGATCATATTGGAGGCATGCATGGTCCCCGTGGGTATTTGATGAAGCTGATAGGAGCTTTTGTAGGTAGCAGACAAAGCTCACTTGAACACTTGGGGTTCGTGCATGGTGTGTCAATGTCCTTGCCAGTGGAGGAAAAGGAGATTGAAACAGGCCTCAAAAGCATCTCTGGTTGGACTTGTACTTGTGATCAGTGTGAAATATTCTTCCCTTCCATGTTGTCCATTTATCTGACAATTGTTATTCAGGAACAGGGACCGATGGATTGTGGTAAACATGGATATGTCAGCATCTGGTGCATGTGAGTACAGGCACATTGCAAAGAGGTTTGTGTATGGAAGGACAGGCAAAGACATCGTTTGTTGGCTGTTGGAGTTTGAGCCTTGTCACATCAGGATTCTGAGCAAGATCATAAGACAGGTTAGTATGCATCACCACAGCTTAGAAGGGTTTGCTCATGTTTCATCCTAGGATTTGTTGTATAAGAAAATGGGGCAATGCTTTGTATCACCTGTCAATTTGTCTTATGAAAGAACATAACAATTGCAGTAGAGCTCAAGATACTGACCAAAAGCATTTCTCCGTGTGTAGATTGAGGTATTGCTTCCTCCCGTCATCTGTGGGGCTTGACTTCAACTCTTGGGATGCGTGGCTTGTACATTTCAAGAGTGACCTTTACAAAGATGTATTTGTAATTATTAATGTGATGCAGCACCAAATAAGTCACTTCTCAGGTGAGTCAATAAAACTGTCCAATCGAATTAATATTCAACCTTTGAAATGCTAGCAAATTATACTTCCAACAAAAGGAGATTGTTAAAGAAAAGGGCAATGGGAAATTGTTGAATTGGGATGATATGTAGAAAGTGAAGTACACATGTCATGTGATCTCGTATGTGCTTACAATTGACAACAACAACAATTGGGTTTTGAAAAGCTATCAAAAAATTTGAATATGGAGGTTTTAAAATTCCATAAGGATGGAATGTAAATTCAACTTCAACATGACACTATTGTATATCAAACCATCAAATTTGAATTGCTTAAATCAAAGGTTGTACTAAAGAATGATGCATGATGGTATTTCCAAGGCAATTATCTTTTTTTGTTAAAATACAGCTGAATGCTTGAATGTTGAATTTGGGGTAAAATGCATTCATCCCTTCCCCAAATAACTATTCTAGTAATTAATAAATCCTTCATATTTGTTGATGTTAGAAGTATTTTGGGATTTTGAGCATTCATCCAAGTCCCTCAAAATTTTCACAAATCTTGAAAGGTTTGATCCCATCTCGGTTTGAAGGAATTGGACCACCACCTTACACTTATGTCTCATTTGGTGGTGGACCTCGTATGTGTCTTGGCAATGAGTTTGCACATGTATAGATCATTGTGTTCTTGCATTATTTAGTGATTAATTACAAATGGTCAATGGTTTACCCCAATGAGAAAAGTGTAGTTGATCCATTTCTCATCTTTGAAAAAGGGCTTCAACTTAGAGTGCATAAAAAAAACACATGGAATTTCAATAGGGGGAGAAAAAGGTTATAATACATTGAAGTAAAATACAAACATTCAAACTTGAAGCATAGGAGATCAAAACATAATGCATGTCTGTTGATGGAAAACAAACACCAAGCTTGTTATTTTTGTTGAATTTTGATATAAATTGCTCTAAAGACTATCGTAAAGCTTTGGGTGTGTGTGCATTACAACTCAAAGAATGGATTAGGAGCATAATCAAGATGGGTCATTTCTACCATGTGATATTCTTTTCATGAAAGGTTATTTGACATTTTTATTATTCAATTGTTCATAGGAAATGTGGCATCACAACATGTGCAACTATGGCAAACTTACAATGACTTGTTTTTAAAAGCATTATCCTTAATTGGAATCACTTTAAAAGTACACAAAGTGTTTTACTTTGAAATAGAAAGATGTCATCTTGGTGGATCCTAAGAAGCAAAAACAAAACTATGGGATAAATTTAATGGTATTCTAGACATCAAACTTTAGGATCTTGCCACTAGTCCATGAATGAAACTCACCACATGGATGACATTAAACGATTAATGGATTATGTGTGTGCATTGATTGTGAGTTCAAGTTTTACATTTATAATTTCACACAATTTTCTTTGACCATTACACAAGATAGAAGTGTAATGGATCATTTAAATTTGAACTTAAATGGTTTTCTATGGATGAAAGATCTTACATGGTTATACATTTGCATGGTCATGGTTGGAATGTTTATGTACACTTGTTCAAGTTGTAAGAATTAATGTTGGGTGGTTCTTTATTTGGCCTTGGTTATTTTTCGATTCTTTGCCAATTATATAATATATACCCTCCAATATCAACTTGACAAAACCTTCGTTCCTGAAACTAAACCAGCATTTGCCAATTTTGAAAAACCTACCCTCAAAACCAGACTGGGGTTTGCCAAAATCAAAAAACTCGACCCTACCTTGAACCACCAAAATAGAGCCAAGGTTCTTTAACTGAGACTAGTATGTGTGGAATTAAAAAATCAGGTGGTTTTTTGTGTTTGGGTGAAAACTAGTTTGTGTGGAATTTTAAAAACCGAGTAGTTTCTTGATTTAAGGTTTTCTTCCGAGTTTTGTTGTGTGCACACTTATGTTTTTGCCATCACCGCACTTTTTTGAATGTAACCTTGGCAAGAACACACGAAGAATGCTATTAATTTTTCTTTTGCTTTTATTCAAGAATCAACATAATGGGTGCTAAAGATGCATTGGAGTTTGATGTGGAAGAACGTTTTTTTTTTAAACAAAAAAAAATGTCTAATTTCTTTTCCAATCAACTTTGAATTTTTTGTTTTGTCTTTATTGTTGTCTCTCGGCTTTTGATTCTTTATTTTACGTTTTTCTCAAGCTCTAGTGTTTTCGTTTGCAAGTATGTGGAAACATGGGTTTGCATCTAAGCACAATTTTACATCTCACCTTTCTTGCTTACTACTTCTACCAGCCTATTTTACCTTCTACTACTAACATAGAAGACCATGGAGTCTTTTACTACCACTAGTGCTAGTGCACAAAATACTAGTTACACATTTTGTGTTATTGGTGCACAAGTGAAGGGATAGTAGCAACAATGGCATGGATGGACTAAAGCAACTGGAAAACTTGCTTGAATTTGGTGTTGATGATGAGGTTGGCATTGACATTAAGGATCCTCTACTACAAGAAGTGTTTTTGGAATCCTTAAAGAAATAGTTAGCTTATTGGAAACCTCACCAAAAGACTTCAATAGCTTGGGCCTTCTTCATGGTAAATGACAATCAAGTGTTAATTTGAAGCAAAGTCAATTAATGCGTTGCATTATTTGCCACAACGACACAATGGGCCTTGAAATTTTGGCCTTATGCACAAGGTATTATAAAGGATTTATTTCTTACAACAAAGCTCATGGCATATCAACCATGACAAAACACATGTAGCAAGATCATGTTGCTTTGCTCAAGAGGTTTAAAGATGAGCAACACGCTTGTTGTCGAAGCAATCTTGATGCAAACCAACAACGAGACCAATAACAAAACAGTAGAATGTTAGTTCAAGTTTCATCTTAGGATTTTTTGCCTCTTAAACCCATTATTGAAAAACCATGATAGCTAGAAGAGGTTTTCCAAGATGTGATGTTATTTGTGATCAAGGGTTTTTTTGGCTTTGAAGACAATGGAATCTATTTGGTTACAAAGACTAACTATTTGATTATGCCCAAAAGTGAACTTCCCATTGAAAAAGGTATTCATTAATGAGATTCTTCTTGCATTAATGAACACAACCATGATCAAATATGTGTAATTTGCATTGGTTAAATTCTTGACATCTGCCTACACTTTCAATCTATGGATGTCCAAAAGGGCCCACAATGTTTTTGTGGTGGTTGTTAATTTCCTCTCCACCAATTAGGAGCCCAAGCACATCCACCAATTAGGAGCCCAAGCACATCACCATTGGCTTGTTTGAGGCCAATGATACAAGTGGTGCTATTATGGTTGTGAAGCTCAAACACATCCTTGACAAGTTTGCACTCACGCACAAGATTGTGGGCTTTGTCAAGGACAAAAGGCCCAATTTGCAAACTTGTGCTCAAGCTTTGAAAGTTGTTGGTGTCTTGTGGTCATCTTGACACAATTGAGCCATTTGATGGCCATTGTTTTGGGCATACACTATCAAAGGTATGCTAATGCCACTTCTGATGACAAGGTGGTTTGCGGGTTATAGTATGCATCGATCAAATCTACCCAAGCTAACATCTAGAAATATATCACATGGCTAAAGAAATCCAACAAGGGGAAGCAAGAGTGGGAGAAGCCATATGTGGATTTTTGCCATAGCCCCCACAAATTGAACACTTTAGTGAAGACAAAGTACTTAGAAATTCTCAATGTTTTTCTTTTTCAATTTGAACTCTTTGGTTTTGGTTGTCAAGTTGTCCTTTCATTTCATTTTTCCACAATTTGTTTTGAGTTGATTTGAGGTTTGTGGTCTATGGTGGCACATTTTATTTAGTTTGAGCTCTCTGATTTAAGGTTTCAAGGTTTGCTTGGCTCATATCAATTTTCATGGACTCTTTTTAGTTGATTTAAGGTGTACCATGGCACATTTGATTTATTTTTAGCTTTTTGGTTTAGGGGTTCCAATTATCCTGGGCTCATTACAAGTTCCATGGAACCTTTTGAGTTCATTTTAAGTTTGTCAAATGGCACATTTGATTTAAATACATGCACTTTGGTTTAAAGGTTTTAATTATCATGGGTTCATTGCAAGTTCCATGGAGCCTTTTGAATTCATTTTAGGTTTTCATTGGCACATTTGATTTGAATACATGCTCTCTAGTTTAAGGGTTTGAGTTATTTTAAGCCCATTGCAAGTTCCATGGAATGTTTTGAGTTCATTTCAAGTTTGTCCAATGGTGCATTTGATTTATTTGTGGGTGAAAGTAGGAAAAAAGGAGCCAAGCAGTGTGTGGATAGTCCTTAAAAATTATTTTTTGAAAATTTGAAAAATCACCATGGGAACACAATATATTTAAAAAAAATTTTATTTTTGAAATAATTTTTTATACTTTCAAAGTTGCAACTAAAAAATTTCCATGAAAATTCACCATGTTTCAAAAGTCCTTTTGTATGTTTAAAGCATTCAAGAAAAACATGTGGATAGGTGGTTTTTTTGTATCAAAAGTGTTTTTCCCTTATCAAATGTTCACCAAATTTTTTCAATTTAATATTTTCCACAAGAAGGGATCCATGTGTTCAAAACATTCAAAAAATAAAAATACATATATCATTTTAAATTTTAATACTCGAATGTCCTTTTACACTATTATAGTTTTGAATTTGTAATCATGGTTGAAAGTAAAGTTATAGATTTGACTATAATGTAAGGCTTGATGCAAAACATTTTGAGTTTTTATCATGTTATATGTCACATTTGGCTTCAAATTTGATATTTAGTTTAAAAAATTGTGTGAAAAATGCAATATAAACCAATAGAAAATTGCTGCATGGAAAATACAATCTTTGGAAAGGACTTTAACCTTGGCATGACTAGTTCTTTTTTTCATGTTTTCACCCTTGTAGATTTATGCTTTAAAAGTTCCAATTATCATGGGTTCATTACAAGTTACATGGAGCCTTTTGAATTGATTTTAGGTTTGTTTAGTGACCCATTTGATTTAAATACATGCTTAACCCTATGATTGTTTTTGGGTGGCCTTGTTCATAATCTCCTTCATATCAGTCATTACATTGATGATGTCATCAATAACGTCATGGGGTAGCTTCTCCTTATGTTTAGGAATGAAGTTCAACATCTTTCACCATCTTTTGGACATCCACTTCTAACCTTTAAATGTCTCCTAATGATTACATTGTGATAGTTTGTTCCTTCCTAATTGAATTCTGTCACATGTCATTTCATACAATTTGAATTTGATCATGGTTTCTTTCATTTAATTTGATTTCAACCATAGATTATTTTATTTCATTTGTGATCTGCCACGATTTTTTTGAGTTATTTGAGGTTTGTTGTGGGTCATTGGATTTGATTTGAGCTTTGTCACAATTTTTTTGATTGAATTTGTCCTCTATCATGGGTCATTTGATTTAATTTGAAGTCTGCCACAATTTTTAAAATTTAATTAAGGTCTACCTAGGGTCGTTTAATTTAATTTCAACTCCACCACAACTTCTTTGAATTAATTGAGGTCCATTGAGTTATTTGATATAATTTCAACTTTGCCATGGTGTATTTGAACTAATTAATGTCTGCCATAGGCCATTTGATTTAATTTCAACTTTGCCACAAGTCATTTGATTTAGTTTGAAGTCTATCAAAGTTTTTTTGAACTAATTGAGGTTTGCCACAAGTTATTTGATTTAATTTGAAGTCTCCCATAGTTTTTTTGAACTAATTGACATTTGCCATGGGTTATTTCATATAATTTCAATTCTACCATGGTTTTTTTAGCTAATTAATGTCTACCATGAGTCATTTGATTTTATTTGAGCACTACCATGATCTCTTTTGATTTAATTGAGTTCTTCCACAAGTCATTTGATTTAATTTGAGTTCTACTATGATGATTTTGAGCTAATTGAATTCTTCCATGGATCACTTGACGTTTGCCAATGTTTTTGAACTAATGGAGCTTTGCCATGGGTCATTAGATTTAATTTGAACTCTATCACAATGTTTTTGATTGAATTGAGGTTTGTCATAGGTGATTTGATTTAATTTGAGCTTTGCCATGATTTTTTTGAACTAATTGAGCTCTTCCATTGGTCATTTGATTTAAATTGAACTTTGCCACTATGTCTTTGATTACATTGAACTCTACCACAAGTCATTTTACTTAATTTGGGCTTTTTATTGAATTGTTAGATTTAATTTCAACTTTATGGTTAGGGTTTGAATCAATTTGAGGTTTTTGGTGGCTTAGGTGTTTTAATTTGACCTTTACCATAAGTTATTTAATTGAATTTGAAATGTAGTGGGTCATTTGATTTGATTTCAATTCAGCCATATTTCTTTTAATTGAATTTGAGCTTTGTCATGGCCTATTTTATTGAACCTCACCATTGTCACGGCTTATTTGATTTAGTTTTAACTTTATGGTTAAGGTTTGATTGAATTTGAAGTTTCTAGTGGTTTTTTTGTTTTAATTTAAGGTCTTTGGTGGCTCATTTGACTTAATTTGAGCTTTGTGTTCATTAATGTAATTTATAGGTTTGCAAGTTGTGTTTTGTTTTTCCAAGATGCATTGATTTACCAAAGTGTGATTGCATTGTGTTATAGTTGACAAATAATGGCACTACAAAGTCATGTGCCATCTCCAAAAACTTGGGCAATTTGTGACGTGGTGTTGAAAATATTGTCACCAATTGTGGCTGGCTATGTTTTGAATCAAAGTTGTGGACATTAGCTACTTGGGGATGCATTGTAATTTATCATAACAAAGGCATGTGAATTTCATGATGATGTTGTTAATTTGGTTGTCCCTGACAACATGGCTCATCTAGAGTCAAATGTACTTGATGTAGAGCTAATAAAATTCATGATTCACATCAAGCACCAAACATTGGAAGTTTTTTTACCTTTCTTTTCTTTTGTCAATGGGTTTGATAAGAAAAGGGGGTACAATATGTTGGCTTTGATGCTCGACCCGAGGTTCAAAAACATGTGGTTGGTGGCCACTTACTTAAGGCGTGAAACTACATCTTCGTTGGTTGTTGAATATGATGTTTGTTTGTCATTGATTTTGCTAATGCAATGTTATAATATAAGGATGCCCTTTGTGGTGGCTAAAGAGGTTTAGGTATAAGGCTCAAAATTTGAGTACAAGGATTTGTTTCAGACCACAAAAAATAGTGCAAAAGTTGTGGCCCAGTTGGTGGAATGGGAACTTGATCCATTTCATTACACCCATGTTGATTTAGACAAATGCAAATGTGCATTGACTTGGTGGTGCATGGAGAAAGATAGGTTCCTAGTAATGGGTTTTTTGGCTCGGCAAATTTTTGGGATTCCAACAAGCAAAATTGAAATAGACAGGATTTTCTCAATTGCTAAAATTTTTATTGCATTCCAAAGGTGTCAATTGTAAATTGAACACCTTGACTACATGATATTTGGCAATAAAAACTAGCATGATGATCCAAGGGTTGGATGTTTTAAGCCTTTTGACCTTGTAGGTGCATGCAAGGTAGAATTGAATTTAAGAAAAAAAATTGAGGTAGAGTTTGAGGAAGAAGTTGATTGAGAGGAATTTTCATAACTTTGCGATGTTCCTTTTCAATTTAAAATTTTTTTTTTGCACATGTTCCTTATTCCTCATTGGTCTAAAATGGGTTTTAATCTATTCTTTTCTTAGCTTATAGTACATTAGAAAACTATATAACTTTGTGGATTATGGTTGCCATAACTGACTTTGTTTATGCATTGTTGATTTCTTCTACTTCCTTGTTTGTTTTCTTGCTCAAACGCTTCCTTGCTTTAATTGTGAATTGTCGGCACTAAGTTGTTGGCACACCTTTGTTGAAAGGAAACTTATTCTATTGTGTCACAAGTGTATCTTTGTTCTACAATTTGTCCGTTTATCTACCCAAAAAATGCATACTATGTAGTTTATTATAATAGACAAGTATGCCCAAAAGAAATGCATAATGTACTTTATTAATTTTCAAAGAACTAGATAGTCATGCATTAAAAAATTGGGTTAATACCTAGATAAATACCCGATTAAAACAAGGTCAATGCAAAGTTCTAATTGATAACCGACTAAATAATGAACTTGTTCTTTCTTTAAAAATCAGCCACAAAAAACCAACCATGTTTACATGAAACACTTAGAACCAACCAATTCTTTGAAAAACAAAAAAATAAAGAATTGGAACCAATTGGTTCTCAAGATTCAATATTTTCAAAGAATAGGAATTAGCCAGTTCTTTAAAATTCCATTCTTCGTACTACCTAAACCATTGGTTCTTTGAAAAATTACAGAACCGCCCAACATTGATAAGAACCTTGTATAATTACACTAACACTAATTATAAATGAGTTTTGATATTTAGGCTATGTGGACATTGTGGTGTATATCCTACACCCAACATGTGCTCAATATTGGTTTAACTTTGTGAACCAATTACTAGGTAGGGATATTGATCTTAATATATTTGTTGGACCTAGGTAATTGAACTTATTTTCATAAAGTTTAACTACAACTACTTATGTAACTATACATATAAGCTTTGAAAATTTTACAATTTGAGTACGAGCACACATAGGCTTTGCAAAATTACCAATCCAAGTAAAGTTGAACACAAATGACAACTATTTGTTTTGTTCATAATGTAGGGGTAGGTAAATAAATTCAACATTTACTTTGTTCCTATGGATATAACATAGGGGACTGTTGGATAAACATGGAATATATCAATGAAATGTGTATAAGGATGGCATATTGGCAAGCATAGAAAGACAATTATAACTTATGTGCAACTAGTAAAAACAACTTAAGGAAAATTTTTAAAGATAAAAGACCTTTAGACTCGCTTAATAATACATTCAAAACATCTTATGTCATTTAGAATAAAATATTAATGTAAGCTATGATGAATACGAATTCCTTGTATAGACCGTGTTTATCACACCATGAGAATTAACTTTGCCCAAAATAACATTTAAGTCGAAAAACTACCCATTACTTTGATGTTTTCTTTGTTATCAATCGTTCTCTTTGGAATAAAAACTAATTGCTTGTCTAAAGTAAGATTATTTGCACAAACTGTCAAAGTGAAAATTACCCTTTATTTTGATGATCCATGATTTTATTGAGTGTGGACTATTCAAGTAAATACTAATGGGCGATCTAACATAGGACTCTAAGAAGGGGCCTAAGTTAAATCATGTGAACTCATAATAAGATAGATCTGGGAATAGCAAATGGTAACACATTCCAAAAGTATCCCAAAGGTATGAAGTAATAAGGTCAATAAATTTTTGTTCAAACATTTAAGCCCTCAAAGAGTTTGAATCCTTGGAGAGAATTTGGTTGCCTTTGGAGTTCAAAGAGATATTGTGGACCTCCATTAAATACGAAGATTACTCAAAATGGACAAAAAATGAGGAAAACATGATGTTTGTAATTAATGTTCAGTTTGGTAAGGTAAACATTTGGAGCTAATGATGTTTGAACATAACTTGATCACCTATGGAATTCAAATATGTATTTAAAACCTTCACTTGATGCACCTATAATCATGAAAATCATTACAAGAAGATGAAAAACAATAAATATATAGATAAATGTTTGGATATTGACTTATGTTTGGAGATATGCATGTCTACCATAGTTTTGTTCATAAATCATTAATCCAAAGAACTAAAATTAAATGCAAGAAAAAATTGTTTGATAATTACCATAATTCAAAGATGTGCTCATTACCAAATTCATTTGGAAAATGTGGAAAGGCATATTAATTGTACAATGATTTTGTCATATACCATTTTTGTATATGTTGCAAAAGAATTACATGTCTTTAAATTCCAATGTCAAGAGGAACAAGGAACTAATATATATATGGGCAATTTTTCAAAATTTATCATATGGTTGTCCATATCTGAATTCTAAAGACAATTCATATTTATTTCATTTTCAGGCCTAACTACCTTATTCCTTTCCTTCACCCACCAAAATGGACATGAAAAAATAAATAAACATGTGCCCTTCATGTCCATGATATTTATTTTAATTTAGATAAAAATCAATTTAAATTTGACATAATTAATGCTAAATTATTGGAAACCATATGGGAACATAAGAAGAGGGAAAAAAATAGTTGATCATCATTGGTAGTGCGAAGCAACACACAACCCAAGCAAACATAAAACTCAAATATTTACATGCAAAGTAAGGCAAAAGTAGGGTAAATTTAAGACATTAACCAATTGCACTACAACAATCAAAAGGGTAACAAAAACTTTACCAACCAAGCAAAATGTACAATTCCGCTAATATTTATCCATGGGTGTACTCGAATAATTCATATAGCTGCCCAAAAATTAGTCTAAACCTTGAACCTTGAACTCCTAAATGGTTAAATTAAAATCTCTACCACAAATTTCCATCTCTTGGAGGTTGAATTGAGGGTCACATAGGGCATTGATAAAACTCCACACATTTTCTTTTATCCTAGTGTGTTTATGCAGCAAGGGCCAAGTTGAAAATGAAACACATTCTACTTTTCAAGTGTGCTTTTTTTAATGCATTATGTGGAGGATCATTTGCCTTACTGACTTGTAAGACATGCAACCCAGTCCAGCATCAAGGTAGAGCTTGAGTTTTAGGGTTCGATATCCATAAAGCCCTCCTAGTCTTCTTTTTTGTGTAAATGCAGGGCCCCTTATTTTCAGTACTTACACCCAATCCCACATAGAGGGATTTACCCGTCATACGAGCGAAAAAAAACCCTCTATATGTCATGCAATACCCACCATATGAGCAAAAGAACCCTCTATATGTCATGTAATACCCACCACATGACCGAAAGAACCCTCTATATGTCATGTAATACCCACCATACGAGCGAAAGAACCCAAAATCTCATTTGCTTTCGTTGTAGCAAATAATAGCATAGTAAAAATTTAAAAGAACCAAAGAATGCTTGAAACACTACCTACACAAATGTCCAAAATTGCTTGAATTTTTCAATTTGACTATATGAAAATGTTAACAATGCTAGGCTATATGATAAGCAAGTCATGATGGAGAGATATATTTAGCAAAAGCATGATGCAAAGCACCAAACAAAGGCCATAATCTATTCCATGCTTTCTTTCAGGGTTAAGCGGTTGCGAATTGCACAAATAGAATGAAACCCATGAATATGAAAACACAAATTCATTTTCAAGACCACACACATAATCAATTGTTGGTTTATTTCAGGGCATTTGGCTCAAATGATGCCCAATTCTGTGCGAGAAACCTTGTTATGGTTTGTTGCATGGGATCTAGTGAAAGTAGATGAGGAAACTTTGTTATGCCTTTCTTCTTTTTCCAAACCAGATCTTGATGATGGGATTGAATGCTGCGTATCGAGGGGAGGCGGTGTGGAAGAATCAGGGTTGTCCTTTTGTTTATGAGCCCCCATAAGCATATGTACCTGCTCTTGTACAGAGTCAATGATGGGTCCTTGCATTTGTGCAATGGTGGTTCTCTTTTTTTTGTAGCTAAGAGGCCAAATGAATCTCCGCCTCCTCGCGACAGCAGATTCAATATTGCTGAGTGACATACTGCAAAGACTTGTTGTGCCACTAGATTGTGGGCGAGGAAGATGATGATGATGATGATGATGATGTTGAAGACTAGAACTTCGCTCTGAAGATTCAGAAGTTGCTTGCAACGTCCCCTTGTAACCATCTTGTGATGAACTACTGCGTGGTCCATGTTGTTTGGTAAAAATTGGAGTGTTTAAATTCACATGTTTGGGTTCAACCTTGAGGAAGCTGAAGGAATTTTCTTTGCATACATAAATCCATTGTTGTTGTGGATGTTGGGTCTCTGAGCCAACAACAAGACTTGTGCTCCTCGCTGGTTTTCGGGAGGTGAAAGCTTGAATGTTGTGGATGATGGCCATTGGGAGAGTCAATTAATCAACTTGTACATATCCAAGTTGCCGAAACTTCTCACACATCCACAACTCATAAACTTGGGTGCATCCATGAAATCTGCCTCAAGACTTGTGATACGAGGATGTTGATCTGGATGGCAAAATGGTTTTTCAGGATCAGTAAATTCTTATTGATCATGGCTTCAATGAACCTGAAGCCTAGATGGAAAATTTTATTGCCTTCAACCAAGAGGGAAACACATAGCACACAACCACAAGAGCACCGTGAACTTCATTTTTTTTTTTTCTCTGTAAATATATACACTATCAGAAATCAGAGATATGGTGTTTTGTGTTTTCCATCACCACTTCAAAAGCATGTGAACGATGTGCTCTCAAGTATTTTATATCAATTGCAAGGACTTGATATCCTCTGGAAAAAAAATCTTTGTGGGCTAACATATGACTTCATGTTTCTCAATGAACTGAATGCAATTGCACAACCCTGATTTGGTGAGACCTGGCAATTTACAAACAAGCTAACAACCACCTTCAAATTATATCTAATTGATCAATCTTTGGAGAGTTCTCCCATTTGAAGGAGGACAAGGTAAAAATTAGGTCTCGTTCCTACATCTCAACCCCAAAGTTGAATCCCAAAATCAGCAAAAAATGGAATGAAGCTGCTCTTTGAAAGAACCCCAAAATTCAAACATACAGCAAACGTGGTGGGAGTAAAACCCAGAGATCAAATTGAAGAAAGCTGACATTTGAAGCAAAGAAAAAACTCTTCAACACATTTGAGAAAATCACATCACAACTGAAAATTCCCAGGAAAGCAAAAAAAAAGCCCAAGAGAAATGCATGATGAAAAATCAAAAAACCCATCAAAACAATCCGCAAAAAATCATCAGATTTCAAACTTCTCAAATTGGAGTATGAACATGTGTGTGTGTGTATGTGTGTGTGCGTGTGCGCTCAAGACTGAATAGATGATGAACCCTACCATGGCCTAATTGCCATTGCAAGAAAGAGTTACTTTGCTCATGACCCAAGAAATGGATATCCAGCTGCAAATTTGGGTGCCTTCTGATCTCCAATGGTCTGCACTCCTCTTCCTTCCTTCCTGCCCCTTTTTTGCTAAGGGAATTTAGGGGGCACTTTTAACTCTCCTCCAACATAATGAAGATGTAGAGAGTAGGGTTTGAAAGGGCTTCATAACTTGGAAAAGCAAAACTACATGAAGCCCATTAGGTGTGTGATAGATGCTACCCACAATTGGGTAGGGGGGAAATTGGGAGGAGGATTGCAAGTGGGAATGAAGAAGTGGGGCATTCAAGCTATTTACCTCTAAGGAGAAGCTTGGCCACTCCTGAAATGGAGAGAGGAACCCTAAACCAAAGGGGGGTGGTGAAGAGGCACAACACCTTATGGTTGAAGAGACACCAAAGGTACTACTACTCTTTCTAGTAAGTTTCTAGGAACTTTCAAGAATTTTGAATGTAGCCTTCATAGACACACCACAAATCCACTTGGGCTCCACGCTACTACTCACTAACTAACCATGATAATTAATTGATCAATTAATGAAAAAATTTCAATTGATTTCAATTTGAAAATTAGGTTTTGTTTTGAATGAAAATATTGAATGACATTCGATGCAAATTGAATTGAATTCAAATGCATTGAATGAAAATTTAATTGACTTCCAATTCAAATAAATTCAATTTCTATTCAATTTAATCCAATAATTGGATTAGGATTCAATTGAATCGAATTCAAATTCAATTGAAGAAAGATGGGATGAAAATTGATGGAGAAAATATTCAAAATTTGTTTGAGGATGATGATGGAAAAAAAAAACTTTGAAAAAATTCAAATGTGAAAAGACACAATTACACATCTCTTTTTACTTATGAATAATAGAATTCAATTTGAAATTGTCCAAGTGAAAACTACAACTTCAAACTTATGAAATCTAAAGTCATCCTACTTAAAGCATCTCTAATGAATCAGTGTCACTAAAATTCCATTTTACTAAAATGATGGATGTGTAAAATAAAACCTTAGGGGGTGAGAGCATTTTCATATTAGGGGCTTAGGATGAGGCGGTAGAAAATTGGGGATTGTGGGAGAAGAAAATTAGTTGATTCATAATCTATCTTACACTATGACGAGCTCAATGGCCATGAATTTGAGTGAATATAAACTCACAAGAAAATTAATAATTTTATAATCTTCTTGTGCATGAAGAATTGGGATAGGTATTCTCATTTATGCCAAGTGGAACATCGATTCATTAACAAAATCTTGAAAGGACTAGATGATGCATTAGCTTAGCCAAAGAAGGCACATGAAATTTTGTATCCTTAATGTACATGAATGTAAATTGATGAACTAAACATTGATGGATGAAATGTTGTCAAAATAATAAGGACATTAAAGGATGAAAAATCATTTGATTGGATGAATGTGATTTCATGGTCCATGAAAGCATTACTAAGGAAATGAATTAGGATGGACAAATTGTCTACATTGAATGAAATGAATGGTTGATGTGTGAATAAGTGCAAATGGATGGGGTGGATCCAAGTTGTGGATGAAATGAAACCCAACAAATGAAATGATTTTAATGCATGGATGTGATTTGTTGTATAACCCTCCATCAACGAGTGTGGAACCCATTAAATGAAACGTCATGAAAAGATTCACGGATGATATGGCATCTTTGTTGGATGTTATTGATGTTGTGAAAATGGATGTGATAAATGAATCTCTTTGAATCATATGTTGTCATTGAAATGCAAAGATAAAGGATGGATCAATGCCACATATGCCACCTTAAATTGACCCAAGTATTTATAAAATTTCATCAACATTGAATTTCATATCTTACCATTTTCATTTAGCAATCCTTGTTCTAACTTTTTTTTTTTTTTTTTTTTCTTCATTTTTGGAAATAAATTTTTTTTTTTTTTTTTCTTTTTTAAAAAAATAAAAATATTATATTATATAAAAACCATTGTATCATTATTTATTAAATATTATTTTATAATTGTTTTTAAAAATTAACACAATAAAATTTTAATTTTTAA
>Ga0116227_10001514_pt1 | contig 51977 bp, 40 predicted proteins | sample S1TSphgellanicum_FD_89693 | JGI IMG/M metagenome (GOLD analysis project Ga0116227, IMG submission 89693) | Host-associated microbial communities from peat moss isolated from Minnesota, USA - S1T2_Fb - Sphagnum magellanicum MG | ecosystem: Host-associated > Plants > Peat moss > Unclassified...
AAAAAAAAAACTTGGCTTACAAACTTGAAAACAAAAAAAAAAAAAACACATAACCCCCTTGCCACAAGTCCAAGATACAAAAAAATTAGAAAAAAAAACAAAGAAATTAAAATATATATGAAGTAGAGGCAAGAAGGAAGTCACATACCTAGTTTTCATGGGCATGTTTAATTTTTTGGGCCTTAATTTAAAATCTATGCATGCTTATTCCCAAGCTTGCCTTCCTTTGTTGGATTTTTTCAACCATGTAATACACTTTTGGAAATTAGTTTGTACACCCTTTATAGATGCACTAATTAGTCCTTGAATCATTTTTTCATTTATTGTTTCATATTAACAGATCTTGGATACGGCATGCTTGAAAGAAAACTTACAAAATGGTTCCAACATGCCCAAAGTCCTACACAACACCACACAAGTAAGAGTTGTTGCACATGATTGGAAATTAACCCCCTCATCCTTCACATATGCAAGAATCTTATTATGAAAGAAAACTTGTCAATAAGTTCTCGTAGTTTAGGAGCCATGGTTGCATTACTAGTGGTGGTGGTTTCAAATAAACCAATTGTCACATGCTTAGGCTCCCAATTGCTAAATAAAAAGTTGACAACCACAACAAATACATCATATGCTCCTATAAACACCCACAGATCAAAAGTGCATATGGTAAACATGCAATTGACTAATGCAAGTTACACATATGTACCAAGGTCTTTTCCACCAAGGTTAGCATAACCTCTTCCACAAAAACTTTTTTGATAAGAAGACCACCCTTGGGCATAACTTGTAAGGCATATGATGTAACCAAACAAATTCAACCATCCTCATGGGCAAAAAACTTTTAATGACATACAACATTACATCTTCCAAGAATCCAACCTATGTATAATTGTCTTTTCTAAACTAGTTTGTGAATGAAAAAAATCTAGAGATTACATTCAAGGCAATACATGGGTGTTTAGTTGTTAGATGATGTTCAAATGCAAGTCTAGGCCAGTTGCTAACTTCTTCCACATACATTTTCAACAAGGCATTATGTTCTATTTCAACATGGTAGTTATGCCATTGGATTTGTGGTAAGTTATGCACCATTTTCAACTTTTAATGCGTAAGGGTAAAATTTCAAGGCCTATTATTTGATGGTGATAAATAATACATCACATGATTTGGTTTGGGTAAGATTGATAGGTTGGATGTTGTTCACTTAATAGAAATTTAAGGTGATCAAATTGCAATTGTGTAGTTTCCATGTTACACCTTGTTTTTTCAAATCAATCAATCACTTTTCCAAAGCACAACACTTTTCAATTACATGTTCTTCAACCTTTGTAGTTTCACCTTCAATGTTATTGTTGGTAGAACCTAGAAAAACATGTGGAAGATTGAAAATAAGATCCCAACTAGATCATTTAGAGATTCCATGTAAGCCAAGAAAGGAATATTGCTGCACAAAAACAAGTGTTTTGGAATTTTAGAAGGTGCAGGGTTTAGGGAAGCTAAGGAGAAGCCCTAATGAACTTGTTGTCTAACATGCAACCCAACAATGACCTTCCTCAAAAACCAAGCTCAAAAAAAGGTGAATAAAAGTTTGTTCAAGAATCGATCTCAAGGTGAGATCACAAGCTTGTTGAAAATTGAGCTCGAGAATGAAACCTCAATATCAAAAGTCAAAATAGAAGGCTTAAGGTCAAGCAAAAAAACTTTGAAGAAACCCAAAGTTCTAATGAACTTGTTACAACTTGCAGTTTTGCTTGATGAACTTACTACAACTTCTACAACAATTGATAAAAAACATGAACACACAACACATAAAGTTGAACTTGAAGCTTGCTCAAGAATCAAGTTTTGGAATAAACGAAAACAAAAATTTGAGAATCAAAATCTAGACTTAAATTAAAGCATTTGATGAAGAATGTTCAAGAATGAATAATGAATTGCAAAGAACTTGAAAGGGGTAACACAAAACATAAAACTTGGAAACTTGTGTACTTTTGATGACCTTAAAATAAAAACAACCTCAAAATGCATAATCTTAGACCTCAAAATGTATCATCCTCGAACCTCAATACTCAAAACACAAGCATCTATGTGTTTTGTGTTAACTCACTTTCATTTTCTTGAATGTTACTTGCAGCTTGCAAAAAGATGGACTCCAACATTGATTGTCATCAATAATGCCATTGAATGTTGTCATTTGTGCTCATTGATGTGACAATCGGCAACAATGCACTCAACATTCATTAAAATAATATTTTAAAAAACCTCATGAATCTTGAAGCTTTCAAGTGTTTCTTACTTCTCATCCTCAAACTTTAAACCTAAAAACTAAAACCTTAAATTCATATTCATGCTAGGGTATTAATCAAAATTAAACTGGTTGTTGCACAAAAAATTGACATTGTACTTTATCACATGTGTAAGTACAATTATGGTAATGACCCAGTTACCCCTGTCCATGCATTTTTTTGTGGCTCGGTTACAATTATCATTATTAGAAATTTATATGTGCCAAATGTGGTGGTGGGGGTAGGTTCATGAATCCTAATATAACTAGGTATCAGGTTTTTGCCAAGTTCACCTCTGATTTATATGTGTGTGTGTGTGTGTGCGTGTGCGTGCGTGTGTGCCCATTCAAACACCTAGTGGGTTTTCATGTCCAAACATCATACCCACCCCGCACTAGTTATACCATTGTTGGGTGGTTTTTTTGAGTTTTTAAAAATTATAGTTCAAGTTTTTTGAAAATCCATATTAGGCACATTTAGATATATCCCTTGTTTCTTTTTGTTTTATTTATTTTTTGTTATAATTATTTCATATTTTGTCTCATGATCTAAAAATGGATAACTATATATGGTGGTTTTCTAGTCTAATGAACCATGACACGAATCCTAATTGTTAACTAATTTTTTAATATTTATGATCTATAACAATTGTTGACAAAATTATGTGTGTACATCAATGACATAATAAATATGCAACTTCACAAATGTTACAAGAGAAAAATTGAAATTTCATGAATGAGGGGAGTAGAAAATTTTCATGAATATAGGGTAATGTAATAGTATAAGGATGTAAATTGTAAACAACAAATTATTGTCTAGATGTGATATGGAAGTGGTGATTTTTTTAATAGAAGTGGGAACAATTATGTAAAGATGGAAATCTAAACTAATGGATGAAAAGACAAAGGAGACAATTACATGAATAAAGTTGTAAACCATAGAAGGGTGTAAGGATCAAAAGGAATGGAAGGATCAAAGGATCACAATTCATCTTCTTTGGTTTTTTCTTTCATTTGGCATTTGTATGTTTTGTTTGTTTACATGTGAATGTTAAATGACAAAGTGATGGGATTGTTTTCTATGTTTTTTGTGTTAATGACACACCCTCTAGCTCCTTGATGGATTCAACTACGAGTCCAATGGTGAAGATAACATAAAGAAAAGGAGTTGCGGCATGCTTCTTGGCTCACAACACTTTGGGGGTAGAGGGGTGTGTTGGAGCTCCGAGATGGGACTAAGAAGAGTGACAAGCAATTCAATTACTCACATGGATGTGCACAAACCAAACAACAAGTTGGTTAATGCATAGTTGGAACACTTTTGGTGCACGGACGAACCAAGGGCAAACACGAATTCACAAGATTCACCACGGCTTGGACTTGGGGGAAGCTACCACCTTCCCCCTTATAGTATTCTCTATGCATGGCCATGGGGCTAGCACCCAAATGTCATTTTGTCTCAGGACTCCCAACTGGGAGTCCCGAAATTCCCAAAATTAGGACTCCCATGACTTTGGAGGTGCATAACTTTATGTGCAAACCTCCAATTAAAGTGAGGTCTAAAGCAAACTTGTAGCCCTTGTTGAGAGCTTTTCACCGATATGTGACACATCACTTTCACACAAGGAAATCAGGGTGATTTTTGACTTTTAGTGGTCGGGAGTCAAATTGGCAATTTGACTCCCGGCCTTTCTTTTGGCCATAATTTGTGTTTTAAGTACTCAAATGGGTCATGCAAGACCATTTTAAACATTTACGTTCCAAGATCTTTCCAATGATATAAGAAACTTTTCAATCCAATGAATTTTTACCCCTGCAATTGCCCTCTGAAAATTCAGGAGTCCATTGGGACTCGAATTCCCAAAGTGGGAATTCATTTGAGATTGTGGGGGTTCTTTCCCTCACACTCTCTTGCACTCCCGAGAGTATGAAATGTGACTCCTGGATTCACTTTTGGCCCATAACTTTGCAAGCCCTTGCCTTGGTCGCAAACCCAAGGCTAAGGTTACGATAGTTCTTCAATGCATTGTGGCCATTATGTTTTGATGATAATTGATTTAATAGTTTTGTTGTAACATTTTTCATACAATTTGATGATGGATGAAGTGGTCATTTGTTGTCTACGAATTATGAAAAGAACAAGCTTCTAGTGATAAAAGGAAGCAATGTGATGAAGATAGGGCAACAACAAAGAAATTATGTCATACTATTTAAAGGTTCTAGGAGGTAGTGTTTGTTTTTTGGACAAATAGATATGTTGTGCATGGCAAATATGAAGGGATTCCAAGTCCTAGTCTTCCAAACTTTCTAGCATGATGTAAGATTAGGGATAAACCATTGATTTTTGTTTTTAAATGTTTAGGTTAAAAGCATGTGTATGAGATGATGAAGATCCCTAGGGGATTCTAGAAATAGTTTGTGGTGGCACATTCACTTAGGTTTAATATATTTGAGTGGTAACAAAGGAAGGGTTTCTTTTGGGAAATCTAGATGTGTGATTGGGAAATGAATATTTATTGTCATGGGAGCTCTAAACGGGGTTTATGTCCATACCATGAGAATTTTATAATTGTAGCCAAGATTTTTCTTTCTACTATTAAAATTGTAACCAAAACATGGGTGGGTTGTGCTTCACTTGTAAAGACTATTAATTAGCATTTTGAGAATACATTCTTCATGGGTGGTTGGGGCTATTATTTATGATCATTTGATAGGAAGGGCATAAGTTGATTCCTTGGATTTTTTCTTTACAATAAGTATGATATGAACATGTTTTTTAGTTATTGATAAATTGCAACATATCAATGTTTTCATTCTTGATTTAGACATTTATATGTGTTGTGTTTTGTGTAATGAGGCCATGAGGAAAACCAAATAGTTTCAAAGAGAGAATTCAAAATGATGGTCCTACACATGCCAATAGATTATATGAAGTCAATACTTGTGATTAGCTATCATAAGAAGATGTTGGAGATGTTGGGTTTGTCGCAAACCCAAGGCTAAGGTTACCCTTTGTTGTAGAAAAAATGATGTCTTATGAAGTTTGCATATACTATCAATCTACAAAAAATGTTCTTTTGAATTTTAACCTTGCATACCACAAAATATTCTAAATTTTGTTACATATTTTTTCACTTGTTACATGCTTTAGAGGTTCATTCAAAGGATTATTTGGTTAGCCAAAGTGGACAAACCAAAAAAACATTTGTTGCTTCAAGCTCCACCCAAAGCCAAAAGGCATGTCTTGAGTCTTTGGTCATTTTATGTCCTATAAAACATTTGGCCATTAAAATAATGCATATTTCTTTCACAAATTTGCATTCCAAGAAATAAATACCATGGGAAGGTTAATCTAGAACAACACTTGCTTCTAATAGAGAAAAGGGAAATGGGTAGAAAAACATTAGGATGTGGTATCGGAAAGTCCATTTTGAAAGTCCATATCTAGTGTATTTGAAATACTTAAAATATGAACATGCAAAACCTTTGAGAGACTTAACTTGAAATTTTTTTAAACGGGTACTAATTGAATGTGAGTCAAAAAAGGAATGTAAACCCTATTCCCAGACCAAAATCATGGAGTTTCATGACATCATAAAATCTAATCAAGAAACAAAAAATGATATGGGAAAATTTGGATCAAAATTTTTGTGTCCAAATTTTATTACATTATAATTAAGTTTTGTAGATCCATAGTCCATAATTTGGATCGACCTTTAAGAAATCTTAAAAGTACAAATAAGTTCACAAAAAACATGTTCTAGCATTAGCCTTATAGTTGAAACCCCAATCTATTCTTAAACTTTTTGGTCAAGGCTTCAAATCCTTGAAATACATAACAACATTTTTTCTATCATCGTCATTCATAAGTTATGAATGTAGTTCCCAAATGTCCATTCATTATATCCTTCATTGCATTTGGTACCAACACAACAAATTCCTCACCCTTGATTGTATTGAATCCTTTCTATTTTGGCTAAAAATCAAAAATAGAATTGAAGAGAAATCCATCCCAATGTTGGATCCTCAATTTTTTGATCCAAACCAATCCATAAAAAATCTAGTCCTCGATGAAGATTGAAAATATTGCAAAACTTGTTTATAACTTTAATAATAGAATAAATTCATTTTTTCTATCTATAAAAGAAATTTGACTTTCAAACATTGATATTTCAAATAATAATTTTTCACAATAGACATATAAATATCAATATATTCACACACAAAACATTTGTACAAAAGATACCAAATTTCAATACATGTAAACAACAAACTTGTGTGCAATAGGCATAAAGCATTTTTACATAGTTTGGGTAACAAAATTTTGTGCAAAAGATAATGGCATATAATAATCAATAACCATTACCACCGAATGCTTGTGTGTAGATAGTTCTCAAGTGGATGTTAGGCATCACTCCTACTTTTCAATGCACATGCACTTGAAACACAAACTTGATTACATTACCTATCTAATTGTGTTTCAAAAGAATCAATTCAAATATGCATGAGAAGATTTTCTTTTACAAGCATACACAAAACATAATGTTAATATGGAATTACATTCAACTACAATCCTACAATCTTTTTATTAATAGGTTGTTGGAGTAGTGGGCAGGTCATGATGTTACTTATTTCTTCAAAAACATTTAGAGTTCAAGATTAAAATGCCTAGTCTAGTCTTTACATGTCACTATGAGAAATTTAATCCGTCGGAACCACATTGCCTTGCAACTAGAGCTCAGAAACAAGTAATATATCACACATTACAATTAAAACATGGAAATACAAGCAATTAATAAATAAAATACCACATTAAAAAATCAAGGAATTGTATGATAGTTGCAACTTAGTTGCAAATTGGACACATATATGGTGTAATGTATGCATCATACATTAAAAATGTAGTCTATCATGTTTGATTTTTTTGCGAATTGCACTTTAATTGTGTGTGATAAATACATTACAATAGTGTAAATGTAACACCTAATTGACAACTATGTTGCAACTAGTGTACGATGTTGACACATATGACCATGCCATGTATATGCATTTGCAATTAATTGTCAACAATGATTCTTATTGATACAACTACTTTATCACTATGTTGCCATTATAAAATATTATTTTTCCATTATTTTATGATTAATATTCAAATGTTAATAAGTTGATAATTTTAAAAATTAGTGTTTAATCCTTAATATTTAATAGTTAATCTGAATTAATCAATCTAATTAAGATATTTAGTTTGTAAACTGACTCAAAATAATTAGTTTATAGATAATTAAGTAACTAACTGATATTTTAAATGAAATTGATTCATAAAAATATAAAGTTCAAAAAATGAATTATCAATTCAAAAATTCAGACAATCAATTATTTGGTAACTATGTATTTCACCAAAATTTTATTTTTATTTTTAAAAATCATTTTAAAGCAATTTTATAAACTATAAGCTATTAATTAATACATAATTATTTAATTAAATAATGAAATATTAATATGAATTAATCAATCTTGTTCAAATAATTAATTATCTAATATAACTTTTTAAAAAATTATATGAATTGAAATTATTAGTTCAAATAATTAGTCAGTGATTTAATTCAAATATTTGAATTAATTATCTAAGTTTTAACTTATTTATCATAAGAATGAGAATAATTATTATAAATAATTAGGTTAGATTATTAATTGAATTATTTAATTATCAAATAATCCATTTTGGGGTTCCATATGATTAATTATTTTAAAATTAATTAAATAAATATTTAAATTAGACTAATTAATTCAAAAAATTCAAATTAATATTTTAGATAATTAATTCAATAATTAATTTTTTAAATTTAAAATAATTAAAATAATTATTATTTTGGGAAAACCTTTTTCTTGTTGCTACCCAATTTGCAACTAATGTGCAATTCAATGATTTAACCCATAAGTTTTGTTCTTGAATTTCATTTTTGAAATTATATAAAAAAGGTTTTTTTTTTTTTTGTGTTCACATAAAAATACATGTGTCAATTTGGGATAAGTTGAAAAGAACTTAACCCTAAAGCCAAAACATAAAATAAAATAAAAATATTTCTTCTTTTTAGTTCACCTATCTTTCTACCTTCCTACCTACTTGCCTACCTAGTTAAATAAGTACCTAGTCTTATTTTTTGACCTACCTATTTAAGTAGGTAAGTAGGTATGTAGTGTAGGTAGGTATGTAACATATGTATGTAGGTGTGTCCTAATTACCTAATTTACCTACCTACTTACCAACCTACCTATGCATATGTATTGACCTACCTAGCTACTTGAATTTATTTATTTTTTCATTTGTTAAAATTCAATTAATATGCCATGTGACAACTTTTAGTCATGTCACATGTCACAATCTAAAACCATATAAATTAATAATCATAATGGATGGTGGAGATCAATATTTCAAAAAAAAAAAATTCACCCAAAATTCCACATAGCACTATGTGTCAAATTTTGATTAATGTATGAAAAATGATGTTACAATGGTACTTACAAATTAATTGCATTAAAATTACACAATAGTTGTTCTTACATAGTTATAATTGAGTTGCACGAGTTGCATCCATTGTAATTCATGCAATTTGTTCAATAGCATCACACCCCAAAAAGTACGTTGAATTGCAAATGAGTTGCAAATGTTCATTACAACTCAAAAATCAATTGCAAGCCTAGTTGTAAATCACCCCATTTTTTCATGGTGTGTTTTCTCATGGGTGTGATGCCATTAGTCTTGAAATAAGTGATGCACCCCTTTTGACATTGCATTCATTGAACAAGGATAATAAGACAAGCTTGTTTATTGTAGCAAACAATGCAACACATGAGTTGAACATTGATTAGTTTTATAAACCTACCATCACTAACACAAAAAAAATTCCCATAATGAAATATGTGTGGTTGTAAGACTTCCATTAGTTCTCACCATTTGTATTTGATAAAGTTGGTGCCCTTATGGAGACAATGCAATTTTTTCTTTCTACGCTTTCAAGCACATTCCAAGATAAACTATTAAATATATTTGGCATTAGGCATCCAATGTCATTGAAGTCCATTTCAACAAAATGTGTTTCACATTTTAATGCAAACAACCAATGACAACAAGATGATACCACAAATAGAGTTTCCTATAAACTATAGATGTTATTGATGACAACAAAATGACACAAAATATAGCTTTTTACAAATTACAAATGATTTGCGCTTTGCAAGTTTTACAATGTTTGGGGTTTGAAGTTTGGGCTCAATTGGGTTATAGGGTGTTTGGGGTCTTTGGTTTCGGCTATTTGCATTACAAACAACAACAATTGTGCATTGTGCAATATGCAACCTCTCAAAATGTGCATTGCACCTCTCACCAATTAAATTGCACCCTATTTGCTAAGCAAACAACAAAGGAATTACACAACAAAAAAGGAGATGCAAATAATTTTTGTACATGTTTTGTGGTGCATTGTGCCGCCTCATTTCAATGCTACAAGTAACATTTAATTTTCAATCATTTACTATCCTAAAGTGAAAGCACAAAAAAATAATAATTATGCTACCAAATCCCACCCTAAGCACATGATCTAAAAAAATTAGACCCAAAATTTAGCAAATCTAATATGAGCTTAGAAAAGATGCATGAATTGTCCATCATTAATTATTTCACCTTCAAGGTTCTTTTAAACCTTTCACCTTTAAAAATTCCTAGGACTTCCAATTCTTTAAATTTTTTATATTCACTAGGTAAGTGGGTCTATACCCATTTGTAGAATAAATGGGTATCTATCCTTCTTTCCAAAACCCACCCAACATTAGTTTAATCTTTGGACAAGGAGTGAAAGTTGAATGTAATTAACCCTATTTTGATTATTTAACTTTCAAATGGATTAGGCTTTTATTCCCAAATTAGATAAACTTTAAAGTTTAGATGGGATGCATGTGCGATCCTTGATTTGAAACAACACTTACATTTTAGTCTTTCTAACCTAACTATTTTGTCCTCACTTTTAACAATTTCTTAGTTAACTTTTTTGATGTCTTTCATTTATGGATAACAAAAATGTGTTTTTCCAACTCATAACATCACTCATATTAATTGACATTTTTAGACTGACTTTTAAAATCCAAAACAAGATGGGAGGTGCACCATATGCATCCAAACAACTGTTATTGTAGATCACAAGCGGGTTTAAAATTGAAATTATGTATGTTTATTACAAAGCTATGGAAATCTATATTCTTGTTTGCATAAATATGTTCTCACCTTTCTAATATATATGTATAACTAGTATGCCACACCATTCTCCTACCATAACCTTCACTGTTACACCAAAACCTTTCAAAACAAAAATCTTGATTCCCTTCACAATTTTATTCCATGAAACTTTACATTCATACAACAAATTTATTTCTATCAAATGGAGGTGTTTCCAAAAGTCACAAACACCCATTTATATATTAACCAAAAGAAAATTAAACAAGAAATTTCCTAATGTCTACAAATCACATGACTCTCCATATGATTTCACATGCATAATAAAGTGTAAAGACTTTTCACATGACTTTCACATAAATTATTATGTGAAAGTCAATGCATCTTAATGTGCCAAAGATTTTTCATATGACTTTCACATAAATTTTTATGTGAAAGTCAAACACTATGACCAAATCATAATTAAACTATGAAATCCTATTAACAAGTAAATCACCAAACTTGTCGTTAGATAATTACATAGATAATAATTTAACTACATCAAATTAAACTATCACCAATAGGGTGCTTTTCGTAGTGGATTCTCATTTTTCGTCATTTCACCTATTTTTCACCAAATTGTTGTTGTTATGAATTTTTGTTCATCATGTTCTTGTTGTCATTCATATAACTATTTTTTATTTGTGACCTACCCAAGTGAGTTCAATCCTTATGCAAACTCTTCACATGCTCTACTTGTCGTATTCACCCCCATGCTTTGCTCAACGATCATCTTCTGGGTGGGTATGTTCATTTCTTTCAGTTCTACTATCCATTGGTGCATCATAAGGGTTGGTTTGTAGTTACCCTACATAGTTTTTCCCAGTGTTGGCTGGTTATTGCTTTAAAAAATAATTGTTTGGTAGGTTATATAAAATCTTTGGGTAATATATAAAGGTATATTATCAAATAATTGGTTGATAACTATCTATTATCTTGTTGGCTATTAGTTGATTATAAGGTTTAAAAAATAAAAAATAAAAAATATAGTTTTCTGTTTTTAAATTTTTTGTATTAGTGTTTAAAGATTTATAACCTACCTGGATGATAATCAGGTCATCTGAGTAGGTTAGTAGATTTTTGAAAATCCAATATCAGGTGGTTATAATTTAACTGATTGTCAGACAAACCAATAACCGACTGATAGGTTATTAATAATAGGGTCCAAACTCAAACATTGGTCAACATTTGAAATATCTTTTCCAGTGTTGCCCAGTTCTAGATTTAGAAGAGGACTCGGTCTGGTTCCTTCTTCTATTTTGTTGCTTAGTTTTCCAATTGATATGACATCATGAACCTAAAGGTTCCACATTTCAAATTCATGGACTTCCAACTTTGGTTTTGGCTCAATTGTTCAAAAACATTTAAAACTGAGCTGAATCTGGAATCCTATTCCACTAGTACATACACAACATATTGCCTGAGATTGGAGATTGTTATAAGTACCACACTGCGGGATAAGAACCTTCTGTGCTGTACAAGTGCAGAAGGTGGTGACCTGAGTAATATGTATCACTTCCTTGACCAATCCCAAAAGTACAACATAGGAACTGCCCAGTTGAAAGGACTCCAAACAAGAGGTGGGTTTGGTTTTCAACCATGGTTTCAAATTTTGGTGTACATTCCAGTTTGGCTCACAAAGTAGAGTGTCTCTACCCACACCTCCTATATGTGGAATATTTCATACCCGTAGGTGGGTATTTCCTATAGACACTTTATGCGGTATGGGTTTCTATATGTTCTACCTACACTGTATACCATTTCCTGTAGAAACCCTATAGTGTATGGGTAGAGTGTCTCTACTAGCCCACTCTACTAGTATATACCATGTTAGTTATTTCCTCATTGGCATGCCTAAACATGCAAAATTGGAATGGTATAAAATAAAAAATTATTTAAATTCCAACACATGGATCAATCGTTATGATGAGGCCAATCAAAGTTGCCATTTAAAAAATTTGCCCTTTTGAAGTCAATTAATTGTATGCTGTGCAAATTTACAAGTTCAAGCTCAGTTTCCAGCTATTTAAAACTTGGCTGCCGACCCAAGTACCATGCTGTGTGTACAGCTTGCTCATTTTGGGGCTGGCTGGTGATGGAAATGCTTTTAAATCCTATTTCAAACTTTGGGTTCAAGTGACAAGAACCAAAATGGCTTTTGGAGGTATGGCATCAATTATTTTATGATGGGTGTTGATACAACAATGAGTTTTTGGATTTGTGTAGAAGTTTGATGAATCAAAGGTGTGGAATAATTCTTCATGCTATGGTTTTTTACACATGTTCTGGGTTTTTAGATAATAAATTATTATTTCTTTGGATGAATCAAAGGTGTGGACTAATTCTTTGTGCTACTACAGTCTTTTACACGTGTTCCGGATTTTTAGATAATGAATTAATATTTCTTTGAAAGGTAACACAATATGATGTACCTTTAGTCAAGTGGCTAGTTCGAATTCGTTGTACAACAATGGTTGTATGCAATCTTTGATCTATGTGCACTTAAGGTACAACCAGGCTAATTTGTGATTCTTTTTGGAAGCATTGAAACCCAAAGGTAAAGAGTTTAAGAGAATGCTGTTTAGAAACAACCGTGCTCTGCTCCAGAGTGGATGTTAATCAAATGAAAAAAAAATAGCCAAATTGGAATTGGAGGTTCCCTTCAAATTGAAAACCTTGGTGGAACTGGATCAAAGTGCTATTCATTCATGACTAAGAAACGGACACCATTACCTATCTATCTGGCTGCCCTTGCAAAAATACTACACACCTTTCTTGATCCCACATGGGTTTACATGTCTGATCCCAAGCCCACATAAGCAAGTCATGTCCACATTGCACATTGACATACGTTAAGCCTTTTATCTGTAGTGTTTTGCCATGCCTATTTTTGTACTACAAAGAAGGCTTGTGCTAGGTAAGCCCTTGGTGGCAGGGCACACCCAGGCAGGTTTATCTGGCATGAACCTTTCATGGCCGTCAAAAGCCAAATTAATGAACATACATGTCATACTCAAGTTAATTGTTCAAAGGTTGAAAAAATGGATGGCCATTGGGTATTTATGGCCTGTGGTTTTTTTTTTTCAATTTTGTGATGTGGCTGAAGTGGTGATCATCCATAAGAGGATTTTTTTAGCCAAATCTGGCTGGTAACAAAATACAAAAGTACGAAATTTGAAGCACACTTCTATTTTCTGGTTAGTTAAGAGAATTTCACATAGAATCTGGTGATTTTTGAAATATAGGCTTTGAAAGATTGTTGGCTAGAAAACCCAAAGAGAACTTTGTTTTTCCAGTTTGATTTTTTTTGTGCCGGCTGGCTAACCTTCGCCAGAGAAAAGACACTATGAAATCATGGGATGTTGCTTAAACCTCGCATGTATTATGTGATGGCCATTAGGAGGACCAACACCACAGCTGGTGGCTGCCAGTGTTTTATTTTTGTTCTAGTGAACTGGGACAAAATTTTGCTCTCCACTGAGAAGGCGCAACCACCAGAACAGGACTTTTGAGCTCCAATTCACCAGACATTACTCTTGGATGAGCTTTAGGGTGCCAGTGACAAAGGAATTTTCGCCAGATTTTTATTGTGTAGGGTAGTTTTTTTGGCTTGTTTTCTACTGTTTTGACATTTTTTCTCAAATCTTTTTGCCATTAAAATTAAATCAGCTGTTGGATCATCACCACTCATGATAAATCTCTAGTGGGATTATTGCCACCCATGCCACATCACAAAAACGTGCAAAAAAAACACTGGTGGTTGCAAGCTGTGGTTGGGACAATGGCATTACCTGATGTAATGGGCATTTAGAAGGAAGATTCTTCTTACATCATTAAGGACTGCGTAACCTGCAAGAGGCCACTGGTTATGGGAAATAGCCTCACAACTCCTATGCTATTGTTTGCCCTTGACTCAGTTACCTGACATAACCAGCATCCTTTACATCCATAACCTGCTTAGCAGGTGCATGTGGATCCCCTTTCATCCATGCACATAATGGAAATGGATTATTTTTCATCCACACACTAAATCGTATACAGGCAGCTTTCTACTTTAATACATAACACAACTACCACACGAATGTCCAATCAGGAACAGACATGTCAGCGATTAAGCCCCTAAAGCTGGTATTGAATTTTGTAAAACTATTTAAAATGATGAAACCTTACAAAACTTTATTTATAAACACACCATAGATTTGGAAAATGTACAAAGGAATTAAAAAAAGGATAATGGAAAAGTTATAGGATGTCAAGTTACTTCAAACTAGATATCAAAATTTCTTCATGTCAAAAATTGACTGCCTATAATAAGTCGGTTGTATTTCTTCATGTCAAAAATCACTTGCTTGCAATAGGTCAATTTTGGTGGTGATGGGAGGTGTGTCTTGAAAAATTGGAAATCAGGAAGTAGCTAAACCAATGGCTACCACCCAATTTTAGATGGAGGATGCTTGCATCCTTTGCAACATGATTGAAACTTTTTGACGAAGAAAAGATGAAGGCCTTATGGCCCTTTCAAGCTCCAAATGGCATTGGCACAATCGTGTAAAAACATGTCAACTTATTTGTTTAAACATCCAAATACATTAATTGCTAAAAAGAGGAATTGATTAGTGGGGTGTTAATTTTGATAGCTCTTTTTTTTAGCTTGAGCAACATCAAAGGCAACAAATCTTTGAATTGCACAAGATCAGGGAAATAAATTTGCTTATGTTGCATTGGCAAAGACAACATCAATTAGAGTGTGAGTGCCATCTTTAATGAGCACAATGTCGATTCGTCAACAAGTTGAGTTGAACATGGTTGAAGGAAGCACTTGTAGTTGTTTTCATCCCATGTGGAAGCTAACATTTCGCATAATGATAGCAAAGGTGTCACAAATTGTATCATGAGTTCCTGTGAGTTCGTTGCCATGAGCACAATATAAAAGATAGATACTCATAACATCAATGGGATGTGTGCACATGCATCAAAGGATACCTGCAATTGGGGGATGGGATAGTTCAAATCACATTTGAAATGTTGTGAAAAAAATTGTAATAGATAATTGAAAGGTTGGGAAGACTAGTCAAGCTTTGAACAAAATGCTCACCCTTAAATTAAAACATTATAAAATTCAAGCACAATGGAATTCAAATATTCTATTGGAGAGCATGCTGCAAAAGGTATGATGGTGCAGATGCTTCGAAATAAAATTTTAAAGTCGAACCATTTGTTATTCGATGAATTGTTCAAACAAAAAAAAACACTCGTGAGCTGGGGGTGATAGAAGTATCAACATGCTGCTTTGAAATGTTGCTAGAAATGGAACGCACATGCATTTGAAAGTTGTTGACCTTAACAAGCTTAGGTTGAAGGGCATAACCTCTCGTTGGTGACTATTACAGATGAGAGGAAATCCACTATGAGTATGTTGGAATTGTTCGCTGTTGTGGCATTACCTCCAATGGTGAATCTGGCCAATGACAAGAGCCATATTTGTCGGTTGGGTAAGGCATATATTTACCTTGTACATAACCGTGGGTATATGAGGGTAACAGGTTTACCTACTCACCCAACACTGGTTTCTTCAGTGTGGTACTAGTGTAGGTGCTGGGTCACGCAAGGCTCTGGAGACTGAATGTCTGACCACTTGTTGTTCAACTACTGTTCTCGTTGACTGGGTCCAGGAGTGAAAATGAAACCAGAGGCTTTGTGACATGCCACATATCACATTGTTTTCTTTGACAGCCAATGACTCTATCTTTCCACTCCCGCAATGACTTAGGAGCAGGGCAGTACAACATGCTTGGTTGGGTGGTTGTGGCCCACCAAAGAAATCTCTCAATAGGTCCCGTTGCAAATAAGCTGAGACCATGGATGATATGAAATTTCAGTGTTTTTTAAAAATAAAATTTATTTATTTATTTATTTATTTATCAATTTTGTGTAACCCAGGTTGTGATCATCCATAAGCCAATTTACTCAAATTTTCAAAAAAATTAAGCCAATTTAGTCATAAGTTTAAATATCTTTATATTCTTGGCTACCTGGTTGAAGCATGTATAGAAATCTGGAGATGTTTAAAAAATCAAGATTTGGGGAATATTTTTGGGGGAATTATTGAATTGGCGACAAAAATTCTGCACAACAAAATAAAGGCTGATGTGAATTGCTGGACAGTTTTGACAACTTTCTTTGTGACAAAATGTGTTCATTGCCGACAAAATTGACCACTGCCTAGTTCTTGAAGACCGTTCACACCTTTGCCCAACTTACCTTTTGTTGGCATCTGTCTTTGTTAGTCTTTAAATGGACCAATTTGGTTCGCCCCTTCCTCATACTCCTAGTTGGGAGCAGTGGTTTCAAAATTTAACACGCATGGGTTGTAGCTAGCACATTATTGGGTAATGTCCACCCTTTTATACTCCTAGTAGGGAAACATTGGTTTCAAAATCTGGCAAGCATGAGTAAGACATTGAGTAAGACCCATCTTTTTGTGCTCTTAGTTACAAGGGTTGGTTTCAAAATTTGACACACATGAGTTGAAGTTATCATGTCTTAGAGTAAGGTCCACCCTATTGATGATAGTTCCTTACCTCTGGTTATCTGTTACAAGATTTTTTTGTGAGTTGCCTAGCATGATAGAAAGCTTTATGTAGTGCAACATGGATGTGAAAGTTGGGAGAAGTTTTGTTGCCCATTGTTTTCATCATTTTGAAGACAAAAGCTGAATCAAATGATAGAGTGTCATTTGTGATCATAATCCCAAATTGTTCAAGATTTTGGTTTGTCTCAAAAAGGATGAAATCAATATTTTTTCCTAGACTTTTCTTGGATGGTCAACTTTTGTCCTTTCATTCGGACAATTTTCTTCACATGATTCACATGTACACCTTCTATTCACCACCCAAATTTGTATGATAAATGGAGCATAACATCTTGGTCCAAGTCTCCCAAAACTTGCAATTTTCAAAATTGCATAAAATTTAAAAGTCTAAATTTTCAATGATGGCAATGTTCCATTTCTCATCTAATTTTTTTTCTTTTATTGGAAGATTCAGCTTGAAGTCCTCTACTACAACTCCATAGAATCAAGTTTTGAAAATTCCAATACATTGCATGACTTTTCTAGGTGAATTTGTGGGGGGTTGGTCCAATTTTAGGATTGGGATTGGTTTGGTCAAATGCCAATTCAAGGTTAAGAAAGCATTCAGAGTCCTGTTGGTAAGAAATGGGATGAGCACCAGTTTCTTCCATAGAATCTTCATGTATTCAATGTCCAATGCTTTATTGAAGGGTCCCAAAAGCTTGTGGTGATTGGGTGATGTAGGAGCTTTCATTTCTCAATTGACTCCTTTGGGTATTTTTAGTACTATGGTACCTACCAATCTGGTGAGCCTGTTACGCAAGTGGCACGAACGGTTAATAATATATACTAAATATGAAGTATGGACCAGTCTGTCACTTCCAAGACATCGGCTACAAAAAGAAGTACCCATCAGTCTGGAACCAGCTAGTTGTAGTACTTAGCATGCACTCATGTTGGCCTGGTGTTGCCTTTACAAATAGTTTGAGTAATATCCTACAAGTCTGGCAGGTGGTTCAAAATTTGTTATCTAATACTTTTAACATTATGTTGTGAGAAAAACCTAGGTCTGAAAACTTTTTCATTCTTAAACATTAAACTTTGAATTGCAGGATGCACGCAACAACAAAACAATGGGTGTGACTCTTTTAATGAGCAGAGTGGAAATCCAGGTTTGGTAGGGTGGTTGTACCAGCAGTTTCAAAGGCTCCTTATGCTTGTATGTCATTCAATGAAATTTGAAAATAATGTTAGTGTGTAATGTGTTTTTAAATGCCATTTCAGTTTACTAGTATTGATAAATGTCGTGACATGGGTTTTTTCCTCCTATTGATACTAGTACAACATCACACCAATCGTGAAGTATTAATACCACCATGCTATTAAATAGCAAAATTTTGCCAGTAACAGTTCTTCCCTGTTCTTGAATTTTTCTGAGAGCCTCTATACCAGTTGCAATCTGCTATATACAATATATATGATACAATCTGACAATGGTTGATTCCTAGTAGTACACTTGTTTCTCCCCATACCACGGCCCTGTTTTCTTTGAAAAAACGGTTTCACAAAACTAGCATTTTATAGCTGAAAAAACATAATTTTCCCAGTTTTTTTCAAGAACATCTCACAAAACAACAAAAAATGGCAAGTAGAAACCAAGATAAGCATAACAGAATAACCACCATCCACCCCACATATGGCAAAACTTGAGAAGTGTAAGGTAATGCCCTGGCAGCACAGCATTACAACATGTGAATGAAGGGTGGAGCCCAAAGTCCAGCGGGTCTTAACCCAATGTAATGAACAAGGTATCCCAGTACAGTGGGTCCCGCTCCTACAACAGGAAATTACATTTTGTAGCATCCTATTCTTGTTGTATAAATGCAAGTTCCCACCATATGAGCAGGATGGTCCACCATACTTGTCCACTTGAGGGGGGGTGTTTTGCAAGATGCAAGGTGTTCTTGGGAGTTCATAATATACACAAACAATACTGATAGCTGGCTTAGAAATTGGAACTAGTTGCCATACAATGAACCTCCAAGAATGAATCAGGCCTGACAACTCAGGTTGTAAAATACAGAACTATATTTCCTCTGTACTTGGCCCACCAATTATTACTGATGTAGTCTTGGGATATCGGCCTTCAAATCTTGTTACAAAATTCAGATATGTTAAGACGTGCAGAATATGCGACTTCATTCTGGTATTCCTCTCTAATGAATCTCTGTCTGATATTCCTGGATTTTTTTACACCATGCCCATTAAGACCACAACTCATCATCTATACACTAAGTATAACCCGCAGAACCACATGCAATGAGTGCAGTCTGGAGTCTGGACTAGATGATTTGCCACCTTTTTTCCCCTTCTTTTCAATTTTGAATCAGCCAGCCAACCACATCATGCTGCATGCTAAAATGCAGTAATAAAAGGCCTAAGTGTATACATAATCAAACCAATGGAATGGCACAGTCTATTCAAATACTAACGTTTGTGGATTTGTTGTTTCATGTCTGTTGGTGGAATTGTTTCATTTTCACATTAATGGTAACAATCATTATAGAAATTGGCAAGAATATAAAATTCTCAATATTTGGCACAAGGTTGGCTGAGGATGTCATCTACTATCAATGTCACCTATTATCTCATCAAATGGCATCAGTGATCCTATCCAGCATCACTCTGCTTGCATTGAAAGAAAAGCTAGCATTGTTGCCTCAAGTATCTTTTGGGATTTCTAAGTACTCACTACACCTAGAATTCAATGCTCAAACTTCAGGAATGCAACATTGAATTCTGAAAGGAAAAATCTTTACTTTCCTTGTTTATTTTTCAGCCTCTTTTTCCTGTAATTCCCTACTCAAGCTTTGGGCAAGTTTCTCACACCAAACTGGTTACATAAATAGGTCTAAGGCCCTGGACTAATTACCAAGCACTGTTTCCATATTTTGGCATTCTACAAAAGTTTATTGATTGCAGCTACATGGTGAGCAGCTCTACAAGGTTTGGAACTTGCATGTTTTGTAGGGCCAGGGACCAACCTTGACATTGGGTTTCCGTAGAGTAAGTGGAACTGGATGACCTGGTTCTAAACCAGATTAGGTTTGACATTATTTCCCAAAAAAACCAGAACTGAAGGTTGAATAATAATTTCAACAACCTGTTTCAAAACCACAGGGAGATCCCTCTAACTTTTTAAAAATCAGCTAGAACTAGAATTGGAGGTTCCTTAGTAAAAAAGAAGCAGAACTGAAGGTGCTGAATAAAATACTGTTTAAAAACAAGAACTGGACAACATTGGTCTCAAGCCACATTTTGATCAGTTAAAATTTTTGCTTAAGCCCAAGACCAAGCAAAGGAAGACACTGGTCTAAACCCATCAACCAGTCTGGCATCTTCAACTTCAGAAGTTAGTACTGTAAGGTACTGGTTTGTGTTAATACATTGAGAGTTTAATTAAGCATCCCCATATTCTATCTGATCATCTTCTTGGATTATCCCAATCCATAGATAAGCACTTTGGAGTGCCTACTTAACCACATAAATTAGAAGAGTAGAACTTGGGCAAAGCTTACAGGGGAAACACTGGGGCTACTACAAAACACCATAAGGAACTTGGAACTTCAATTTGTAACTGGGTTCAGTCCCACATTTTGTCAAGGCAAAGTGCAAGGGCCTGAGTGTAAGGTAGTTACTAGTTAGTCATCAAAAAGCCAATTAGAATGCAATCAACCAATTTCAGAAGATATAAATAAATCTGAAATTACTATAAACACATCTATGACCTGACAAATAATGCCTATCCACGTCAAATTTCATACCAGAGGAAGCACTGTGCCTGAAACTTCCCACAAATTAGCCCTAATTTGGAGCAGGTGACAATGAAGGATTGAATAGAGTGCTGAACAGAAACATTAAATCACTTCATCTTGGCACATCCCACTAACCTTTCAATATCATGCCAAGGGAGAACTGTCAGGTTGATCAGGAACATCAGGCTAGATAAATAAGGACAGCATTAGCGTTCTTTTTCCAAACCTACTTATATTAGGGGTGACTATCCTACACATTCTGATTCATGCAGTTGTTAGGCAGTCCACAGCAACACATATCCAAGGCTACACTGTTATCAAATGACTATTTGTCTACACTCCAAACATAAGAACCATCATCAAATACTTATTTGCTCCAGATCATGGAATTGGTGATGTTGAAGGGAAAGTTCTTTAACAGCATTTACAAATCATTTTAGTGCATTTTCCATCATACATGCAGGGGCAAATGTCACCAACTGAGGATGCCACAGTCAGGATCATTGATGAAGAAATTAAGAAGGTCAAAGTTTCAAGCCTACTTGGATTATGATAGTATATGGGTTTTTGGGGCCATATCAACAGTGAATACAGGGCATTCTTGCCTGGATGAAACCAGAGGCACAAAATACTCGAATGCCAGCTTTGTAGTCATCTTGCAATGAGATATTCATGCAATCAAGTCCATGGATAAAACATCAGCACACATTTGATGAACTAATGTTGACCCTCCACATGCAGACTAGAGTTGGGATAAACAATAGAACTTCACAAGTACCAAAAATATCTTGATACACATGACTTAAGTCATCTAGAAAAGAATTGAGATATGACACAATAAGGTTTATATCAGACAACATGACAATGTCAACAATCATGAAAAAGAGGACAGCAACCCCAAATAAAAGAGAAAACAAGAGCAAAAATAAAAGCGAGGAGCAGTTTGACCAAGACTGTCAGCCACATGTATGTTCAGGGACCTTTGACATCAACATGTATGGTGTTCACCACCTACCATAACATCCTATATGACTTCATCAGTTCCTGAAAATGGGTGGGGAAAATGTCTGACACTAACCAATGTAGAGAGTTTCTGTAACAAAACTTGCAGAAAGGGGAAAACTAAAAAACCAAAAAGAGAAGGATAAGAGCAAAACCCCAAAAAGAAGGGGACTACTGGTATGTCAGTTCCCACCAAACCAAAACAAACATGACAAGAATTAGTAAGAAACAAGACAATCCCTGTGAATTGGAGGCAGGCCTACAAATAGGTAATAAATGCATCTCAACACTCTTGGGTCTCCAACTGATTCCCACAATCCATTTCCCAATCTTTGGTTAACTGTTTACCAGCTTCACAATCACCAACAAAAATGACATTTTAGACCTACAGAGACCAATGGAGCCACCATCTAAATCACACTCTCTCACTAAACGGCAACAATGTCAGAAAATGGTAAACTGACAGCAACCAACCAAAGCTGTGGAGTGATACTCTATGCCATACGCTGGGATGCTTCCTTGGCAATAATACGCTCTCTTGCTTTAGTCTTAGCTTGTGACTTGACTCCCATGATGCCCCCACCCCATTGCCTCCGGAACTCATCAAACCGGTCATTGAAGTTGGCCTGCACACAATCACAACCAATATCATGTTTCATAATAACTATCTCCAGCATTGACAGAAAATCCTCCTAATATCATGTTGCACCAGTAGGATAGTACCATTGTGTGAAACCATACAGCTAGAGGTGGCTGTCTCAATAATGTACTGTCATGCCAGGGTGGTGATGCAGTGAAATCAAAACAGAATGCAAACTTTGAACTTCCACATTTTCATCCTACTGAATTTTTCTGTCATTGTCCACAGGAGGAAGCACAGCTGTTCTGGGCACATAATACAAACTAAAAGAGTTCATAAACCAGGTATCTTCAAAGATGAAACAGAAACCATTGCAGAAAGAGCGAGCATGGGATATCATTAATGAACCTTAACAGCCTCCACAATCTTTGAAAAGTCATGTTTGTCTTCATTCTTCACTGAGGTCAGACACAATGCTGTTGCAGTTCTGCTATGCACAATCTGCAGCAATGGAAAACTAACCACAGTCAGACCACACTCTGCTTGAAAACCACATCCCCCAATGTAATATTCCAGTATTGCTCAGAGCGAGTAGCAAATCTTGCCTTGGCATTTGCTGCCTGATCATCAACTAGTAGCAAAGAAAAAGGGAAGAGTTTGGCTAGCTTACAGATCCAAGGCGTGACTTGCCCTTTACAATGGCATAAGGAACTCCCATCTTGCGGCAGAGAGCTGGAAGCCAAACGACAAGCTCAATTGGGTCTACATCATGGGCAATCACAACCAACTGTGCCTTTCCCTGTTCATGGACATCCAACCTTTCCCCTCCCATCAGTACATTTTGCTCTGCAATTGCACTGAAAAAACAACTACCTGCAAATCCGACCTAAATTCTGTACAGAATCTAAACCCAGGATTTCAAACCCCCATTGCAAAAGTCCGAACAACATGTGCAGTCACAACAGGGCACAAACCTGTTCAATCAGGTATGTGACATGATTCAGTCCATACTTGACAACAATGGGCTTCTTGCTCTCCACTGTCTTACCCTCAGCCTCAGCTTTTGCCTTGTTGAGAAGGCGTTCCTTCTTGGCGGCCTTGTCCTCTGGCCGGTATTTCAACAGCAACTTGAACAAGCTGGTTGCTGCATCAACATTCGGTCCCTTGCTCTCATTAAATGGTGACCATATGAAGAGGAAGAAGATAGCTCATAAAACCCTAAATCCTATTCACCCCATTCTGCTGACAACATACAGAACTGGCGAAGAGCGCCAGACAGTGCTTCAGGGAAAGGGAACACTCACCGAGATTTTTGTCCAGGGTTTTGGTGAATTGGTTGAGCGCAGGAGGAACCTTGAGGCGCTGGTTTAGCACCCGCCGCTGTCTCTGTATCCTCACATATTTGGGCCATTTTACGAATCTGTGCAGATCCCTCTTCGGAGGCAGAGCACCTCCAATCCCGAACTGTTTGGGCCGCTTCTCGAACAAGGGATTAGCTACCTTCGCCGCCTTCTCGGGAGCCTGCGACAAGTCACTTAACGAATCACACAAACGAAAGAACCTTGAGATCAAAAAAGCCTCCGACTTCCGTTACCAAAAACACCGCTGAAAGTCGAAATGACCAGATGCCCGTTTTCAGAACCATATCCACAAAAGACACGCACCTTTTTCTTCTCCACTGGTGCCGGAACTGCGGTCTTGAGAGTACCCCTCTTGGGAGCCTGCAAACAGGAAGAGGGAATCACATCATACCCTCGTTATACATAACCTTTTGAAATCAATACACGAATATGGGGGAAAAATTATATGGACAACGAAAGTGAGTAAAAAGTGCCCAACGCGTTTACCATGACCACAAGTTAGTATCCGCAACCAAAGAGGTCGAGCTCTGCGCAAAGTCGCACGAGAAAAAAGAGAGATAGTTCAGCCGCCCTCCTTGTCACGAACTCTCACCTGACGCTCCCTGCCTTGCCCTCCCACCCCAAAACCCTAATTTCTGAACCCTAACTGAATCACACCTATTCTATTATACCCGTTCAGAGTCCCAGTTGCCCAGTTCCGGGTCTTTAGTCGGTTCCGGTCAGGTTCCTAAACATGACCGCAGATTCTATATGCCGGAGACGAACTGTGAACCAAACCCCGGATCTAGCCTACGCTGAACGTCATAAAGTGCACGTTCCAGCTGAACTTTGTTACAAGAATGAGGTAATGCCTCAGTAGTGACGCATTCCTGAAATTATATATTGTAAAGGACGTTGTGAAGCATCATTTCATCCATCTGTTTTGTCATCCATCCGTCCATCCATCCGGTCATCCATTCGTCTTGTCATGGTTTGTTTATTCTGATGAGGTGGAGAAAAAGTGGAATACAAACGCGGAACAACAGAAAAAACAATAGGAAGAGATGGCACACATGTCAAAGCCCTGCAATCATAAGCATCCATCAAAAACTGAGCCAACTACAAAAGGAACTCACCCCATTTTCTGTGGCCTTCTTGCTTTTTTTGCCTTTCCACTTCTCAGCTTCTGCAAGGAGAGCTCTTGCTTCGTCAAGCTCCGTTTCTTCAATCTTCTTTCAAATCCTTGCTTCCTCTCGCTTTGCTAACTCATTTGCAAGTCTCTTGGCCTCAGCCTCTTCTGTCAGACACTACTACTTCAATCTCTTTGACTCCTCTTCTTTTTCCTACATCCATGAAATGCAATCAACTCACCTGTAAGGCATGTTCAAGGACAGACATGCGTTGGAAACTTGCATCACCTCAACAAAAAACACTAGAACCACATAGGATGACAAGGGAATGACTTTCCACCCACCATTTCGAGCATTTGCCTTTCCTATTCTTCCTTTCTCCTTTCAATCAGACCTTGCATGCTAATAGTTTCTTATGATCTTTTTCAACAATGACTTCAAACTCAGAAAATGGCTAACTCTGTCTAGAGGGCCTGTCATGTGTAGGTGGTTGAATCATGCTGATAGCACATGGATTTAACTAAGAATCACCATCCCTGTAATTTGAGTTGTGAAGTGTCGCAACCCCACTTTGGGATAAGTGTGAGGATGAAACTCACATTCCCAAAAGTGGGAAGTTGGAGTCCGCCAGGACTCCCAAAAATTCAGAGCTCGAATTCAAGAGTCAAAACACCTCACATTGAAGTGTTCTTTATATGAATGGAAAGGTCTTGAAATGTAGATGCCCAAAATGACCTCGTATGTGCCATTTGGACATCTGTAGCCCAAGTTATGAGCAAAAGAAGGGTCGGGAGTCAAACTGCCAATTTGACTCCTGACCATAAAAAGTCGGGAATCGACCTCTTCCCAACATCGCCTGAAGGAGTGCGACATGGCGTTGGAAAGATCTCGAGGAGAGCTACAACTTTGGTTTAAACCTCGTCCCGATCCAAGTTTGGGGTGAGAAATTATGAGCGTCCAAAGTCCCGGGACTTCAACTCGGGATAATTTCGAGACTCCTCCTTGGGAGTCCCGGGAAAAAGAGCCATTTGAATGTAGCCTCCGCGGTGAGACGCAGAGAATACTATATGGGGGAAGGTGGTGGCTTCCCCCGAGTCCAAGCCGTGGTGAGTCTTGTGTGTCAAAGTGCCTGTGGCTTGTCCCAACACCCAAGGGTGTTCCTGAATGCTAACTAACCTTCTTGTGGTTGGTTTTGGATGCAGATTCAAGCTTGATAATCTAGTCCCTCTTCCTAGTCTAATCCCAGGACTTTTATCACGCCCCTCTACCCCCTTTTAGTGTTGGAAGTCGAGAGCGGCCCCCAAGTCCCAACTTTTCGCAACTCTACATAGTTGGACCCTCAAGTGGGTTCAACAAGGGACTTAGGAGCACGTCAAAAGCTTTGCTGCTTAATTTCTAGAGCATCTGTTATTAGGTGCTATTGAACAAGGATCTCTCACAATGTTATTGCAATGAACCAAACTCTCCAAACTTTCCATCAACTATATGTTGTTATCTCACGGGTCAAAAGTAGTGCAAACATCAAGATTTTCAGCGGCCAAGGTCCCGATGGATACATGTGGAATGTCGTATATAAAGAGGTTTTGGAAATGTAGTTTGTAATTGTAATTTTGTAATATGTACCGTCAAATACACACACACATGTGCATTAGGCATGGGGTTCAAACTTTGAAACAAACAAATAAACTTTGAAAGGAGCTTGTACATTGAATGCCCCCTTTCAAGGGCATTGGCAATTTTTTTCATTTTTTCTTATTATACCCGATGGATACTGGTTGGGTGTCACACGAACACAAACCCATTTTTCAAAATGTTCTACCAAAGTTTGGAAGAAGAAAAGTTCAGCTCGGTAACATGCCTTTAAGATTCACATGAAATTTTCTTTTCATGCTTTATGATAATGGAATGACATAGAAGAATGAAATGTACATGGGATGGGCTTATTGCTTTTGTAATTTACTCCTAGGTTCTACTCCTAGGTTATACTATAAGTGGAGGCACCCTATAGCAACCCAAAAAAATTTAGTCGTCCCACAAAGAGGGGCGATCAAAAATTTTCAATCGCCATAGAAGGGGAGCATGTCAATGGTTTTGGAAAGCCCTCGACAAAGCCTTTCCAAAACCATGTGACACACCCCCCTTTCTTGGCGACTAAAAAAATTTGGTTGCCATTGGATAGTAACAACTAAAATTTTTTGGTCACCCAAGAGGGCATGTGGGGGATGATGTTTTATTCAACAATGATATTACACGCACCCCCTCCCCCCCTTTATGGTGATCGAAAAATTTTAGTCATCATTCGACATACCTTCATCGTCAAATGGCGACCAAAAGGGGTGGGGGCATATGCTATCATTTTGGGAAGAAAAAAAATCATCCAACACATTACCTCTTAGGCGATTGAAGAATTTCGGTCATCATTTGATACACCCCTAGTGTCCAATGGCAATCGAATTTTTTTGGTCACCCAAAAAGGCATCGGAGGGAAGGGCATGAAAATGCATCAAGAATAAGGGGAAGGGAAAAAAGAAGAAAAAGAATAGTGGGAAAATATAATAAATAAGATAATAAGAACAAGGGGAAAATATTGGCAAGACTAGGGAAAGGGAGAAAAGAAAGGACAAGAAAAAAAGGGAAAATTGGAGGGTGGGAAAGAAAAAGAAGGGAAAAAACACAAGGCAAAAACGAAAGAAAAAGGAAAACAAAACGAAAAGGGAGTTAGTAACCAAAGAATAATTTTTAAAACAAGAGAAGGATGAAAGAAGAAAGAATAAAAGCTGATGGTGTACGAAAAAAAAAGAAAAAAAACTAAAGGGGAATGGGGATGAAAGAAACAAGAAAACAAACAAAACAAGGGGGGTGAAAAACTAGAAATTAATGGAAATAAAAACCCAAATGGTGGGGAAGGAAAAAGAAAACAAAAAGATGGGTTTTCACCAAATGGCAACTAAATTTGCTCACATTGGTTAAATTCATTCAGCCCCATTAAATGGTGATCCATCAATTGCCACTAGATATCCTCCAACTCAAGATACGAGATCTTGAACCCAAGTGTTCCACCCTAACAACTTGGTTTCCAATCTGGAATAGATCTTCCACACCATGTATGTAAAGCTTAACAAAATGGTTAGGTGAGATACAAAGTCGAGGAATCCAAATGTCTCCTATCCTAGGTGTCTTATTATGTCTTTCAGGAATGGAAATTGAAATTCTACGCAAGGTATGAAGTATAGTGGTATTGCCTCTGTAACTCGGAGGTTGATTCCCAACCCCTACTCCATCCCTAATCCTCATCCAAACTTGAGCACGGGTACAGAAACCATTATGTGTTATCTCCACTGCAACATCTCCAACTCGAGCTTCATCAAGATTAACGCCCATAATAACTACTATACCAAACCCCAATATTCATAGAATCAAAGCTCCTACTTGGGGTTAATCCTATATTCTTGGATAATCAAACTTGACAACTAATTGTTACTCATGGGTTTCCTATGTAACGTCATTCAAGTCAATCTCATGCTCATTGGATGATGACATATTGTCGTAATCATCTTTATGTTCAATTGGGATGGAATTCCCACATTGTCACCGAACAAAACAAACTTTGATACCAAAAGAAAGTGGAAGATAAAACAACAGACCTAACCACATACAATGGGCCTCAGCATCATTGGATTTTCTAATATCCTACAGCAAATAACATCTCCTAACCTTTTTTCACACTCTCATGTCACAGAAAACTCCTGCTTGCATTCACTGATTTTCAACAGAACTAGCTTATGCATACACAAATTGGTAAAACTATTACAAAATCTGGAATTTACACCTTACATCCACTTGAATGGCCAGAAACTATTAGCTACCTAGCTCCAATGCATATCATCAAAAATCAAGAATCTATCGAGGTATGGCCTTTGAGGTTAGACTCTCAAGGTTCACTTGATCCATTGAGCCGCTAACCCATTCCCCACTAAATGCAACAATGCAGCATGCTTCCATTCTTCTTGTTTGAAAACTTAAGACCTGGAGACTCTTGAATTTAAATGCATTTTAAATCACCTGATTTTGAACAGTAGATACCATGTTCGCCTAGAGCCACTTAATGGGACAGACTATTGTGCAAGAATGAACGACAAATTTCTTCTTTCAAGTCCTTTCTTCATTCTTACTTTGTATACTCATTATGTCCACCTTAAGGATACCCCTTGAGGTTTTTGGTACTCACTTAGACAACTGCCTACAACACATATGCAAGGTATTGCAACACAAACTCCCCATTCCAAGATGTTCACTTTCTTCAATATGCCCCCTTAGTTTTATGGTTCGGACCCCTCAATTCTTCATCATTCCTTGGCATCAACCCTTCATATATATTCTTACAATGACATTAACAACTACTTAACTAAGTTACTGGCGCATCGGAGAATTTCAACAACTAGCCAAGTAGTCAAAAAATAACAACCACCAACCCAAACACCTATCGGCCTCCTTTTTTTTCCCTCATACTCCCTTTTATGCTTGTTTATGCTGTCCCTTCCACCAACACCATCTTCAATGTAGATCCCTCCTGGACACGCTCCCAAGTCCCTATTTAGCCCCAAGTTGGGGCTAAGTCACTCAAGTTGCGAAAATGCGAGGGACTCGGGGCACGTTCCAACTTCCAACACTAAAGGGGGTAAGAGGGGCGTGCTGAAAGCTTCGGTATTAGACTAGGAAGAGGGACAAACTACTTAATTATTCGGTCCTGCATCCAAAACCAACCAACAAGTTGGTTAGTTCACATTTTGAAGCACCCTTGATGTTAGGACAAACCACATGCAAACTTTGTACTCACTTGACTCATCACGGCCCAGATTCGGGGAAAGCCACCACCTTCCCCCATATAGTATTTTCTATGACTTTCCGTTGCACTTGCATCTGAATGGCATTTTTTCCTGAGACTCCCAAAGTGGAATCCCAAAACTATCTCGGTTTGGACTTTTGGGACTTTGGGCGTTCATAACTTCTCGCTTTGACCTCCGATTGGGACAAGGTCTAAAGCAAACTTGTAGTTATCCTTGAGAGCTTTCCAACGGTGTGTTGCACTTTACCTGCACACACCGGGGTCGGGTCAATTCCTGACTTTTAGTGGTCGGGAATCAAATTGCTAGTTTGACTCCCGACCCTTCTTTCGACCATAACTCATGCTGTAGATGTCCAAATGGCTCATGTGAGGCCATTTTGGACATCTACACTTTAAGACCTTTCCAACGGTATAAAGAACATTTCAATGCAAGGTGTTTTAACCCCTGCAATCACGTTCTGAGTTTTTGGGAGTCTCGGAGGACTCCCAAATCCCATTTTCGGGAGTGTGAATGGCGACCTCACACTTCCTTCAAAGTGGGGTTGCGACACTCCTACAGCATCCATTGCGTTACGTGATTCCTGTATTCCATAACACATAAACAAACAGAATAGCCTACCCACGCATTCCTTACAACAGTGATGGAAAAATTCCCACTACAAGAATGCAAAAAGGTGACGGCTAATGAAAACAGTAAAACAAAACTAAACCTTAAAGACGTGTTATGTTCACACTAGTGTGGTGACTTGCCGTTTGGTCACAGGGTGCCCTCTAATTACACAAAAGAAATCAGAGTGCGTTTTTACAGATCTAGATCATTCATTATCACATGATTGCATGTGCATGTGCTTCGCACCCCTGCAAATAGCCGACCTCCATCTTATGCCCACTTTACATTAGGTGTCAGGGCTGAAAAAACTTGAGGCCAACTTTGAGCATTTTTGGCTTATTGTTTGGCCCCAAGTTACTAAGAAATGCTACAACATTGATGTCAGGATATTAACAGGGGTGTGTCCCACATGGAAGACATCGAAGACATTAAACTGGCCAAACTGACACAATGGCCTTGCCATATACATGAAAAAGTATCTTACAGCAAAAGAAGAATTATGGAAATTCAAAATTTTCACCGTGCAAAGATATAATCTTCAAAAAATCCTCTAAAAGGAACCAAAATCCTTCAAGATTATAACTAATCTGAAGCTTCAACACAAGCCAAAATATCATCTTTCAAAAGTCCTCACATAAAATTAGACCTATTACTTAAGGGCTAAAATTCCTGAAGCTACTATATTCTATAATGAATCTAATCACAATATCCTTACCTACCCAGGCAAAGCCAGTAAATGCTGGAACATTGGCCCCAAGGGTTGCAAATTGGCTTCCCAAATTAGATGGTATCCTTTTTTCAGCCTTGCCAATACAAGGCCATAAAGTTCAGTATTTATTAGTAACTTGGGGCAGATTGAAAATATTTTTTCTATTTTAGCCCTTGACTCCTAGTTGTCAAGCACTTTTGCACCAATAGGAATGCTTGATTTGAGTTGAATGTTGGGTTTGACTCCTAGTGTAAAGCGAGTCTTAGTCACTGCAGGCACTAATGTTTTAAAATTTTATTTTTATGTAGCTTAAGTGGCAATCATCCATAAAAAAGAAAAAGAAAAAATGGCAACCATCCCTAAGAAGATTTTGCCAAATTTGGCTATAAATAAGTACAAATCCATAATCAACCTTCTATATTTATGACTGCACATTGAAAACCAGATTCAAAATCTGATGACTTTCGCCCCCCCCCCTCTTCCTTCTGGTGATTGAAACCCTTCAAAATCACTTCATCTTCAAATTCATTATTTTTTATTTCATTTTTTGGTGAAACTTTGTGAGTAAAAAAGAGACTGCCATGCACTCTCTAACAAGCCAATTCCACACCCCAGACAGAATCGAATTCAATAGACAATGTCTGTTTGGATGATTTACTGTTTCATCCATTCACACGAGGATGACGTGCACAAGGGTTATGCAGTGGGAAGGTAAGAAAGTTGGTAAGAATGGAACAGAAAATCATGTCAAAGGTTATGTTGGGTTAATTGGAGGACCAATCACATGAGTGTCACATGGTCAAGAACATCTGAAACGGTAGATTATGGACAAAGTAACCAGTGAATGGGAACATGTTGCCAGACATAACCTTCATAACCTTCTGTTTAGAGGTTTGGAAGTGAGCCCATAACCTTCATGGAGGTTGAGGAAAAGTTTCATAACCTTCTTGTAGATGGACTAAAAAAACATATAACCCTCTCTCCATGGACAAAAATCCATAACGAATCTGTGCTGGAATGATGTATGCAAAAGGGCAAAAGAAAAAGAAGAGCCAGAGGTTATGCATTGTGAGAGATGAGGGGGAGGGCCAATAAGGAGCTTGAAAACCTCTCAATATAGAACGTTTCCAAATGATACAAATGCCCTCTCTCCAGTTACCGGACATAACCACTGACATTTTACATCCATAACATGCTCAGTAGGTGGATGCAGATCACTTTTCGTCTATACACAGTCGGAGATACATTGCACTTTTAGTCACTTTTTTGTGCACATGTAGCCTGAAATCCAGGTAGTTTGAAGATCGAAGGTTCAATCAGAAAGAGACACGTCATCAGGTCAGCCCATGGATGTGTTTATGGCCGTGTTATTTATCTTTTTGTCTTGTTTGGGAAAAAGGACAACCTTTACTCTAAACCTGCATTTATATATATATATAAATTTTTGACAAAAAAATTGGGTAATTTTGGATTTTGTTTTTCTAGTGTAAATTTGACCGCTTTTACTAATTTATTGGGAAAAAACACCAGATTTTCCATATCACAAAATTGAAAAAATAGCTGCTCCAAGAGCTTCACCATCTTACTCTAGGCCAGTTTAACAATCCATTGTCGAATATACATTTAATTTTTGAAAATTCAATTTGACATCCATTTTTAATTACTTTTATAATTTGCTAAAGATTGCGATATTAATCAACAAATCAATAGAGATTCAGTATTAATTAACTAAAAATTGATGCGAATTGTACTCTCATGAAGTACAAGGGGGTTAAGAAGTTTTACTTTTAGAGTGATGACATCTCATTATTACTCTGTCATCAAACTACCAACTCTCTAATGTGCTGTGTTAGAGAACCACTTTCTTTATGGAAATACTTCGAAAACAAGACTCATTGAATTCAGGAGGAAGAAACACACGGAAATACAACAATATGTGTAATTTGTTCTAGAAATTTTCCAAATAGTTGGTTACAAGGTGTTTATCAATTTTTTTTTGAAAAACTAATAAATAATTTAATTCATATGGAACTGGCCCAAGTATTATAGTATCACCTTTTGATTCCAATAGTAATAAGCAATTATCACCAATTTCTTTTTCTTTCTCAATTTTGTGATGCAGCCAAACCAGTGATCATCCAATAGAATATTTAGCCAAATTTGGCTATTGATCATACATGAAAATAGAAAAACATAAGAATCCTTTTATATTTTGGCCACCTGCTGGAACTTCATGTAGAAATCTACTACAATGGCTTTTTCTCAAGAAAGGGCGAATTAGGGCCATTTTTTTCACAAAAATCCTTTGCTTGTGTCAAAATCATATTTTTCTATAACAACATGCAAAAAACTTTGGATTAATCGAAGATTATTTAATGTTAATTTAAGAATCTCACAATTAAAAGTAATGATTTTATTTGTTAACAACAAGCTCATGATTGCAGTAAAAAGAACATGTTGTTTTTAAATTTACAAATATCTAATCTTAAAACCTCAAAATCTCAGTTCAATCTCAACACAAACACATACATGTGATTTTCAAAGGTTTCATATAAATTTATTCTTTAAACTATTTTTCTTTATTAAAAAGTCTTGGGAGAAATAAAATGGTGTTACATACAAATGTGTATCCTTCCAATTAAAACCATCTCCAAATGTTCTTCCTTGCAAGAAAATCAGAATACTTATTGAGAGAAATGAAAAAAAATATTGAAAAAACCCATTGTGTTTCCATAAAAATAAAACATGAAAAGGATGTTCGTTGTAAAATGTATTGTTGTTTTGGAGAGATATTATTCTTCTTGTTATGAATCAGAACCTTTCACATTGGCATGCTTGCATTCCCAAGTTGCTAACTCCACAAGTTTTTAGCATTATAATTATCCCAATTCCATGGATGAGTATTTACAAAATTTAGTTGTGATTTTTCAATGGATGAATGTATGAATATGGAAAGAAAAACATAGATGAAAATTAAACTTTGATGGAATGAAGTTCATCCATGTAATTACGGTTACTAAAGGACCCCTTGGTTAGGGACATTTGTGTTTATTGGATGGCCTTTGCTAATGATCCTTAAGGCTCTTTCCATACTTTATATATTCCAATAATGTGAATACAATGATGGTCACATTTGGATATTTGTTATCCCCATGGCTAACCACTTTTCCAAGGCATCATGCACTTTGCAAAAGAGGTACAAAACATTTTTTTCTATAAATATTTTGCAATAGTTTAACAAAAATATCTCAAACAATATTTTTTTAGCACAAAAAAGTTTCCATTGAATAATCACAAAAATTGAAACTCCAAATGTGATTATTTAAGGACTATCTCTCATTAAATATATTGATTTATCCAATATCCTAATGTATATAGCTCATCATTAATGATAAACCCAAAAAATATTTAGCATGAATTGGCAATGAGTTTGGAAAAAAAAAAACCCAAATTGTATAACATAAAAAACAAGAGGGTACATCAAGGTCCAACACCATAAACATTGTCAAAATATAATGAAAAATTTGGCCCAAAAACATTTTTTCTTTAATATTTTGGCAATTGCTTTTGAAAAAATAAAGAATTTGTGACAAATTTTTTAAAAAATTTTGAATTCAAAATAAAAATGAAAACATAAACCCAATTTGGACAATGATGCCATTTTCACCATTTGACTATGTCAACAAAATGAGATTAAACCTTATATCAATGGTCATTTTTTTACAAATGGCTTGCCATGAATCATAAAGATTATCTAAAACTTCCACCACCCATCGAGAAGTTTTGCTTGCATTTGAGCAATTAAACAATCAATATTATAAAAGGATAAATAGTCATGTTTTCAAGATGAAAGATGATTGTTACAAAATATTTCATAAGAAAAATATTAATTATTCTAAATGTTGAAGGTCTTTCTCATACTTGGACATACATGAACTTTAAGGGAAAAATCAATAAAATGTTTCTCTTGATAGCCCACTTAGATCAATATGCACGTTGAACATGGGAATTTACATTTGATTTTTTGAATCTTCTCACTTTAATTTTTTACAATTTTAGGTCATGTATAAACTTTGTTCTAACAAAACCATCATAACAATAACAATTTACATAATTAGGATAATATTGGTAAGGATAATGATGAATCTTGGAAAATGAAAAAAATAATCTTACCTCAAGTAATACAATATGCATGAGCTTGTTTAAAGTATTATTATGAAGATGAGTCTAAAATGCTAATAAACTTTAACAAAAATGAAGGTGATGAACATTACTTAAGACCCAAACTTCATGATTGCAACAACATTTCAACTATAAAAGTATATCAACATTGATTAGTATAAACCAATTTATAAATTAAAATACAAATACCATGCACATGTAATTTTTTTTTAAAAAAAAAGGTTTAGGTTTAGGGTTATGGGTGGCATTGCATTTGTAATGATGTTTTATGCTCTACCTTCCAAGGATAAAAAAAAACCACCCATCCTAGGTGGTCCCATTTTTTCTAGTTTGTTGTTGTTTGTTGTTTGCTTTCGCCATTTGTTGCTATTAGTAGTTTATTTTTGTTATGCGTGTTGTTTGTTGTTTGCTTTCACCATGCTTGTTATTCATTGTGTGTTTTTTTCGTTGCTTGTTACTTTCATTGCTCACTTTTGAGTTTGTTTTCACCACATTTGCTATTCATCGATTGTTGTTCCTTTTCATTCGCTATTGTCATTTTCTACTCCTTGCCATTTGTTGTTCCTCGTTGCTTGTTGCTTTTCATCGCCTATTGTTGTTCATTGTTTGTTGTTGTTCGTTTCGTATTATTGTTCATTGCATGGTGTTATTTGTTGTTCTCTACTACTTGTCATTCATTACTGTTGCTTGCTTACACCATTTGTTGCTTCATTGTTGATCTATTCTTAAGTACCAATTGCCTACCCCCCTTTGCTAATATTATTTGTCACTCACTTTCATCACTTATTATTACTTGTTGCTCATTTTGGTTCTTGAGTTGAAGCTAGTACTTCCCTTTTCCCTTTATTGTTTGTGCAGTTTGGGGAACGTGGAGTATTCAATTGCTAAGCTCCATAGTAGGTTTGCTAAGTTTTTTTTTTCATTTTTTTTTTCCAAGTTAAAAAAAAAAGTTTTTGGTGGTTTTCATTTTTCAAATTTTTGTTCAAGTAAGTTTGTTTGTGTGTTGCAAAACTTTGGAAATTTTTGTAATTAGACAGTTAATCAAAAAATTAAAAAAAATTATACCATAACCAACCTTCAACCCCAAACTTCTTACTTTAATCTTTTTATTTGTAAATGATTTTTACTTTTATTTGTAATTATTTATAAATGTTTTTTCTTTTGCTTCCATTTTTGATAATATTGTTTGATTTGTTTTTATATTGTTTGGTAGAATAGAAGTTGTTTTTGTTCTCTCCATCCTATATGATAATAGTCTTGTGAAAGTTGTTAATGGATCAATTTTCTGAAAATGAAATAAATTCAGAGCAAATGAAACATCTGAAATTTATATGAATGGTATAATGGATGAAACACTTGAAGAGAATCCAATTGTGCGGATTGAAATAAACATAAATCTAGAAGGTCAAAATGAATAAAACATAATGCATAATAACATAAAAAAATTACATGTTCAAAGAAAATTTTGGAAACCTCATGGAATTTTTTTGTTATGTTGGGCATTTTATTGTGTAAATGATAATATAGATGTGGATTTTGAGAATCCATAAGTAATGTGTTGTATATTTTATCATAAAAATCCAATTAATGCCATGAAATCCAAGAACACAAGCTAAAAGAGGTTTAATTTCATAGTTTAAAACAAACAGAATAACATCTTTAAAAAAACATGTGAATGCAAATCATGGTCTAGTTGCCAAAATATTTGAAGAGGAAGTAACAATTTGTTGAAAGGAAAATAGGAAAGGCAATCATTAAAAAAGAGGTCAAATTTGTTTGGAAATTCTATCTCCAATTTTTTTGCTACAAAAAAGCCCTTTAAAAAGGATGATGTGCAACAAAAGTAGATTTTGGAAGATCTTGGTTTTTTTGTTGTGAAAAATAATTTAACACCGAAATTTGTTGACAATATGTGGTTGAAACGTTTGGTTTTGCATCTATGTCCAAGAGTTGATTTTCCTTCTAGAAAACAATTTTCATAAGACATATTACTAAGGTTAATGGAAAAAACAAAACAACTTTATGTTCTTTCCAACATCATTCTACAACTATTAATTTTGATCTTTGGATATCCAAAAGGGCCTATGATATATTTGCATTAGTCATTAACATTTGATTACCCAATGAAACATGTCACTATTGGACTATTTGAAGCTATAACAATTATAGGGTAGGCCTTGGTTTGAAGTTTAACAAATTTGTTGGAGAAATATAATTTAAGGAAAATAATTATTGTTTATGTCAAAGATGAAGGCTTTAACTTCAATGCAATGACCAATGCATTAAAATCAATTGTAGGTTGTGAATTTCTTGGTTTGGAGGATAGTTTATAGGGAAGTTGTTTTGGTCATGCTTTTTCTAAGGCATGTCAATATCGCATAATAAATGAAAAATGTGTAGAAACATGAAATATACCTATATTAAGTCAACATAAGCAAATTTGCAAAAGTGCATCATTTGGTCCAAAAACTTTGGGAAGGGTAGGCAAGAGTGCAAGAAAGTTTATGTTGAAGTTGGTTTATGCCCAAAAAATTTAAACACACTAGTGAAAATAAGTTATCATTATTTAATTTTAGATGATTTTTTAAGATTTGAACTTGACTTTTTGATATTGTATAATTGAGTTCTATTACTAATTTTTCAATATTATTTTGCAAGTGGGTGTAGTTACACTAATGTGTACACAAACATTTATAACCAATGTTTGGTTTTGTCTATCTAACATTTTAAAAGAAAAATAAAGAAGTCCAAATGGAATTGCTTTCATATAATGTTATTTTCACTGTATTAGTATATATATTCTAAAACTTTGAAATCAATCTAAGGAATAAAAAATATTTAAAAACATTGTAACCAATGTTTTTAAATAGTAAAAAGACCTGTAAATGGACTTGAATTTTTTTTGACAATGACATAATTTTAGCAAAATTTTTATGTAAATCATATCATAATAATATGATGAAAATTTTAAAAATTTTAAAAATTTTATTCAAAATATTCCAAAAAATTCTAAAATAAACACCCAATAAGCAGCCACCCAACGGGGCGGGTGTAGTTCATGATATCCCATTTGCACCCAAGTTTGTTAATAAAATAATAATGTTTCAAAAAACGTTACAATTTTGAACAATTATTGTACTTTGTTACAACAAACAAACTATTGTGAAGGTTATTAGACAAGTGCCACCCCTTCTAAAATGCATATTTTTCGAGTTATTGTGAATTGGTTTTCTCCCATTGTCACTACCTTTGTTTTAAATCAATACTATGGACATTGGTTGCTTAGTGATGCATTACACTTTACAATTTATTTGAGTTTAGAATTGAAAAAAAAGAATAAACTTCTACCTTGTTTTGAAACCTTAATAGAAGATGAATATGGTCTTGCTAGGTTCTAACATTAGAAAGGAGATTTGTGGTGTATTAGATTCTTTCCTTTCATTCTGAAGGCAATATGAAAAAAAGAAAACACACAACATGGTTTCCTAATGTTAGATCCCAAGTTTAAAAAGTTTTTATATATTCATTTGTTGGAAGAAACCATCGATTACTAGTGTGTAAGAATGTGATAAGGTCTCTATATCCTATGTTGGTAAAATGTTATGAATATTTGCATCCTTTTGTTAGAAGTTTTTTTGATCAAGATGTTTTTCATCATGATTTCAATTTAGATATTTTGGAGCAAATTGCTAATACAACCAACAATGGAACTTATGAGCATTGAGTTGCTGATTTTTAAACGTTACCAAGTAGATGTTTAAGACATCAAATGTCTTTTTCAATGGTGGGATAATATGAAACAATGTTTTCGATTTGTTGGTTTCCTTGCATGGTAGGTCCTAAGCATTGTTAAATCACAAATTGAAACAAAAAGAATATTTTTGTTAGTAGGAATATTTACTAATCTTAGGAGATGTAAGTTGCAAACTGAAAATCTAGAAAAGCTAATTTTTATGAATAAAAAATTGTCAACCGACCTTAGAATAGGGGATGTAAATCTCCATTTAATTTAGTAAAATTTATTGAAATGGATGGAAATCTAAAAAAATAGTTCGAACAATTTGAAGGTGATTTTGAAAGAGATGAAGTTTCTGAACTTTAAATGTGTAAAATGACAATTGTTGGCACCTTGTCAATGTTTAAAAAGAAAATACTTAAGTTCAAATTAAAATTTTACTATTTTCACAAAAAAATAATGATAACTGGTTTGTGAAAACTGGCCAAGGATAACCAATTGTTATCAAATTTGAGAGAACTAGTCAGATTTTTTTTTAAAAAAAAAATGATAACCTACACTAGCATAAAAAAAAACTTAATCAAAAAATGAATGGAAAACAAGGTCTAAGTTCTTAAGTTTTTTTTTGTCATAACTGGTTCAAAAGTTTATTTTAAAAAAAAACTTATACCCAACCAATATTGGTTTACACTTTATTGTTAGATTTTGAATTTTTTTTGATAAACATTGGCAGATGTTTAAATTAGTTCATAGTAAGTAGCCAAATAATAGAAGAATATTTGAATTGTTAGTTTGATATCTCACATACAGCCAAATTTGGCCAAATCTTTTCATGGATACACCTACTCACCACTTTAGCTAAATCACAAAATTGAAGGAAAAAAAACCACTGGCTTGAATGTGGGCATCAGATGTCCTCAGCTTTCTCAAAACAGCCATTGAAAAAAAAAAATAATAAAAAAATTAAAATAAATAATACCAGGTTTTTTTTTCCATTTTGTGATATAAAAAAATTCACGTTATTTTCCCCCAAAAAAAAAATTAGACGAATTTTGGATAAACAAACATTTCCGAAAATTTGTCCAAGGTTTTTTGGTTGGAAAAAGGACAGAATTTGTCGGGAAAAATCACTGGTATACAGTATATACCCGTCCGGCACTGATGAGAACCGGAAGACGTTTAAGAACCGGAGGAGGGTATATTACAAACCAAAACCTAACCCTCTGATTCCAGATTCCACGCCAGCCCAACTGGGCGAGAGGACTCAGTCGATAGAACCGGGGAGCATGTGACAGAATTTATACCCGGGAAATACCCGATACAATATGGCTTAGCTTCGCAGAGCTACGGCGACATGAACGAGGACGAAGCCCATCGCTGTCGTTGTGCGTTGCGACACACAAGTCCCGTGTCTTCTTTGCTTGCTGTTGTCATTCTTCGCCATCTTCCCCGTGTTTTTCTCCACGCTCTCCTCTGTCTCTCAGCTGCGTATCTGCAGAATTTTTTTCCTGCTCATTTTCGAGGGGTTTACTCCGTTTTTCGTTTTGTTTTTGTAGTTTTTTGGGGGGCTTGGGACACTTGCTTTTCCTCAGCTCTTTTGCGTCTTTGTGTGTTTTGATTTTTGGAAGCCATCATGGACGCAATGTTGGTGCCCAAGTGTTTGACGCAGGGATGTGTAGGGGTAGGGAAGACGTTGTGGCTTCCATCTCATTATAACAAGATGCCATCTCTTATTGCTCATGCCGGGCTCAGAAAGCAGCAGAGTCTATGTTTCTCGGCATCAAGAAGCAGCGTTGGGTTTTTACGTGTGCCCAGGTCGTCGTCCAGGAAAAATGTGCAGGTTGACGATAGGTGCTTGAGAGTTGAAGCTAGTACTAGCAATGGCGTTTCGTCGGCTTATGATTACGATTTGGTGATTATTGGCGCGGGCGTAGGGGGCCATGGGGCCGCGCTTCATGCCGTGGAACAGGTGCATTTGTCTTTTTCATTTGTTTGAATCTCTTTACCCCGGATGGCTTCCTTGTGCGTGAGACCATTTTGTCTGCGGGAATCCTCTACGGGATCAAACTCTGTATCATACCTGATAGAGAAAGTTTTCTGCAATCAAATACATGCAATAATCGGGTGAGAATGAGGTGACATGAAACGAGTGGATGGATTTAGTCTCGCTTGCCAAACAAGGTTTCCAATGAGCCATTGCTGGACGGTTTGGCTTCTGAGGTGCGTGAAAGAACCCTAACATGCAGGTTGCAGGGATCGATTCCGATGGCCAAAATGACAATGGAAAGAAAGTGGAAACATTGTTTGACATATGGATGGAGATATTTCAATACATGTGGGAGCTGGCTGGCTAGGTTTTAGGTTTCCAATACAAGACCAACTTTTGACGCCAAAAATGTCAAGTCAACAGTAGAATTCCACATTAGGTAGCTGAGTTGTTGAAACATTTTTGGAAAGACATCATCGGGAGATCCTAATCATCATGCAGAATCTCTTGTGAGAGTTAGCTGCAATATTCTTAAACAGGGAATGAGACTGTATGACTCTGATTTCTAAGGGAGGAGTTGCTTGTGGCAGGGTTTGAAAACTGCAATCATAGAAGGAGATGTAGTGGGAGGGACTTGTGTTAATCGAGGCTGTGTGCCATCCAAGGCTTTGTTGGCAGTAAGTGGTCGCATGCGGGAACTCCAGGATGAGCACCACCTCAAAGCGCTGGGCATCCAGGTACTCCCTCTGTGACTTATCAACTTTCATGTGCATCACTGCATAAGCGAACCCTAGTATAGTACCAACATCTTGATACTCTTCATAGTCCACAAACTTGGCTTGGGGTGGAAATACCCTATTGTACACTCTTGAGAAAGGGAGAGTCTTACCCAAAGTGCTGTGTGTCAGTACTTCCAACTTTATGGGCAAAGTGGTATGGGAGTGCAAACTTTCCCTGTCTGTCTGGATGTAGTTCCTTTCAAGGTCCTTGCTGTGTCAGACAAGGCCTGATGTGAGGGTGTATGAGCAAAAGGCTATGCCATGCAAAATTTTGTGAGTTTGATTTCCAAGGTCTGGATTGAGGTTGAATTTCTAGAAGGACACAAAGAAAATGATAAGCAGAAAATGATTAATGTCCAGCAGTAAGGTTGGGCCAAGGGATTAGAGTCTGTAGTCAATGAAGCCCTACCACTGTGTTCTGTGCCTTTTTTTTTTGGTCACCTTGTGCTTGATTAAATAAGATCACAGAGGCTTGGCTGCACAATGCCTTTTACATGGAATTACACACTAAATCTTGTTGTGGGTATTTTATAGGTTGCAGCTGCTGGTTACAACAGGCAGGCGGTTGCTGACCATGCAAACAATCTGGCCACCAAGATACGTGGCAATCTGACAAACTCCATGAAGGGTCTTGGTGTTGACATCTTAAATGGCTTTGGTAGCATTGTGGTGAGTTTTCAGCTTGTCTTTGGTCTTTCTGATCATGATGAAGATAGATCTGTGCCCCAAATCTTGGGTGGATGATTATATGCTTATCTACTTGCACAAATTGTGAGAATGGAGATCTCTCCATTCTTATGAGAGATATAATTATCTACATGCACTGTCAGGAGCTGATGAAGTCATTGGGGGGTCATGGCAGCTTGTCACTGCTATTCATGATGAAGGTTCATTGGTCTGACAGTTTGTGAGCAAAACTCATAAGTTTATGACTGGACTCATTGTTGTGTTACCTTCAACATGTCATTGTGGAGTTTGCTCTGGAATCTCATAGATGTCTTTCTGACATGATGAAGAAATATATGTGGGTGGTTCCTGGACTTTACCCCAATTGTTCTGGATTTATTGCTGATGTTCCTGGGTCCCTTTAATTTAAGTAAGGAAGCTGAAGCATAATTACTGGGTGGTGTGTGGTGCATGGTACCAGGGCCCTCAGCGGGTGAAGTATGGGAAAGTTGGATATCCTGACAAGACTATAACTGCACGAAACATCATCATTGCTACTGGTTCTGTTCCCTTTGTGCCTCCAGGCATTGAGATTGATGGTATTCTATCTTTCACCCACTTTAGACACCAAACTCTGAAGTCGTCAATCTTGTATGCTCAACCAAGATCTATTGTAATCAAGTGTCAGCTTTATCTGGTGAGAAACTCACAGGTTAAATACTACTCTCAGAGACAGTGTTTGAATCCTAAACTCCCAACAAGAACCCACCATGCAATTTCTATATCATCTACTCCTCTGATGTTACATTCATTCTCCATATGCCTGTTGAATATCATTTCTGGGGAAGAGACCTGGGTACTTGGCCTATAGATCCAGGATATTGGTGATTCAGAACCTTCAATCTGCCTCTCTTATATCTGTAAAACTGGAAGAAAGTAGAAACCATTCTTCTTTGACATATAACACCAGCTTCAATATAGCAAGTCAAACCTGCTACTGTATTGGAGATAATTTGGGAGGAAAAAATTGTTTCTACAGGAAAGACAGTATTCACAAGTGATCATGCTTTGAAGCTGGAGTGGATTCCTGACTGGATTGCCATCATAGGGAGTGGTTACATTGGTTTGGAGTTCAGTGATGTATATACTGCCCTGGGAAGTGAGGTAAGGATCAATATTAGTCTAACCTATAGCTTTGACTCTAATATCTTTCCAGTTCATTTGGTTGCTGGTTGTTGAGGAGGTTGATGGTGGCAGCCATCTGACTGGATTCTTCTGCAGGTGACATTTGTAGAGGCTCTTGATGGCTTGATGCCAGGATTTGACCCTGAAATTGGGAAGCTGGCTCAGAGAATCTTGATCCAGCCCCGAAAAATTGATTATCATGTTGGTGTCTTGGCCAAGAAGGTATGGCCTATGTTCCTGGGCCAGGGTGTACTCTGTTTTTTTGTTTCCCAAAGGGTATGAGATACCCTGTGGGCTCAAGTTCTGGATTCTTGTTTGCAGCCATGATGAAGACCTTCCACTGTCATTTGGATAACCATAGACCAGGCTAAGCCAACTGCCCTATCCTCATGGAGGTCAGGACTTTGACAGCTCTGATCTTTCTGGTTGGTTGTTGTGAAGGTCCAGTCTTTTGAAGTGAGGACCAATTGGTGGGTTTTTTGCTATTTGGTATGCAGATTACTCCAGCAAGAGATGGAAAGCCAGTAACCATTGAGCTCGTTGACACAAAAACCAAAGAGCCTAAGGAAGTTCTGGAGGTCAGTTCTTGGGCACTATCTTTGTCAAAGCTTGAACAGTGGGCATCCTGCAGTACGTAAAAGGCACTTTTGCAGGACCTGGGTGAATATTGCCATCAGTCCAAAATGCCATCCCTGGGTTCTGAGAACACACTGTATAACTTTTATTCTATCTTGGGCACACCCACCAGGAGGCCTTCCAGACGCACATGACAACTTCATTTTAACACCTACACATACAGCTCTATGATTATGAGGCTCAGACTAAAGCCCTGGAGTTTCTGCAGTGTTAACCTCTAGGTAGATCAAATGCAGCAAAGGAGTGCTATTGTGAAGGGTTTTTGGAGGAAAATTCATAAGGCCACTTAGTCATACTTGAGGAGGAGGTTCCTCTATTGCAGAGAGTCCCCCAATGAGATGTCTAGCACAGTGCCTTTGTGCTCCTTCCTTGGACCTCTTGCTATGGAAAATTGGGCCAGGATAGGTCACACTAAGCATTTTGATATTAGGTGACAGTAGCTCTTGATTTTCACTTCTTGATCACCAATGTATGACCTTGTACAGTGTTCCTTTCCCTCCTCCCAGCTAGTTGTGCTGATGCTTTTGGCCACAGTTAAGGAGATCTGGAACAAATTTGTGCTGGTATGCAGGTGGATGCGGCTTTGATTGCCACAGGACGTTCTCCTTTCACAAAGGGCTTGGGGCTTCAGAATGTATGTCACCCCACCTACTCAATTCTTTGCTCTAGTGCTCTCAAACAAAGATCTTAAGGACAGTTCCTGAATTTGTGTTTCTGGAGGCAGTGGCATTATTTCTTGTCTTGGCATTTTTGTGTCTTTGCAGGTCAAGGTTGAGACTCAGAGAGGTTTTGTTCCTGTGGATGAACGGATGCGTGTTCTAGATGTGGATGGCAATCTGGTATGGTTGCTATGATCCTCTTTTGAGCCTATTCTGTGTTGTTTAACAACCAGACATTCCGATAACTGTTATCACACAGTGTTCTCCCTCTGGGTCAGTCGTGAGCTATAATGAAGCCTATATTGTTCTATGAGCTTCCTGTAGCACATGCTTGTGTAGACTTGTAGGGTTGGTGCCATGATGACTTCTTTCCTCCCTAGTTTCCTTGTCCTTGTCTCATGATCATTCCTCCTCCTGTTATGATACTGTTTTAGTGGAGGACCTTCCATAGAAAGTGGAACCTAACAGGTAAGTCTTTTGAGAATGTTGGGTACAGGTGCCTAATTTGTTTTGCATTGGTGATGCCAATGGCAAGATGATGCTTGCTCATGCAGCAAGTGCCCAAGGCATTTCAGGTTGATCACTTATTCAAGTCCTTTCCAGCATGCATGAAGTTGATTGAGGAATCATTCTGAGGCATCTGTCCAGTCAAGTGGTGGTGGAGTTAAATATGTATCACAGAACAGGGGGGTCCTATTTCTGTTTCTAAGTCCTCTAAGCTGCAACAACTTTCAGGATGCTAATGTGTTTTACTGATGTGATATTTCCAGTCATAGAGCAGATAATGAAGCGAGACAATGTATTGAACCATCTCAGCATACCGGCAGCTTGCTTCACACACCCTGAGATCAGTATGGTTGGCCTCACAGAGGTACTCAAGCATCTACTGATAGTCTTGTTTCTGTCTTTAAACCTATGTGGCTATTGTGTGGACTAAATAACTTGTGTTGCAGCCACAAGCAAGAGCAAAGGCAGCTGAGGAGGGTTTTGAAGTGTCTGTAGCCAAGACCAGCTTCAAAGCCAACACCAAGGCTCTTGCTGAGAATGAGGGTGAAGGTCTTGCTAAGGTATGCATGAGCACAAATGAATCAAATTTCTGTTTTTCTTAGCCGCTCAGCATAAACACAAGAACTCAATATGTGTATCCCTGCAAGGACTCAGAAGCCCCAGGTTCGTGATGACTTAGGATGTCCAGTTTACCCAGTGACCCCCATTTAGCTGGGTTGGGCTTTTATGGGTAACATCTTAGTATTCCCTACTAGTGAATTGAACCCACAACCAGTTGTGGGGTGGCCGTGAGTCCTCACTACTAGGTTTTTGGTTTGATGCTGATCTTGGAGAAAGAATTTGCACATGACTGTGACTATGAATGTGGTCAAATCCTGTAGTTGATATATCGGGCAGACTCTGGGGAGATCCTGGGAGTCCACATTCTTGGCCTACATGCAGCAGATCTCATTCATGAAGCCTCAAATGCTATTGCTATGGGCACCTCTATCAAGGTTTGTACTTGCCACCTTTTGTCTCTCTTTTATATGAAGCTAATGGGAAGAACCAATACCATATCTAACATCTTCAAGTATTTCAATGTCTATTGATTGTCATGTTGCTCTTTGTAAGATGGGGAGAATTGCTTGTCATCACATCTGTGAGGTGACAACACCAAACTCACTGGTGGTAAATGTGTGGCTGTATCTTGTTACCAGAAAATTTGTTGGAAGATGGTCTATTTGCTGTGGACACTTTCTATCGTTATTGTGTGCAGCAAATGCATTTGGAAGTTCAGTTGCAGTGCACTAATATTCATTATGGTTGGTGTGCAGGATATCAAGTTTGCTGTTCATGCACATCCAACGTTGTCTGAAGTCCTAGATGAGCTTTTTAAATCTGCCAAGGTACAGTCCATTCAGTTTAAAATCCTGATTCTGAAATACCAAATTCTTCTGTGATATTGTATTTGTAAGAGGGATGGCTCCACTTGTTTCCAATGTTCAGTTTTAAATGGGATCCAGAACCAACCTGTCTTGAAACCTGTACAGGCTATGATGAGCAAAGAAGTCAGGAAGATAGGAATATGATTGCTGACCTGTGCGCCCAAATTGCTTATGTATGAGCTTGTGATTGTCTAAAGTGTTCAGTGACATGAAAGGACATTTGATTCAAACTTCACTTTGTCCAAATAAATGTTTGAAACATGCTTAAATTGCCATCTACAATCTGTTTAATTGTTCTGGTTGGCATGAGGTAGTGGTGCTGGAGAAATCCTTTGAAGCCTTTGAACTGCCAAGTTTGCTGGATTTATGTGAAAATGACTATGAAGCAATCCTCAGTTGAGCTAAGTGGATGTCATGGTGATACAGGTTGGAGAGCATGAGGCAGTGGTGCTGGAGAAAGCAGAACCGGTGCTTGCATGACTCAATGTGATAGCTGCGCTTAGCATATTGGTTGGTGTTTTTGTTGGAGTGGTCTCGAGTCAGGGGTACCTGAAGCACACAATGGTTATTCTCATCCCAGGGCTTCAGATCAGTCAATACCCTTAGTATCCATTCTGAATCCAAGTCCCATTTTTGGAACACATCAGCATGATTGAGGATGTGTCATCTTTGATTGTTCAGATAGACTAGCCAATGTGTTTGTTGATTGCTGGCTGTGATCAAAGTAGAACGTTGTTATCAGAGCATGAAGGAGGCTGTAGAGGTAATATTTGGTTTCTTTTCAAAACCAGCAAAATTCCACTTTGTAGCAGAATGAGCGACAAAATTCATGCTTGCCTTCCCTCCATTCCTTGTCAAGGCAACCATAATCATACCTTGAGAAGCAGTCTTGAAAGGCCTGGATTTTCAAAACTTTTGCACAGTTGCAGTGAGTTTTAACCACCTAGCCTGCTAACTACTTTAGGTTTTGTTGGCATGTATGCACCCAGAGGGCTGAGGCTTGCTGAGGACTTTTAGAGCACATGTAACTTGAGAGAAAGTAGAGAGAGAACCTGGTACGGAGGCAGGTCATCTTTGAGACATGAGGCTAGACTGACAGACATAGAAGCTGACTGAACTACAAACTATGGACTATGAAATCTGAGCCTATGCTAGATGCTATGGGGGAACTTACCTGAGGAGATTGATTGGTTGTATGCTGGTGCCTATGCGAAGATTGATCACATCCAGTCAACTAAGCTGAACACAGTACTCTAACCTTAGAGACAGTAGAAGATCCCCAACATGGTCATCTTGTGAAGGTACTCACATTCACACTTAGCAGTGGATAACCAGTTGGTATGCATTAATTTTGTTTATGTAATGCTATGATGGGTGTGAGGTATGCTGTAGAACTTAGGTTGGATGGTAGCTTGACTTGTTGATCAGGTTAATGTGAACATGCTTTTGGTGTAGAAGTTGAGGTGGGTTGTGGTCATGCTCTTCTTTCTGTTTGGGTGGGAGGTGATGTCAGTCAAGGTTTAGGTGTTGAACTTGTTCAGGTTCAGGTTTTGTGAGAGGTTCCAACTCCTAAATGCAAACCTACACCTGATTTAAACACCATGTGCTTACAAACATGCACTGCTTGAAGAGGGTTGGACTGCACTTGTTGAATGTAGAAGGGAAAGTTGCTGATCAATCTACTTTTGTCCATGATGGTTGGTAGAACAATGAATATCATATTTGTTTCAGTACAGTGGTTCTATAATTGGACTTCTGCTGCTAATTACACACCCATGTGTGGAGGATGGAAGCTCACATTGGATATCATTTTGCCCTTGCAGGTTTTTAGGCAGAATTTGGGTTTGACTTCATCCATGGTGATGTGCAGTGGTGAACTCACTAAAAATTTCAGACCATAACTTCTAATGGCAAGCGAACATCTGGTGAAAATCAGTGTGAGTTCCTAACCTTTCCTACGCATACTGATTTGTGAACAAAAAACTTGCCTTTGATGGACAGTATCATGAACTTATCAGCTATCACTTTCTCATTTCCAGTGCATGAGCAGGAGAGGGAGCAGCTCACAATTCACATCATTTTGGCAACTCATATATCATTCACATTGTTTGCAACTCATACAATGGCAGGTAACCTAGGGAGCACAGAAACTCTCATTAGAGTTGGTCATTGCATGTAATGGTCTCTGGATATTTTTGGGTGAAACACTTTTGCACTCTACCATGGTTGAAAATTGAACTCAAATTGTGCAAAACAACCTGTAGAGGCAGTGACATCCTTTGGATGACACTATATTTTGATGGCATGGGTGGTCAAGATGTCCTGCACAGAAATGTGCTGTTTCTTATTGATTTCAAGTTTATCAAGAAGTCTGGGTAGCTGCAGGACATTATTCTCATAAGAACCTTTTACAATCAGATCATATTTGGTTTATGCTTTTGAAGGCATTGGGGTGGTGGTGGTGGGTTTTCCAGTTTATTCCAACTCTTGATGTTGTTTACTCTGACGTAACCACCACTGAAACTGCTTGATTCCTGAAGCAATTACTTGATAGTTGTGGTGCAAATCCTAGGCAAAAAACCTGGTATTAGCAATAAGATAATGACATTAATCATGTGTAGCCTTTGGATAAAGATTCAATTGATAGTTATTAAATGCACCTGTTTACTTTCCATTGGTGTAGCTGCAAACATGACAGTACTCCCACTTGTAATCTTGGTGTGATGACAAATATGAACAATTGGAACTATTCTCCTTCACTCAAGTACTCTTCTCTCCTGTAATGAATCAGGCTAGAATTGTAAGGAGCTCTCAACCATACCACCTTGGTCCTGGTAGTAGGTGCTTTTTTAAAAGTCCATACTGGCCTGGTCCTGCTATTGGCTCCAAGTTTCAATTCTAGGCAGATATGTACTTGGTATTGAAACTGGTGCAAGGCAGAGCCAAGCAATGACCCAATTCCTGTAAACCCCACCGCCAAGGGCTCTACTGAGTGTACAGTCTGCTGGAGCTTTACCTTACACATGAAAGACCTCCAGCCCACTGCCTCAGGCTTTACATAAAAACCCCCTTCACTAGATATTATTATTCTTATTGTTGGACTGAAAAGCTTTGTTTACATACAATGGAGTCATGGAGTGACCATATCAGAGCTTGTTTAAAAGGGTTTAGGGTTTAGGTGCAAACTTCACAAGAGATGTCATTGGGAACTTTTTGTGTCATAAAAAATAAAAGCAGTTTGAAACATATGAATGGCTTTGGAGAAATCTCTTTGGACATTAATGTTGGCAACTTTGAAAATATGTTCCAACAAGTGTTTGCAAAATAAGATTTACCTATGTGTTGTTTTAAAAATTATATGTCATACTTTTAAAGTGCTTCCTACATGTTTGTCTGATTCTATTACATATACTGATCAGTTTTTTAAAAAAAAAATTGGCAAATTTTTTGTAATTTCGAAAATAGAATTGTTAAAAATTTGAAATTTTTTGCCAAATTTTGAAAATCACAAAATTAAAAAAGGAAACCAAAAAAAAAAAAAAAGTCCCTTTATACATTAAAGTTATCCATAAAGTGACCCTAGTTTGACCCTGTGTTGGGCCCTTTTATCATCCCTCAACCCCTCTTTCACCCTCTAAGCACTGTTATCTGTAAAAAGTAATGAAATTTGGTTAAATTTGGGTACAAAACATTGAAACTCAGGATTAAATGCACGTGGCTCAAAAATGTTTATACCTGCAGTAGTGAGTACATCCAGCAACACAAGTGAAGAGCCCGCGGGACGCTAAACATAATTTTAAACATCTCCAGTTCTGGTTGTTTGAAATTGTTTCAATAGCAAAGAACTTGAAGTTTTTGGTTTTTTCAAGAAACTTCGAAGAATGGGCGGTTTTCATGAAATAACCAGAGAAGAACCGGCAGTTTGAAGAAGTTTATTTGACCGGTTCTTAGTGGTTTTGAGGACTGCAGCTTTACATTAAAACTAGTGGTAACCCTTGCATGCAAGGCACAGACGGTTTTCAAGTGTGGCACATTTCAAGTGGTCGTAAGGATACTTCAAACTTGGAACACCCACTAAGTTGGAGCTAAAATAAAAGCTCGGCTAAAATATGGAGGAAGGAGGCATCCATCCACTCATTCATCCATTCATCCCAAGGTTGAGGGACCCTATAAACCTTATAAGAGACCTTATAAACCCAAACCCTCCCTTGCTAGTGTGCCTTATCTCCAATTTTTTCATCACTCCTTGAAACAAATATTTGCTGGAGAAAGAAAACCCCCAAAAGAAAAGAAGGGCGCTCAGAGCAGCCGGAGGGCCCCATTTCTCAGTGTGAAAAAATACGTCTCCACCAACAGACCCCTCCCCGTCCGCCCCCCCCAAAGCAATAGTTATTTTATCCCACTTTCGTGTCATAGGTAACATTTGAAAGCAAGGATTAACTAATTCTCTAAAAGGCTTTTTTTTTTTACATTGAATAAAAGCCAAGACCTAGGAATGTTCCTAGCTACCTTGTTCTTGTTGGGAAGGTCTAGCTTTTAAGTTTGGTGTTGCTCTCGGTGCTGAACTTATTGATATTTTGCAATTGTTGTTGTAATGTTTGGTGCTCCTTGTGACATTACATGTGCTTCTTTTGTTACACTTTGTGTTGTTGTTGCTCCTTGTGTTATAGATATTTTCAATTGCACTCATCCAAGTGATGTCCATGCATTATTTTCCCCCTCCTTTGTTTTTCTCTCCCTAATTTTGATCCAACAAAACTTTGTTATTGACGATCTTCGTCCATTGCTGAAAAAAACTCACAATAGAGAAGCTCTCAACATAGCAATGGAGTTGTGCACAATGGGTTATTAGTTTCATAGCCTAGTGTCCATGTTGATATCTTGGCAACCACAATTTGAACAATAGAGTTTATATTTTGAAGTTTTCACCAAAATGTAATCAATTTACCATTTACACTATTAGTAGATGATAACACTCATGATACCTTGCCATGTCACTTTACCACATCTATTAATTATCAAAAAAATGATGTTATATGTGAACAAAGATTGTAAATTGC
>Ga0116227_10001515_pt1 | contig 51954 bp, 53 predicted proteins | sample S1TSphgellanicum_FD_89693 | JGI IMG/M metagenome (GOLD analysis project Ga0116227, IMG submission 89693) | Host-associated microbial communities from peat moss isolated from Minnesota, USA - S1T2_Fb - Sphagnum magellanicum MG | ecosystem: Host-associated > Plants > Peat moss > Unclassified...
ACCTGCTGGACTATGTGTCCAATCGCGAGGTGTTTGCCTACCGCGACGGCATGGTCGACATCCCGACCGGCCCGGGCCTGGGCATCGACGTGAACGAGGAATACGTGCGCGAGCGCGCGGCGGTGGGCCATCGCTGGCGCAATCCCGTCTGGCGCCATGCCGACGGCAGTTTCGCTGAATGGTGATGGCGTCGGCCTGAGCCCTTGATGCCGCGCCCGCGGGCCATCTGCGGGATTTTCCGGAGACAAACCATGTCCACATCCCCCACCGCCATCGGCGGCCTGCAGCAGGGCGCGCGGCCCACGCGCAGCCGCTACCTCATCATGGTGATGCTGTTCATCACCGTGGTCATCAACTACCTGGACCGCAGCAACCTGTCCATCGCCGCGCCCGCGCTGCGCGACGAGTTCGGGCTGAGCACGGTGCACGAGGGCCTGATCCTGTCGGCCTTTGGCTGGACCTACGCGGCCATGCAGATCCCCGGCGGCTGGCTGGTGGACCGGGTGGCGCCGCGCGTGCTGTATGCGGCCGCGCTGATCCTGTGGTCGGCGGCCACGCTGCTGATGGGCTTTGCCGGCAGCTTCGTGCTGCTGTTCGCGCTACGCCTGTGCGTGGGCGCGTTCGAAGCGCCCGCCTACCCGATCAACAACCGCGTGGTCACCGCCTGGTTCCCCGAGCGCGAGCGCGCCACGGCCATCGGCTTCTACACCTCGGGCCAGTTCGTCGGCCTGGCCTTTCTCACGCCGGTGCTGGCCTGGCTGCAGCACCACTATGGCTGGCACATGGTGTTCGTCACCACCGGCCTGCTGGGCATCGTCTGGGGCGTGCTGTGGTACCTGGTCTACCGCGAGCCGCGCCAGTTCAAGGGCGCCAATGCGGCCGAGATCGAGCTGATCCGCCAGGGCGGCGGCGTGGTCGACCTGGAGCGCCGCAACCAGGAGAAGAAGGCGCCCTTCAACTGGGCCGACCTGCGCCTGGTGATGTCCCGGCGCAAGCTCTGGGGCGTGTACCTGGGCCAGTTCTGCCTGACCTCCACGCTGTGGTTCTTCCTGACCTGGTTCCCGACCTACCTGGTGAAGTACCGCGGCATGGACTTCATCAAGTCCGGCTTCCTGGCCTCGGTACCGTTCCTGGCGGCCTTTGTCGGCGTGCTGTGCTCGGGCGTGCTGTCGGACTGGCTGGTGCGCCGCGGCGCCAGCATCGGCCTGGCGCGCAAGCTGCCCATCATCCTGGGCCTGCTGATTTCCACCTCCATGATCGGCGCCAACTTCACGGATTCGACATCTTGGGTGATCTTCTTCCTGGCGGTGGCCTTCTTCGGCAACGGCCTGGCCTCGATCACCTGGTCGCTGGTGTCGGCGCTGGCACCGGCACGGCTGCTGGGGCTGACCGGCGGGGTGTTCAACTTTGTCGGCAACCTGTCCTCGATCTGCACGCCCATCGTCATCGGCTTCCTGGTGTCCAAGGACAACTTCGCGCCGGCGATCGCCTATGTGGCCTCGCTGGCGCTGCTGGGGGCGCTGTCGTACATCCTGCTGGTCGGCAAGGTCGAGCGCATCGAGGCCTGATGAGCAGGCCGCTGCCCGCACGGGTGGCGGTGGAAAATGCCTGCAGCCCAGGTTTTTTCTGGGCCATGCGCTATATATTTTGTAGCTAATTGCCTTGTGGCGCATGACGTTCCAGCGCTGCCGAGGGCCGGCAGGCCCATGCCGCCGTGTGCGGATACAGGTGGGGAAACCGACGTTATCCTTCATCCCTGGACCGTCTCTTTCCTCACTCTCCACAGGACCCGGCATGGCAGAGCCCACACCCTTTTCCAAGCCCACCGTGCTGGGCAGCAAGCCCGGCAGCGTCACGGCTGCGGCGCCGTCCACCACATCGCTGCCACAGGGCATGCCAGGCTTCGCGCTGTCGATGACGCCGGAGCAGCAGAGGGCCGTGGAGAAGCAGCTGGCCGCGCACGACTTCCCCAGCGTGAGCCTGCAGCAGATCGCCACCCTGGGCAGCGAGGCCGAGCGCGCGCTGCACCAGACGCTGGACGGCTTCCTGGCGCACATCGACCGGTTCGAGAACGACAAGCTGTTCCGCCTGTTCGACGCCCTGGGCAAGCAGGTCGAGGCCGAGAACCTGCCGGCGCTGGCCGACCGCATCCTGAACCAGGAGCCCGGCCTGCTGCAGAAGATCGCCGGGATGTTCAGCAGGAAGGCGCTGGCGCGTGCCGCCGCCCAGGCCTGGGAGGAAACCCGGCGCCTGGCGGCCGGCAAGACGCGCTCGCTGGCGGACAAGGTCGGCGTGCTCGAGAAGGAACTGCAGCAGGAGCAGCAGCGCCTGCTGCAGGAGATCGGCGGCATGGAGCGGCTCAAGGAAGCCTACCGCGCGCGGTTCGACGAGTTCGTTGTCGCCACGGCCTTTTTGCGCGCCTTCGCGGACCGCGCCGAGGCCCAGGTGGCGGAGTTCGAGCTCAACAGTCCGGTGTCCGACCCGCAGCAGGCCTTTGCGCTGGACGAGGCGCGCCACAAGCTGCAGGCGCTGCAGAGCCGGGCGCTGGCGGTGGAGGGCACGCTGACCCGCCTGCCGACCGACCAGCTGGTGATCCGCCAGCTGCAGAACGCCGGCCTGGCCACCTGGCAGGAAACCACCACCACCGCCGCCGCGCGCTTCGCCAGCATCAAGATGACCCTGCTGACGCTGCACGGCGCCTTGCTGACCCAGGGCGTGCAGCGCCTGGCCGACCAGGGGCGCGCGCTCGATGAGAACCTGGGCGCGGTGCGCGACAAGCTGATGCGCGACGTGGTCGGCAAGGCCGCCAACCTGCCTGGCGACAACCGGCTGGCGCAGGCCCGGCAGCTGCAGACCGTGGTCGCCGAGAGCCGGGCGCTGCAGGACATCGTGGCGCAGGCGCGCCAGTCCAATGCCGCCAAGTTCACCGAGGCGCGCCAGCTGCTGGCGCAGGCGCAGCAGGACATCATCGCGCTCGGCCGCGAGGTGCGGCCCGACCTGCCGCTGCGCCGCTGACGGCGGTTGCCGCAGGGCAGCGCCTGCGCCCCGCCGGTGGGCGCGCTTCCACTCCAATACCCACACCCCATCACGGAGCCCCATGAGTACCCTGACCCTCAACCTGTCCAAGCCTGGCGACGTCTCGCGCAAGCTGGCCTTGAACCTGCAGAAGGCCGAGCGCTTCAAGGTCCGCCTGGCCTGGGACGGGCAGACCGACCTGGACCTGCACGCCATCGTCTGCCTCAACCGCGGGGACGGTGCCAAGGCGTCCAGCCTGGAGGACATCCTGTCCACCTACAACGTCAGGCGCCGCGTCGGCAGCGGCGAAGTCGGCACGCTGGAGAAGGCCGCCGACGGCAGCTTCGCAGTGCACGGCGGCGCGCTGGTGCACAGCCCCGACGCCACCGATGGCGACGCGCTGGACGTGGACGAGTGGATCGACATCGACCCCTCCAAGCTCGCCGTCCCGCCGGGGGCCGTGATCGAGATCCCGCTGGTCGCGCTGATCCACCAGCAGACCACCGTGCGCCGCTTCCGCGACGTGGCCGGTGCCTGGGTATCGATAGAGAACGTGGCCGGCACCGAGCTGCTGCGCATCCAGCTGTCCAGCCAGTTCGGCGAGTTCATCGGGGTGCAGATGGGCTCGGTGATGATCGATGCCTCGGGCACGCATTTCGCGGCCGTGGGCGTTGGCTTCAATGGCGACTTCAACAGCGTGCTGGAGCACTTCTCGTGATTCCACGCCGGCCCACGGCGATGCCGCCGGGGCCGGCTGCACCGGCCGCGCCGGCCGAAACCGGCGTGCCGCCGCCCGCGCCCACGCGCCTGCCGTCCGCGCTGCCGGCGCAGGCGGTGCCTGCCGCCCCTCTGCGAAGCCCTCGCGTGACGGCGCTGCCGCCGGAGGCGCCCGCCGTCCCGTCCACCGCCTCCGGCCCCGCCGTGCCGCGGCAACTGGCCGGCACGGCGCGCCATGGAATGCGGCTGAGCGTCGAGCAGGTAGTGCAGCGCTTTCCTGCGCTGGCAACAGCCCAGGCCGAGCAGGTCGCGCGGCTGCTGCAGGGCACCGTCGCCGAGACCTTCACCCGCCGCGACGCGGCCGACTGGGGCGTGCCGGCACAGCGGCGCTACGGTGAGCTGGTGGAGCAGGCCCTGCAGCTGGCACAGCAGCCTGCCGTGCAGACGGCACAGGCCGAACTGCGCCGCCTGCATGCCGTGCTGGCGGAGGTGTCCCAGGCGATCGAACAGCAGCTGCAGCCTGGATTGCTGGCGCGCTGGCGCGCCGCCGACCCGTGGCAGCTGCTGCAGCGGCACCGCACGGAAATCGACCAGCTGCGTGCCGCGCTCGGCCAGGCCGTGCCCCTGCTCGCGGCCCAGGCCGAAGCGTTGGCCGGCGTGCGCCGCGACCTGCAGGCGCTGTCCGCGGACATCGAAGCCCACGGCCTGGCCGCGACCCTGCTGGGCGAGCGGATCGCCGCGCCCGGGCAGGGCGACATGCACCAGCTGCTGCTGGGCCGCGCCACCGACCTGGCGCAGACACACGCACATGTCGCCGGCACCGACCCGCTGCGGGCCCATGCGGGCGAGCAACTGGCCGATCTCGCCGGGGCCATCCGGCAGGCCGTGCTGCTGCTGCTGCCGGCCTGGCTGGAGAAGGCCTTGCACGCGCGCCACGTCGCGCCCACACCCACGCTCGCGCGGCGGCTGCAGCAGGAGCTCGACACCTTGCTGCATTCCCTGCGCCCGACCTGACCCCCCTCTTCTGCACAACACCCCCATGGCCCTGTCCCTCAATCTCACCAAATCCGCGCAGTCGCTGCGCCTGTCGCTGGAGAAGTCCGGCGTGGTCGCGCCGCCGCAGGTCGACCTGGCCTTCGTGCTCGATGTGTCCGGCTCCTTCGACGATGAGCACACGGAAGGCGTCACCGATGCGCTGCTGGCACGCCTCGTACCCTGGGGCATGACCTTCGACCCGGACCGCAAGCTCGACGTCTTCACCTTCAGCGCCGGCAGCGGCAGCGCGCACCGCGTGGGCAGCGTGAGCGCCGACAACTACGAGGGCTTCGTGCACCAGCGCATCATCGGCAGGGTGCCGGGCTATGGCGGCGGCACGGACTACAGCCACGTGATCGAGCTGGTGCTGCGCGAGTTCGGCTGGCTGGCGGCGAGCGGAGGTTTCCTGAGCCGCTGGTTCGGCGGCGGCGCCGGCGCCGCGCCGAAGGCGCGGCAGCGCAGCCTGGTGATCTTCGTGACGGACGGCGAGAATTCCGACCCGCAGCGTACGGCCCAGGTGCTGGAGGCCTCGCAGCAGCGCGGCGACGAGGTCTATTTCCTGTTCATCGGCATCTCCAACCAGGGCGGCGACTTCCCCTTCCTGGCGCAGATCGCCGAGCGTTTCGACAACACCGGGCTGACCGTGATCCGCGACCTGCGCGGCTTCACCCGGCAGGGCGACGAACAGCTCAATGCGCAGCTGCTGCAGCCCGAGCTGATCACCTGGCTCAAGAAGGCCGCCGCCTAGGCGCCGCCGTCCGCCATGCCGGCTCCCGCGCGCAGGCAGGTGGTGCTGATCCATCCGGCCGCCCCGGCCAAGCCGGCCCTGGGCGCGTCCTGCAACGGCTGCGGCGTGTGCTGCCTGGCGGAGCCCTGCCCGGTCGGCATGCTGGTGTCGCGCCGCCGGCACGGCGCCTGCCGGGCCCTGCGCTGGGACGAGGCACAGGCGCGCTACCGCTGCGGCATGGTCAGCGCGCCGGCCGACGTGCTGGGCCGCCGCTGGCGCTGGCTGGCCCCCTGGATCGGCCGCCGGGCGCTGCGCTGGATCGCCGCGGGCCAGGGATGCGACGCGGATCTGGAGGTGGAACGGGGCGGGGCGGCGTAGGGCGCTCGCCGCCGCGTCAGCGTCGCGCCGGTCGAATAGCCCATGCCGGCCCGGGTGGTTCCGAGGGTTTACAGCCTGCCGCCCGGGCGGTATTTGGGCTGGAATGTTCGGCTGCAATCTCCAGGAGCCTCTTGTATGCAGCGTCGACATCTGATCCAGCTCGGCACCGCCGCCGTGGCCGCTTCCGCCCTGCGGGCCCACGCCCAGAGCTTTCCCTCCCGGCCGATCAGGCTCGTGATCGCCTTCCCCGCGGGCGGCCCGACCGACATCACCATGCGCCAGCTGGCCGAGAACGCCTCCCGGGTGCTGGGCCAGCCCGTCATCGTCGAGAACAAGCCCGGCGCGGGCGGCACGCTGCCGGCCCAGCAGCTGCAGGGAGCGCCGGCCGACGGCTACACCATTGCGCAGATACCGCTCGGCGTGTTCCGCCTGCCCTACACCACCAGGATCAACTGGGACCCGGTGAAGGACATCCACTACGTGATCAACGTCACCGGCTATGCCTTCGGCATCGTGGTGCCGGCCGACGGCCCGATCAAGAACTGGAACGACTTCGTCGCCTACGCGCGCGCCAATCCGGGCCGGCTGAGCTACGGGTCCACCGGCACCATGACCAGCCCGCACCTGACCACCGAGCTGGTGGCGCAGAAGCTGGGCATCCAGCTCAACCACGTGCCCTACAAGGGCAGCGCCGACCTGATGCAGGCCGTGGTGGGCGGCCATGTCATGGCAGCGGCCGACTCCACCGGCTTTGCGCCGCAGGTCGAGGCGGGCAAGCTGCGCGTGCTCAACACCTGGGGCGAGCAGCGGCTGGCCAAGTTCCCGGATGCGCCCACCCTCAAGGAGCTGGGGCTGGACGTGGTGCAGAACTCGCCCTTCGGCATCGGCGCGCCGCGCGGCACCCCGCCCGACGTGGTGAAGAGGCTGCACGCGGCCTTCAAGACCGCCATGGAAGACCCGGCCTACGTGCAGGTCCTCAACCGCTACGACATGCTGCCCAACTACATGTCGTCGGAGGACTACGCCCGCTTTGCGCAGGACACCTTCACGCGCGAGAAGGCGCTGGTGGAGAAGCTGGGCCTGGCCAAACCCGGCTGAGCCGGGCAGGCATCCGCCTTCAGGAGTCGGCGGTGAAGCCGATCTTCTTCACCAGCGGGCCCCAGCGCTCGGATTCGGCCCGCTGCGACTCGGCCATCGCCTCCGGCGTCGATCCCACGGCCGTAAGGCCCATGGTCGCCAACGCGTCCACCACCGCCTTGTCCTGCACCGCCGCCAGAACGGCGGCGTTGGCCGCCTTCATCACGGCCGGCGGGGTGTGGGCCGGCGCATAGAAGCCGAACCACTCCTCCGACAGCAGCCTGCCGAAGCCCTGCTCGGCAAACGTCGGCACCTCGGGAGCGAAGGGCGAGCGGCTGCGGCCCGAGGTGGCCAGCAGCCGGAGCTTGCCGGCGCGCAGCTGGGGCAGCAGGTCCCCGGTGGTGGTGAACATGACCGGGATCTGGCCCGCGATCAGGTCGGCGATGCCCGGTGCAGCGCCGCGGTAGGGCACCTGCACCAGCGGCAGGCCGCTTTCCAGGCCGAGCAGCGCACCCAGGAAGTGCGAGGTCGAGCCGGGCGCAGGCGAGCCATAGCCGGTGTTCTGGGGATTGGCCTTGACCCAGGCGAGGTAGTCGGTCACGGTCTTCACGCTGGGCGGCACCATGGGGCCCACGGCCATGGCCTGCGTCGTGCTGGCGGCGATGGACACCGGCACGAAATCGGCCGCCGGGTCGTAGGGCAGCTTCTTGTAGACGTAAGGAAAGATCACCATGCACGAATAGGGCGTGCAGAGCAGCGCGGAGCCGTCGGGCGGCGCATTCTTCACGAAGCTGCAGGCGATCTGCCCACCGGCGCCGGAGCGGTTGTCCACGATGGCGGCATCGGCAAAGCCGGTCGCTCCCAGCTTGTCGGCGATGCGGCGGCCCACCACGTCGGTGGTGCCGCCAGGAGCAAAGCCCACGACCACACTGGTCCTGGCGAGCTTCTGGCTCCAGGCCGCGAGCGGGGCGAAGGCGCCCGCCAGGGTGGCGGCGGCGGTGGCATGGACGAGGTGGCGGCGGCGGATCATGCGGGACTCCTGGGAGCGTCGTTGAAGGAAATGCGGCTCGCGGCGCCTCGGCCGGTGGAAGGGGGCGCCTGCCATGGGACATGCAGCGCGGCGGGCGTGGCGTCCATGGATATCGGAATCTCTCGGTCGTGGCTCAGGTCGCGCAGTAGCCGCCGTCCACCGGCAGCGTCACGCCGGTGATGCAGGCTGCCATGCCCGATGCCAGGAACTGCACCGCGTCGGCCACGTCGCCGACCCGGGTGGCGCGCTGCAGCGGGACCCGGCGCAGGAAGGAGGCGAGCGCCTGCGGGTCTTCGCGCGTGCCCTGCGTCATGTCGGTATCGGTCAGGCCGGGGGCTACGGCGTTCACCCGCACGCCGGCCTCGCCAAGCTCCAGCGCCAGTGCCTGCGTCAATTGCTTCACGCCGCCTTTCGAGGCGGTGTAGGCGGCCGAGTTGCGCACCGCCACCAGCGCATGGATGGACGCCACGTTGACGATGCAGCCGCCGGTCTGCCGCAGCTGCGCCGCGAAGGCGCGTGCGGCGAAGAAGCAGCCGTCCAGGTTCACGCCCAGCGTGCGGTGCCAGTCGGCCAGCGCGTCGGCGTCGTCGATGCGGCCGCGCCGCAGGATGCCCGCGTTGCTGACCAGCACGTCGCACGGGCCGTCCTCGCGGGCCAGCCGGTCCGCCGCCTGCTGCAGCGCGTCGGCCTGGGAGACATCCACCGTTTCCGGGCGGATGGCCCATCCGTGTGCAGCCCAGTCGGCGCACAGCGCCTGCAGCGCGGCCTCGTCGCTGTCAAGCAGCGCGACGCGCGCGCCGAGCCGGGCGAAGCGTTCGGCCACCGCCCGGCCGATGCCGCGCGCGGCGCCGGTCACCACCACGCGCTTGTCCTGGAACTGCGCCATGTCGGACGGAAGCTGCATGGTGCCGGCGGCGGCGGTGGGGCTCACGCCTGCAGGAAGGCCAGGGTGCGGGACTGCGCGAGCGTTGCCGCCGCGGCGTCATAGTGCGCGCCCTGCGGGCGTGCGAATGCGTGGTCGCAGCCTTCGTACACATGGGCGGTGAAGGCCGGCCGCCGCTCCACCTCCGCCAGGATCGCGGCACGCGCGGGGGGCGGGACGAAGCCGTCCTCGCCCGCGATGTGCAGCAGGCAGGGCGCGGAGGCCGCCGGCGCGGCCGGCAGCAACTGCTCCAGGCCCACGCCGTAGTAGCTCACCGCGGCGGCCACCGGAGTCTCCAGTGCCATCCTCACCGCGAGCCGGCCACCCAGGCAGTAGCCCAGGGCCGCCACGCGAGCGCCGGGCGCGCGGTCGGCGAACCACTGGCGCGCCGCGTCCAGGTCGCGCACCGCGCGGTCCTGGTCCATGGCCAGCATCAGGTCGATGCCGGCCTGGAACTGCTCGGGCTGCGTCGGGTCCAGGTCCACGCCGGCCTGCTGGCGGGCGAAGAGGTCGGGGCACAGCACCTCGAAGCCAAGCCCGGCCCAGTGCCGGGCCGCCTCGCGCATGGCGGCGTTGATGCCGAAGATTTCCTGGATCAGCACCAGCGGGCGGCCGGCGCCCTGGGTGCTGGGCAGATGCAGGGCGGGCAGCGCGAAGCCGTCGGGAGTGTCGATCGTGATGTTGGGCATGAAGATTCCTCGGGATGGTGAAAAGCGCGCTATGTGCTGCGCGTGCTGGAGAGTTCGATGGAGATCACGTCGGGGTCGTGCAGCGAGCGCACGTACTCGATCAGCGTGCCGTCCTGCGCATGCAGCCATGCGCATACCTCGAGCGCCGGAGAGCCGGCTGGCAGGCCCAGCACCCGCGCCGCTTCCGGGGGCAGCGCACAGGCGCGGATGCGGTGGCGCAGGCCGTGCACCGCCAGTCCGTAGACCTGCTCGATCAGCGGGTAGACCGCGTCGACCTCGCCCTGCAGGAAGGGGGCGATGCCGGCGTGGCGGTTGTCGACGAAGACGGTGGTCCAGGTCGACAGCGCCTGTTGCCCCTGCATGTGGCGCGCGCCTTCTATGCGCATCCAGTAGCCGGTGCTGCAGGTCAGGTCCTGCAGCTCGGGCCAGTCGGCATGCGCCTCGGTGGAGATGCGGTCGATGCGCATGGCGGTCTGGCCCGCGAGCCGCAGGATGGCCTCGATGCCGTCCATGCGCTGGACATAGGTGGTGGCCGGCGCGGCGGCGATCACCCGCGTGCCGACCCGGCGTACCCGGCTGACGACGCCGCCCTTTTCCAGGATCTGCAGCGCCTGCCGCAGCGTGACGCGGCTCACGCCGAGCTGTCGTGCCAGGTCCAGTTCGCGCGGCATGACGCTGCCCACAGGGAATTCACCCGACTGGATGCGCTGCAGGAGGTCGTCGCCGACCCTGCGATAAAGCGGGTCCTCGGTGGCGGGCGTGGAAGATTCTGGCTTCATAAGTAACGTACCTTTATATTAGGTTCTAACCTTTTAATCGGCAAGCAGTTTGTTTGGAGGGCGGGCCGCTCACGGGGCGGCCCTCCACGAATCCCACACAAACGCTCGACAGTCGATCAAGGTTGTGACCGCAGACTCCGGGGCTTTGTCATGGATCCGTGATCCTGGAGCCCCCCTTTCATGAGCAACGCCCAGCTGCTGGCAGACGAAGCGAAATACTGTTCCTTCGGCGATACCGTCCACTACGTCAACCCGCCCAAGATCTTTGCTGGCTGCGAAGGCAGCTACATGTACGACGAGGCCGGCACGCCCTATCTGGACCTGCAGATGTGGTACTCGGCCGTCAACTTCGGCTACAAGAACAAGCGCCTGGAAGAAGTGATGATCAAGCAGCTGCAGGAGCTGCCCCAGATCGCCAGCCAGTACCTGCACCCGACCAAGATCGAGCTGGCCAAGTGGATCGCGCAGGACGCCGAGAAGAAGTGGGGCCGTGAAGGCCGCGTGCACTTCAACGTCGGCGGCGCCCAGGCCATCGAGGATTCGCTCAAGGTGGTGCGCAACGCCAGCAACGGCAAGAGCCTGATGTTCGCCTTCGAGGGCGGCTACCACGGCCGTACGCTGGGCGCGTCGAGCATCACCTCCAGCTACCGCTACCGCCGCCGCTACGGCCACTTTGGCGACCGCGCGCAGTTCATTCCCTTCCCGTACCCGTTCCGCCGGCCCAAGGGCATGACGTCCGAGGAGTATTCGGACTCCATCGTGCGTGAGTTCGCCCGCAAGTTCGAGAACGAGTACCACGCCATCTGGGACCCGAAGACCAACCAGTGCGAGTACGCGGCTTTCTACGTCGAGCCGATCCAGGGCACGGGCGGCTACGTCGTGCCGCCGGCCAACTTCTTCAAGGGCCTGAAGAAGGTGCTGGACGACCACGGCATCCTGCTGGTGGTCGATGAGATCCAGATGGGCTTCTGGCGCACCGGCAAGCTCTGGTCGATCGAGAACTTCGGCGTGCAGCCCGACGTGCTGGTGTTCGCCAAGGCGCTGACCAACGGCCTGAACGCGCTGTCCGGCCTGTGGGCGCGCGAAGAACTGATCAACCCGACCATCTTCCCGCCGGGCTCCACGCACAGCACCTTCGCCTCCAACCCGCTGGGCACGGCCCTGGGCCTGGAAGTGCTGAAGATGACGCACGAGATCGACTTCGGCAAGCAGGTGTGCGAGCGCGGCGCCTACTTCCTCGACGGCCTCAAGGACCTGCAGAAGCGCCACAAGGAAATCGGTGACGTCGACGGCCTGGGCCTGGCGCTGCGCGCCGAGATCTGCACCGAAGACGGCTTCACGCCCAACCGCGCGCTGCTCGACAAGATGGTCGACCTGGGCCTGGAAGGCACGCTCGAATACCAGGGCCAGAAGCGCGGCCTGGTGCTGGACGTGGGCGGCTACTACAAGAACGTGATCACCTTCGCACCCTCGCTGGAAATCACCAAGCCCGAGATCGACGAAGCATTGGTCCTGCTCGAGCAACTGCTGATCCGAGCCAAGAAGGCTTAAGCGCCCGCGTGCCACCAAGCTGCACCGCCGCCTTCTAGCAGAGGGCGGCGGTGTTTTGCTATTTGCTATATTTATGGTAGCTAGAGGTCCTGGTGAAATAAGGGCTTCAGCCACTTTTGCTTAAAAATCGCTACCGACGCCCAGTGCCTCTGCCCGATGCCCTTTCGCTTCCAGCTTGAACCGCCATCGCTCATTGAGCACTTCCAGCAGCATCCGCCGCAGGGCTTTGCGTTGCTGCCTGGCGCTGGCGCGCCGGCCTTTGCCGCGCCCTTCGATCTGCTGACCACCGCCGACGACGACCTGAAGCGCCGCGCCGCCGCGCTGCCGCTGCACCGCCACTGGTCGCGCCTGCTGCGCATCCGCACCGCCTTTGTCGGCACCACGGTGTCTGAGTACGCGCTGGTCCCGCCCGGGCTGCCGGCTGCGGCACTGCCCGCTGCGGTGCGCGCAAAGCTCGCGCCCGGCCACCGGCTCAGCATCATCAAGGACATCCCGCAGCAGTCGCCGCTGCTGCCGGCCGAGGACAACGCCTTTGCCGATGCGCTGGCGGATGCCTGCGTGCAGCAAGGCTTCGTCCTGGTCGAAGGCCAGGCGCTGGCCTATGTGCCGATCGACTTCGCTGACATCGACGCCTACCTGGCGCGCCTGTCCACCAGTCGGCGCAAGAACTTGAAGCGCAAGCTGCGCAGCCGCGCCGAGCTGCAGGTGCGCCGCATCTCCACCGGCGCCGCCTTTGCCGATGACGCCGTGGTCGATGCCTTCTTCGCGCTGTACGAAGGTGTCTATGCGCAGAGCGAGGTGCACTTCGACCGCCTGACCCGCGACTTCTTTGCCGCCGTGCTGCGCGACGAGAGCAGCGGCGGCATCGTCTTCGAATACCGCCGCGCCGCCGATGGCGTATTGCTGGGCTGGAACCTGTGCTTTGAGCACGGCGGCAAGCTGATCGACAAATACATAGGCTTTGCCTACCCCGCCGCGCGCGAGGCCAACCTGTACTTCGTGAGCTGGATGGTCAACCTGGAGTACGCCATAGAGCGTGGCCTCAGCCACTACGTCGCCGGCTGGACCGACCCCGAGGTCAAGGCCCAGCTCGGCGCGCAGTTCAGCTTCACCCGCCACGCCGTCTACATCCGCAACCCGCTGCTGCGCGCCCTGGGCCGCCGCTTTGCCGGCCGCTTCGAGAGCGACCGGCAATGGAGCGAGAAGGCATGAGCGCGCCGCCCGTCATCCTCGACCTGGACAACTCCGTCGGCCCGCTGCCCGGCGAGCAGCGCATCGCGCTTGCTGACTGGCAGGAGGCGATCCGCTTCGGCTGCGGCCTGCCGCGCATGCGCGCCTTTGCGCAGTTGCTCGACCAGCGCATGCCACCGTTTGCCGAGCATGGCACGGTGTTCATGGGCAGCGGCGATTTCCACCACCTGAGCGGCCCGCTGATCGCGCGCTGCATCGCCGCACAAGGCTTCACGGCGCAGCGGCGCCTGCGCATCGTCGTGTTGGACAACCACCCGGACAACATGCGCTTTCCGTTTGGCGTGCACTGCGGCTCCTGGGTGCGCCAGGTCGCGCTGCTGCCTCAGGTGGCCCATGTGCACGTGGCCGGCATCACCTCGGGCGACATCGGCTGGGGTCATTGCTGGGAGAACTACCTGGCGCCCTTGCGCGCCGGCAAGCTCAGCTACTGGAGCGTGGGGGTGGACACCGGCTGGTCGCGCTGGCTGGGCCTGGGCCGCGCCTTTCGCGGCTTTTCCGATGGCGACGCGCTGATTGCCGCACTGTGTGCAGAGCTGTCAGCCGACCCGCAGCCCACCTACCTCAGCATAGACAAGGACGCCTTCGCGCCTGATGTGGTTCGCACCAACTGGGATCAGGGTCTGTTGCGTGAGGACCATGCGAAGGCCGTCATTGCTGCGCTGCGTGGGCATATCGTGGGTAGTGATGTCACGGGGGATGTGTCTTCTTACCGCTACCGCAGTGCGTGGAAGCGCTGGCTTAGTGCGGGGGATGGGCAGGAGACGGAGATTCCTTTGGCGGAGCTGCGGGAATGGCAAGCGGGGCAGGGCTTGTTCAATCAGCGCTTGCTGCAGAGGCTGTCGTTACCTACTTGATAGTTCGCGTGTCTTGCTGAGTTCCGGTGCCGGGTCTCGGCCCGGCGACCGACCTACTTTGTCTTTGCTTCGCCAAAGAAAAGTAGGCAAAGGAAAGGCGAGCCGGAGTCAGGGGCCCTACGGGCTTCCCTGCGCTGCTCGCGCCGGGCGGGGTATCGCCCAAACTCGCCCGCGGCTCAGACAAGGGCGACCCCTGATCCGCCCGTCGCTGTGCTGCTCGGCCCTGCCCACGGCGCAGGCGGACAGCCAACAGCCGAACACCGATCCCGGGCCGAGCGCAGCGATAGCCCGTGCGGCTGGCCGGGGTCGCCCTTTCTTTGGTGACTTTCTTTCGGCGACGCGAAAGAAAGTTACTCGCCCGCCGGGCGAACTCCCGGCACCCGCCGCCAGCAAGGCAAGCGAGCTCAGGAAATCTAAAAACCATAAAAAAGCAAAACCCCACCTCCCATCATTGCCATCACTCCAAAACATAGCAAAGGCTATATATTCGCCAATCGATCCAAGGCCAATAGCGGCCAGGACGCTACGGGAGGAATGCATGCAGGATGAAGCCGGCGTCGCCGTGCGCCAGGATGGGGGGAAGACCAAGCACAGCCCATGGTGGCGCCCATGGCTGCAGTCGCTGTCGGTGCCCCCGCTGGCGCTGGCCGCGCCCCTGCTGCAGGCGCAGCCGGAGGTGGACGAGACACGTTCGCTGCGCGCCGTGACGGTGGAGAGCCGCAGCAACCAGGCCGGCATGCGGCAGGGCGCCTTGCGCGACGAGATCGTGCGCACCGAATCGATCAGCGCGCGTGCCATCGAGCGCTCCGGCGCCACCAATATCAACGAGGCGGTGGACAAGAACCCCGGCATCTCGGTGCAGGTCGAATGCTCGATCTGCAATGTGCGCAACGTGTTGCTCAACAACCTGCCGGGGCGCTACACCACGCTGCTGATCGACGGCATTCCGATCTATTCATCCGTGTCCTCGGCCTACGGGCTGGACAGCGTCAGCGTGTATGGGCTGGAGCGCATCGACGTGGCGCGCGGCGCCGGCGCCAGCCTGATCGCGCCCGAGGCGCTGGCCGGCACCGTCAACATCGTGACCAAGCGCCCGACCTTGCCAGAGGCCCAGTTGCGCACGCAGATCGGCAGCTACGGCTCGCGCCAGGGCGATGCCTATCTGGCCAAGCCGCTGGACGGCGGCGCGTTCACCGCGTCGCTGCACTACAACAAGCACGACGCGGTGGACGGCAATGGCGACGGCATCAGCGAATACACCGGCTACGACCGCCGCATCGCCGGCCTGGGCTGGTTCGTGGATGACGCCGGTGGCTTCAAGCTGCGCGGCCGGCTGGATCTGGTGGACGAGAAGCGCGGTGGCGGCGCGCTGGAGACCTTCCGCCGGCCCGCGGCGGTGGCAGCCGACACCAGCGGCAACCCGTTCGACTTCAGCGCCGGGCCGAATGGCTCGCCACTGCCCGGCGGCTGGATCAACCCCAGCACCGGCGCCTTCATTCCCTATGGCCTGGGCCGACGCGGCTTCTCTGAATACATCCACACCCAGCGCCAGCAGATCGTGACATCGGGCGAGCGCCAGACCGGCGCGGGCAAGCTGCGGCTGGCCTTTGGCGCGGCCGAGCACCGGCAAGACAGCTTCTACGAGTTTGCCGACTACAAGGCGCGCCAGTCGCAGTACTACGCCGAGGCCAGCTACCAGATGCCGGTCGATGCCTGGCTGCTGACGGCCGGCAGCAACTACCGCTACGAGGACCTGCGCAGCAGCGGTGCCACCGCCAACGGCATTGCGGTGAACGGCATAGACAACTACACCTACCGGGTGCCGGGCCTGTTCCTGCAGGCCTACCGCACGCTGTGGGACGACAAGCTGGAGCTGAACGGCTCGCTGCGCCATGACCGCCACACGTCTATGGCGGCATCACGTCGCCGCGCATCAACGCGCTGTACCACCACACCGAGCTGCTCTCCAGCCGGCTGTCCCTGGGCAAGGGGTTTCGCGCGCCGACCAGCTTCTTCGAGCAGGACCACGGCATTCTCGACACGGTGCGCATAGAGCGGCGCATCACCAAGCCCGAGGTGTCGCACAACCTGGCCTATGCGCTCAGCTACGCCGACGAGCGCCTGGCCGTCACCAGCTCGTACAACTACAACCGCATCAAGAACTTTGCGCTGCTCGATGCGAGCCAGGTCGATGCGAATGGTGATCCGATCACGGTCTTCACCAGCACCAGCCAGCCGGTGACGGTGCAGGGCGTGGACATCAATTCGTCCTACCTGATCACGCCCGCGCTGGCCTTGTCTGTGGGGGGCGAGCTGTATCGCTACAGTTTCCCGGCCGGCACGCTGATCTTCGCGCGGCCCCAGGCGCGTGCCTTTGTCAGCGTGGACTACGACCGCGGCCCGTGGGAGCTGACGGCGCGCCTGTCCATCACCGGGCCGATGGACCTGAACCGGTTCCATGACGACGGCAGCGGCCACCAGAACCGCTTCAACTTCGACGGCACGCCCAAACGCACCAAGAGCCCCGCCTTTGCCACCGTCGATGCGCGCCTGCAGTACGCGATCAACCGCAACCTGTCGGTGTTTGGCGGGGTCGACAACCTGTTCGACTACAAGCAGACCGACAAGGAAAGCCCGCTGTGGGTCGATGCCCGGGGCGGCTATGACGTGACCCACGTCTGGGGCCCGAGCCGCGGGCGCTATGTCTATGTGGGCGCCAAGCTTTCCTTCTGAATCGGTGGCGCGGCGCGGGCTGCTGCGCGCAGGCGCGCTCTGGCTGGCCTCGACCACTGGCGTGTCTGTGGCCGGGCGCGGCCACTGGACCTTCGCCCTGCCCACGCTGGATGGTGACCGCTTCCTCGGACCGGCGGATTTTGCCGGCCCGGTGCTGGTCAATTTCTGGGGGCGCGACTGCCCGCCCTGCGTGGCCGAGCTGCCGCGCCTGCAGCAGTTTGCGCAGGCGCAGCCGGGTTGGACCGTGCTGCTGGTGTCCACTGACGCGCCGGCCGACGCGCGGCGCTTTCTGCAACAGCGCGGCATAAGCCTGCCGGCGCTGCGTGCAGGCAGCGGTGTGGCGGGCTTGATGCGCTCGGCCGGCAACCGTAGCGGGGCCTTGCCGTTCAGCGTGGCAGTGCACGGCGGGCGCATCTGCCATGCGCAGACCGGCGAGGTGTCGGAGGCCGACCTGGAACGGCTGCGGCAGGCCTGCGGCTGACTTGCGCTATCGTGGCGCCACGATGCACGACACCGCACTCCGCCACCTCCGCCACACGCTGCAAACCCACATCGACGACGGCCTGCTGCCGGGCGCGGTGGCCTATATCCAGCACCGTGGCGCCACCGTGCTGTTCGAGGCCTTCGGCGCGCGGGCGCCGGGTGCGGAGCCGATGGCGAAGGACAGCATCTTTCGCATCTACTCCATGACCAAGCCCATCGTCTCGCTGGCCGCGATGATGCTGGTGGAACAGGGCAAGCTGCTGCTCACGCAGCCGGTGTCGCGCTGGCTGCCGGCCTTCCGCGGCCAGCAGGTGCTGGTGGATGGCCGGCTGGAGCCGGTGCAGCGCGAGGCCACGGTGCAGGACCTGCTGCGCCATACCGCGGGCCTGAGCTATGCCTGGGACGAGGGCCCCATCGCCGACGCCTACCGCGCCGCGCGCATCGGCTCGCGCGGCCTCACCAACGCGCAGCTGGCCGCCGCGCTGGGCCCGCTGCCGCTGGCGCGCCAGCCCGGCAGCGCCTGGGAGTACAGCCGCGCCACCGACGTGCTGGGCGCGCTGCTGGAGGTGGTCTGCGGCGAATCGCTGGGCGCCTTGCTGCAGCGCATGGTGCTGGGCCCGCTGGGCATGGCCGACACCGGCTTTCACGTGCCTGCGGCCGCCCATGGCCGGCTGGCGGAGCCGTTCGCCAAGGACCCGCTGGCGGACACGGCCGTGGCGCTGAACGACGTGCGCGCAGCCGTGCCCTTCGAATCCGGCGGCGGCGGGCTGGTGTCCACCGCGGCCGACTACGCGCGCTTCCTGTCGCTGATGCTGGGGCAGGGCACGCACGATGGCGTGCGGCTGGCCGGGCGCCAGACGATCGCGCTGATGACCGCCGACCACCTGGGCGGCATCCCGGCGCCCGGCACCATCCTGCCCGCGGGCTATGGCTTCGGCCTGGGCTTTGCCGTGCGGCGCAGCCAAGGCGTGGCCGCACGCCTGGGGTCGCCGGGCCAGTACAGCTGGAGCGGCATCGGCGGCACGGTGTTCTTCGTCGATCCCGCCGAAGAGCTGCTGGCCGTGCTGCTGGTGCAGGCGCCTGGGCAGCTGGACTACCTGTGCGACCTCTGGCCCAACCTGGTCTGCGCAGCGTTGGATTGAGTTCACCCCCTGGCTGCGCACTTCGTGTCTTCGCCAACCCCCTTCCCAGGGGCAACACCAGCGGCCTGGCCGAGCCAGTTCCGCGGTGTTCTTTGTTCACAGCCGATAAGGCCGCCTCTGCCGCTTGGCAAACTCAGGCCCTAGACTTCTGACCCTTTCAACGCCCGCTTTTCCCTTCCCTCCCATGGACATCCTCATTCTGGCGACGCTCGTCGTCATCGCGTTCGGCGTGCTCAAGGCGCGCGACCAGCGCCGGCGCGTGCTGCTGCTGGGCAGCCATCTGCGCCAGTACCAGATAGAGAAGCTGATGGAGAACCTGACCGATGGCTACCTGCGCGGCCTGGGCGAGCAGGACCCGGAGCGCCGCGAGCAGATCTGGGGCCTGCTGGCGGGCACAGAGGAAGCGCTCAACGGCCAGTTCCAGCGCTTCGTCGCCGAGTTCTCCAAGGTGGACGCCGCCGAGACCCGCGTAAGCAAGATCGCCTTTGCGCTCCCCTATGCCGACCGGCTGCTGCCGGACCTCACCTTCGACCTGCGCCAGGCCTTTGCCATCCATGCGCGCGGCATGGCCGAAGTGGCGCAGAACCGCGAGCAGCGCTCGCCGCGCGACAAGGCCTTCACCATGTCGGCCGAGCTGTTCCTGATGCAGCACACCTGCCACTGGTTCTGCCGTTCCAGGGCCGTGGCGTCCGCGCGCATGCTGGCGCGGCACAAGACCTCGTATGCGCAGCTGGTGGCGGCGGTCAGCCCGCAGACGCGCAAGGCCTACTGCGCCCTGGTGGGCGCGGCGGCCGCCGAACGCTAGCGCGCTGCCCGCGCCACCTGCCGCCGGGGGGCGCGCGGCCGTGATCGACTAGCATCCTGCCCCCGCCGTCTTTCCGCTGTCGCGCCGGGCGGCGCGCTGTCCCATGCCCCAGATCCTCGTCGACCATCTTCGCAAGACCTACCGCGTATCCGAGCGCGACCCTGGCGTGCTGGGTGCGTTGCGCGGCCTCGTGCAGCGCCGCCACCGCACGGTGGAGGCGCTGTCGGGCGTGTCCTTCGCGCTCGAGCGCGGCGAGCTGCTGGGCTTCATCGGGCCGAACGGTGCGGGCAAGTCGACCACCATCAAGATCCTCGCGGGCATCCTGCGGCCCGACGGCGGGTGCGTGGAGGTCGATGGCCGCGACCCTTTCGCCGACCGCGAGCGCCACGTGGCACGCATCGGCGTGGTCTTTGGCCAGCGCACGCAGCTGTGGTGGGACCTGCCCGTGGGCGACGGCTTCGACCTGCTGCGCGACATCTACCGTGTCGACCCCGTGCGCTACCGCCGCACGCGCGACGAACTGGTCGCGCTGCTGCACCTGGAGCGCGTGCTCGACCAGCCGGTGCGCCAGCTGTCGCTGGGCCAGCGCATGCGCGCGGAAATTGCGGCGGCGCTGCTGCACGAGCCCGACATCCTGTTCCTCGACGAGCCGACCATCGGGCTCGACGCGCCTTCCAAGCTTGCCGTGCGCGACTTCGTGCGCCGCGCCAACCGCGAGCGCGGCACCACCGTGCTGCTGACCACGCACGACATGCACGACATCGAGGCGCTGGCGCGGCGCGTGATCATCATCGGCCATGGCCGCGTGCTGGCCGACAGCCCGGTGGAGGCGCTGCGCGCGCAGGTGATGGCCGAGCGCCGGCTGGTGGTCGACTTTGCGCAGGGCGAGGAGCTTCCCGCGCAGGTGGAGGGGGCGCGCGTGCACTCGCGCGATGGCCAGACGCTGGTGCTCGACTTCGACCCGGCCGTGACCGCGGCGCCCGCGCTGATCGCGCGCATCGCGGGCGCGCACGCGGTGCAGGACATCCGCCTGGAAGGCCTGGCGATCGAGGCCGTGATCGCGCGCTTCTATGCCATGCACGGCGCGGGGGAGGCATGACCCACCCCCAGGCTTCGCGCACTGCGTGTCGCTACGCCTTCCCCCTTGCAGGGGGCACATCCAGCGGCCCGGCGGAGCCGGTTCCGCGGATGTCCTGGCGTGGCCTGCTCCGCGGCCTGCTGATCGTTGGCGCCGCGCAGCGCCATGGACGGCCGACATGAGGCGTCTGCAGGACCTGGCCCGTCCCTACGCCGCGGCCTTCGCCTCACGCTTCCTGCAGATGCTGCAGTACCGCACCGCCGCGCTCGCGGGCTTTGCCACGCAGTGCTGGTGGGGCGGCATCAAGGTGATGGTGTTCGCGGCGTTCTATGGGGGAAGCGCCATGGCGGGCGCAAGTTCGTCGATCTCGCTCGCGCAGGCCATCACCTACACCTGGCTCGCACAGGGGCTGCTGGTGCTGCTGCCCTGGATGGGCGACCCGGAGGTGGCGCAGGCGGTGCGCACCGGCGCGGTCGCCTACGACCGCCTGCGCCCGGTGGACGCCTACGCCTTGTGGTTCGCGCGCAGCGCCGGCTGGATCGCCGCACGCGTGCTGCCGCGCGTGGCGCTGATGGCGGCCTTCGCGATGGTCGCGCTGCCACTGGCGGGGCTGGGCGCATGGGCCTGGCAGCTGCCTGCGAGCGTCGCGGCGGGGCTCGCGTTCCTGCTGTCTGCGGTGTTTGCGCTGCTGCTCTCGACTGCGATGGTGATGCTGCTCAACGTGGCGGCCACGGCGGCGCTGAACGAGCGCGGCATCAGCGCCGTGGCGACGCCCGTGGTCATCGTGTTCTCGGGCAACCTGCTGCCGCTCGCGCTGCTGCCCGATGCCTGGCAGGCCGCGTTGCTGCTGCAGCCGCTGGCCGGGCTGATGGACATTCCGGCGCGGCTGTACTTCGGGCAACTGAGCGGCTGGCAGGCGCTGGGCGGGCTGGGGCTGCAGGGCTTCTGGATCGCCGTGCTGGTCGCGGCGGGCCGCCTTGCCATGGGGCGCACGATGCGCAGCCTGCAGATCCAGGGGGGCTGAGGTGGGCTCGCTCGCGCTGTTCTTGCGGCTGGTGCGTGCCTCCATCGGTGCCCAGGCACGCTATCCGGCCTCGGCGCTGATGCTGGCCTGCGGCCAGTTCCTGGGCACCGGCATCGAGGTGGTCGCCGTATGGGCACTGTTCCACCGCTTTGGCGAGGTGCAGGGCTGGCGCATCGGCGAGGTGGCGCTGTTCTATGGCCTGGTGAACTGCATGTTCGCGCTGGCCGACGCGCTGGGCCGCGGCTTCGACGTGCTGGGCACGGAGTTCCTGCGCACCGGGGCGTTCGACCGCCTGCTGCTGCGTCCGCGTCCGCTCGCGCTGCAGTTGATGGGCAACGATTTCCGCATCAGCCGTGCGGGGCGCCTGTTGCAGGGCCTGGCGGTGATCGTGTTCGCCACGCACCAGGCGGGCATCGCCTGGACGCCGGCCGCGGTGGCGATGGCGCTGTTGGCCGTGGCGGGCGGGGTGGCGCTGTTCCTCGGCATCCTGGTGCTGCAGGGCACGCTGTCGTTCTGGACGGTGGAGAGCCTGGAAGTCGCCAACGTGCTGACCTACGGCGGCGTGCAGGCGGCGCAGTACCCGCTGGCGCTGTACGCGCGGTGGTTCCGCCGCGTGCTGACCTTCATCGTGCCGCTGGCCTGCGTGGCCTACTACCCGGTGCTGGCGATCCTGGGGAAGGCCGATCCGCTGGGTGCGCCTGGCTGGGTGGGCGTGGTGTCGCCCCTGGCGGGCTTCGTGTTCCTGGCGGCGGCGTTCCGGGCGTGGCGGTGGGGGCTGCGCCGCTATGCCTCCACGGGGAGCTGATCGCAAAATTGATAGCGGGTAGCCCAGGATAAATTTGGTTTTCAGATGATTTTCAGTCTGAAATGAAGATTCGACCAGGGCTTGGTGCTATCAATTTAATTAAGGCTGGTGCGCGCCACCGATGGCCCGGGCGGTGCCAGCAGTGCGCAGACCTGTTCGAAGCGTGCCTCGTCCAGCCACGGACTGTTGCTGACGGCCAGCAGGCGCGCCGCCAGGGAGCGCGCGTGGGGCAGCGCCCCCGCCGCGGCCGGCGGCACGGCGCCGGCGTACTGGGGGTAGTCCGGCAAGGCGTGCACAAAGGGCAGGCCCAGGCCCAGGCCGGCGCCCCAGTGGCCGCGCAGCACCGCATCACGCCTTGCCTGGTCCGGCAGCAACAGCAGCAGCACCGGCCAGGTGCCGGCGGCGCCGGGCGCGGCAGGGCTGTCGGCCAGCACCGTGATCCCGGGGATGCGGGCCAGCCGCTCCCGCCGCCGCGCCGCGCGCTGCGCGCCCTCGGCCAGGAAGGCCGGCAGCCGCTGCAGCGCCTGCACGCCGACGGCGCGGCGCCAGCGGCCGGGCCGGTGCAGGGGAATGCGCAGGCTGAAGTCATCGCCCGCCGCCTCCACCCAGTCGCCGCGCGCCAGTGCCCGGCGCAGCGGCGCGCCATAGGCCCAGCGCAGGCCGGCCGGGCGGTAGAGCGCGGCGTAGCCCAGCAGTTCGAGGCTGCGGCGCAGCTCCCAGGCCCGGCTGGCGGGCACGGTGGCGCGGCTGGCCGCGCGGCAGGCGGCGCGCAGCGCGGCATCGCGCGCCACCAGCACACCGCCTTCGAAGATGGTCAGGCCCTTGCCCACGGCCAGGCTGTAGAAGCCGATGTCGCCCTGCAGGCCCACGGCCGTGGCGCCTGTGCGCGCGCCCAGGGCCTGGGCCGCATCCTCGATCACCCAGGCGCCGGCCGCATGGGCGCAGGCCAGGGCGGTGGCCACGTCGGCCACGCGGCCGGCCAGGTGCGTGGGCAGCACGGCCAGGGTCTGCGGGCCGCACAGCGCGGCCAGGGCGCCCGGGTCCAGGTCCAGCGAATCGGGCTGCAGATCGCACAGTCGCAGCACCAGCCCGCAGTGCGCCACGGCCAGCGCCACCAGCGGGCAGGTGTAGGCGGGCACGATGACTTCGCGGCGCGCGGGCGCCAGTTGCTTCAGCGCGGTGAGTGCCACCACCAGTGCCGCCGTGCCCGAGCATTCGAGCTGGGCCGATTCAAAGCCCAGGAAGCGCGCCAGCGCGCCTTCCAGGTCCGCATCGCCGCCGGGCCACAGGTCGCCGGCCTGCAAGGGAAGGCCGGCGGTCGGCGGGACGTCGAAGCTAGCGGCCATGGCTGGCATTGTCGCCAGCCAGCGCAGCGGCATTGGCGCTGGCCGAGCCGGCGCCGGGGTTGCCGCCGGGCGCGTCGTCTTCGGTTTCGCTCAGCGCCAGGCAGACGATGCCGGCGACGATGAACAGGCCGCCAATCACCTGCGGTACGCCGATGCGCTCGTCGAACAGCCACACCGACAGCAGCAGCACCGAGACGATCTCCAGGTGCGACGCGGCAAACGCCGGCCCGATGGGCGCGTGCTTGAGCAGCGTCATCCAGGCGAAGAAAGCGCCCACGTAACCGACAAAAGCGCCATAGATCCAGGGCTGGCCGAACACGCGCAGCAGCCAGCTGGTGCTGAATTCCAGCGGCAGCGCCTGCGCGCCTGCGTACTTGAAGCTGATCTGGGCCAGCGTGTCGAAGCCCATCAGCACCAGGAAGCCGATCAGGTAGAAGCGCTTCATGTCAGTGCAGGCCCACCACGGCTACGCCGATGGATACCAGCAGGATGCCCGCCACCCGCATGCGCGAGAGCTTCTCGGCAAACAGGAAGCGGCCGGCCACCATGATGGCGACGATGTTGATCGAGCCCAGCAGCACGCCTTCGGACAGCGGCACCAGCGACAAAAAGGCCAGCCACAGCAGGAATTCCGCCACGTAGCAGCCAATGCCCACCCACAGCCAGGGTCGCCGCGCCATCCACTTCCAGCGCGCCAGGCCATCGCCGGCGCGCGGGTCGCCGGCCGCGGCCTTGAAGGCCAGTTGCCCGCCGCTGTCGACCAGCACGTTCAGCACCCACAGCACGATGACCAGCGGCGACAGCTCGCTAGCCATGCGCCACGGCTTCCTGCCGCGCGGCCGCTCCCTGGGCGATGCGTGCCACGAAATCGGCGGTGCGCTCGATCACGGTGCGGCGCTCGCGGTCGATGGTGATCATGTGGTAGCTGTCGTCCAGCAGCACCAGCTCGACCGGCGCATGCACCACGCCGCGCACGATGTCATGGGCATTGCCGATGGCCGAGATGTCGTCGTGCGCGGCATGCACCACCAGGCAGGGCGCATGCACATCGCTCAGGCGCTGCAGCACGTGGGCCGAGAGCTTGCGCATCTCCTGGATGCTCCACCAGGGGTTGCCGGGCAGGCCGGCGGCGGCGCTGTCGCCCGACTGCATCTGCGCCACGATGCGCTTGCGCAGCGCTTCGTCCTTGATGCCGTAGGGCGGCTGCTCCATGAAGACGCGGCGCCGGCCGATGCCCAGCAGACGGAACAGCGGCAGCAGGAACGCCAGCCGCGTATAGGCCGGGATGCTCCAGCCGTCATAGCGGAAGATGGTGGACAGCGCGCATACGCCCGCCACCTGCCGCGGCCTTTCCTGCGCCAGCGCCAGCGACAGCACCGAGCCCATCGACAGGCCGCCCACCACCAGCCGGTCCACGTGCGGCGCGAAGCGGTCGGCACCGGCGCGCACGCTGGCGAACCAGTCCTGCCAGCGCGTGGCGACCAGGTCGTCCACCGTGCCGCAATGGCCGGCCAGCTGCACCGCATAGACGGTGAAGCCCTGCTTGTGCAGGCCCTTGGCCAGCACCCGCATCTCGTTGGGCGTGCCGGTCAGGCCGTGCACCAGCAGCACGCCGGTGCGCGCACGCTCGCCCGAGCCCTCCAGCAGGAACTCGTGCGGGGTGATGCAGACCTGGTCGGAAAGACTCATGCGGCCACGCGCTCCCGGACCGTCACGATGTCGCGCATCAGCACCGTGGCCTGGTCGAAGCCGACAAAGGGCGCGTGCGCGATGCCATGGCTGAGGCAGTGGTCGATCAGCTTGTACTTGGCCAGCACGAAATCGGCCTTGCCCGAGACGCAGAAGTCCGAGGTGCTGTCGCCCACGTAGAGCACCTGGCCATGCGCGGCCTGCTGCTCGGCCAGGCGCTCGCACTTGCAGTTGCCGCTGGCGCGGCTGCAGGCAGCGCTGGCCCAGGGGGACTGCAGCTGCCAGCTGCGCGCGCCGGTCTGCACCAGGCGGTTGGCGATCACGGGCAGGTCGCCCAGGCCGTGCAGCTCCAGCACGGTGCGGATCACGTGGTCCAGGCCGTCGCTCACCACCTGCACCGGCAGGCCCAGGCGCCGCGCCTCGCGCACGAAGCCGGGGAAATGCGGGTCGATCTGGATCGTGGCCAGGTGCGCCTGCAGCTCGCCCACGCTCATGTCGAGCAGGGCGATCTGGCCCTTCATGCATTCGCGCGAACCGATGTCGCCGCGCTCCCAGGCGTCTTCCAGCTCGCGCCAGCCCGGGCGGCCGAAGCGCTCGAGCAGGCTGTCGGTCACGTCTTCCAGGCTGATGGTGCCGTCGAAGTCGCTCTGCACCATCCAGCCGGTGGCCGAGGGCGCGGGCGCCGGGGCGCTGGGCACGCGGTGCAGAGGGATGGTCCGCGCCCGGGGGGCGCCGCTGTGGAGCATGGGGGGCAGGTCACGCATGGCAGTCACTCGTGGAAATTGACCCGGACCTCCTGGCCTACGCGCAGGCTGGAGGGCTGGTCAAAGGTGAGAAAGCATTCGACCACCCGCACGCCGATGCGCGCGGGCTGGTCTTCGTCGAGCCGGCTGGCGGCATAGACCGGGCTGATGCGCTGCACCCGCGCCGGCAGGGCCGGGCCGCCGTCCACATGCACGCTGGCGCGCATGCCAGGCCGCACGCGGCTGGCAAAGCTGCCGTTGAGCTCGGCGCGCACCAGCAAGGGCCGTTGCGGCAGCAGCACCAGCACCGGCCGGCTGCTCTGGGTGTCCACCGCGCTGCCGGGCTGCACGCGCAGCCGCAGCACGGTGCCGTCCTGCGGCGCGGACAAGGTCAGGCGGGCGACGCGGCTGCGCGCCTGCGACAGCTTCTGCGCGGCGACCTTGGTATCGGCCTCGGCCACGGCCAGCGCGGCAGCGGCTTCCTGCTGGGCCTGCAGGGCCTCGTCGGCGCGCTGGCGGTCGAGCGCGCCGGCCTGGGCCGCCTCCGACAGCCGCTGGCTCAGCTGGCGCGCGGGCGCGAGCTTGGCGGCCTGCGCGCGCTGGCGCGCCTGTGCCGCGTGCAGCTCGGCCTCGGCCATGGCGACCTCGCCGCGGGCGGTGTCGGACTGCAGGCGCAGCAGGGGCTGGCCGCGGCGTACCGCGGCGCCTTCGGCCACGGCCACCGATTCGACGATGCCGTCCTGCGGCGGCATGACTTCGAGCAGCCCGCCCTCGATTTCCACCCGGCCGCGGGCGATGGCCACGTCGGCAGGGCCGGCCGGCGCGCCCTGTGCCTGGGCCTGCGCGATGGCGCTGGCCGAGGGCCGCCCGCCGTCGAAGCAGCCGGCCAGCAGCAGCGGCACGGCGGCCGTGGCGGCCAGCAGGGCACCGGCGGCCAGGGCTGCGGGAATCCGGCGGGGCCGGGGAGGAAGCTGCTTCATACGGAGGTTTCCTTGGCCGGGACGCCTGCGGCGCGGGGGCTGGAGGGCTGCCAGTCGCTGCGGATCGCGCCGTCTTCCATGGTCAGCACGCGGTCGGCATGGCGCGCGGCGCGCGGGTCATGGCTCACGCACAGCACGGTGGTGCCATGCGAGCGTGCGATGCGGTGCAGGATGTCGATCACGCGCTGGCCGTTCTCGGCGTCCAGCGCGCTGGTGGGTTCGTCGGCGAACAGCAGCTGCGGCTCCTTGGCCAGCGCGCGCGCGATCGCCACGCGCTGCTTCTCGCCGCCGGAGAGCTGGGCCGGGCGCATGTCGGCGCGGTGGGTCATGCCGACCTCTTCCAGCACCTGCATGGCGCGCTCGGCCGACTGGCGCCGGCCGATGCCCAGGTAGCCCAGCGGCAGCTGCACCTGCTCCCGGGCGGTCAGCGCCGGGAACAGGTTGAAGCCCTGGAACACGAAGCCGGTGTGGTGCAGCCGGAAGCGTTCCAGCGCGCGCTTGTCCTTGCTGGCCAGGTCTTCCCCCAGCGCGCGTACGCGGCCGCCATCGGGCGACTGCAGGCCGGAGAGCAAGGACAGCAGCGTGCTCTTGCCGCAGCCCGACGGCCCGGAGATCAGCGTGAGCTCGCCCGCATAGACGGCCACCGACAGCGACTGCAGCACCTGCACCCGCACCACGCCGGAGAGGAAGGATTTGCTCACCGCCTCGGCTTCCAGGGTCGGGCCGGCGATAGGGACTGGGGGGGCACTCATCTCAGTTCCCATGGCGTTGCGCATTAGCCGCAGCGCACGAAACAGAAAGGCTCGGAAGGCCGCGGCGGAGCAGGCCAAGCGCAGACATCCGCGGAACCGGCTTTGCCGGGCCGCCGGATGTGCCCCCTGCAATGGGGTTGGCGTAGCGACACGCAGTGCGCGGAGACTGGGGGGTCATCTCAACAGCACCGCAGGATCGGCCCGCAACAGGCCGCGGATGGCGATCAGGCCGGACAGCAGGGCCAGGCCGGCCACCAGCGCCGCGCACAGCAGCGCGGCCGGCAGGTTCATGGCCACCGGCACGTTCTGCCCGGCAGCGAACCACAACAGCGCTGCGCTCACGCCCGCGGCCAGCAGCAGGCCCAGCCCGCCGATCCAGCAGGCCTGCTCCACCACCACGCGGGCCAGTGCGGCCATGCTCGCGCCCAGCGCATGCAGTACGGCGTACTCGCGCGAGGAACCTGCCACCACCGCCATCAGCGACTGGCTGGTGATGACCGCGCCCACCAGGCAGACGATCACCGCCATGAACAGCACGGCCACGCCTGCACCGGTGTCCAGCATCCAGTAGTGCTGCGAGCGCCAGGCGAATTGGCCCGCGGTCCAGACCTCGAACGGCCCGAAGGCGCGCTCGGCGTTGAGACGGTCGCGCACCGTGGCCGCCAGGCGGGGATCGCGCAGGCGCGCCACGAAGTAGGTGCTGCCCGCCGGCAGGTCGCCGCCGGCCAGCGTGCGGGCCGTGTCCAGCGAGGACAGCACGTTGACCCCGCCCAGCGCGCGCAGGCCGGTCACGGCCGCGATCACACGCACCTGCCGGCCGTTGATCCAGGCCTGGCCGCCTGCGGCCGTGCCCAGCGGGCCCAGGTCGGACTGGTCGACCACCACGGCGCCGGGCTCGTTGAGTTGGCGGCGCAGCGTATCGGGCAGCACGGCCGAGAACATCATCGAGCCGGGCTCGGTCCGGATGCCGGAGACGAACACCGACACCCCGCCCGCGCCGCGGTCGGCCGCATGCCAGTCGCCCTCGACCCAGAGGTAGGGCTCGACTTCGGCGATGTCGGGGTCCAGGCGCAGGCGCATCTCGACGTCGGCGCGCACGGTACGGCCGAAATTGACGCTCTGGGTGCCGGGGTAGCCGGCCCAGAGATCGGCGGAAGAGGCCGTGACATACACCGCCGCGCTGCCGAAGATGCCCAGCACCAGCGCCGCCTGCACCACCAGCAGTACGCCCGAGAAGCCGACGGCGAACACCGCCGGCAGGAAGCGGCGCCATTCATGCACCAGTGTCTTGCGTGCCAGCGGGATCACGGGCGGGCCTCCGCGACCGGGCGCTCGGCCGGGGGCAGCGGCGCGCCGCCCAGGGATTTGTAGAGCGCCACGAAGGCCAGGACACGGCTGGCCTGGGCGTCGGCCAGTTCCAGCCGGGTCTGCAACTGGGCGCGCTGCTCGCCCAGGCGCTCGAAGTCGCTGGACAGGCCCAGGCGCACCAGGGTGTCGCGGGTGGCGATGCCGCGCTGCAGCAAGACCTCGGCCTCGCCCAGGCGGGCGGCGCGCTGCTGCTGCTGGTCGAGCAGGGACAGCGCGGTTTCGGCCTCGGCGACGGCATCGAGCACGGCCTGCCGGTAGGCCAGCAGCGATTCGTCCAGGGCTTCCTGCTGCGCCTGGGCCTGGGACTGGCGCCGGCCCCAGTCGAACAGCGGGATGTCGATGATCGGTCCGATACCCGGCACCCGGTCGGAACTGCTGCGCCTGTTCTGCGTGACGTTGTAGGAATACAGGTAGGACGCGCCCAGCGAGAGCCGCGGATACAGCTCTGCCCGGGCCAGGCCCAGTTCGCCGGCGGCCTTGAGCACCTCGGCTTCGGCCTCGCGGATGTCCGGGCGCACGCGCAGCAGGTCGGCCGGTACGCCGGCTGGCGCCACCGGCCCGAGCACCGGCTGTGGGGCCGCCACCAGCCACTCGGGGGCCGGTGCCTGGCGGCCGGTGAGCACGGCCAGGGCGCGCGCCGCCTGCACGATGGCCTGCTGCGGCACGGTGCGCTGCGCCGCGGTCTGGGCCTGGCGCAGGCGCGCCTGCGTTTCTTCGGCGGGGCCGGCCAGGCGGCTGCGCTGCCGCACACCGGAAAGCGCAATGGCACGGTCGTCCAGTGCCGCCATGTCCTGCAGCAGCGCCACCTGGCGCTGCGCGGCACGCAATTCGGTGTAGCGCCGCACCACCTCCGCCACCACGGAGACCCGGGCGGCCTGCTCCGCCTGCTCGGCGGTGTCGAGCTGTGCGCGGCTGATGCGCTGGCGGCTCTCGCGCGCGCCGAACAGGCCCAGCTCCCAGACAGCATCCAGGCTGGCGTGCAGGTAGGAGTCGGTGGCCGTCACGTCCTGGACCGGCCGCATGCCGGCACTCAGCACCGGCAGGTAACGGGCATCGTCGGTGCCGGCCAGCAGCCGCGCCTGGCGCAACTGGCTCCGGGCGCGGGCCAGCTGCAGGTTTTGCTGCAGCGCCTCGTCCACCAGGGCGTCCAGCGCCGGGTCGTTCAGGGCCTTCCACCAGTTGCGCAGGTCGGGGGAGGGCACGCCGGCCGTGGCGCTGGACCAGGCGGCGGGCACGTCCGCCTGCGGCAGGGCGGGCACGGGCGGCGCCGCGCAGCCGGCCAGCATCAGCGCCGCGAGGGCTGGCAGTTGCAGGCAGAGCAGGAGGCGGATCGAAAGAGGAGGGCGGCGCATTGCAAGGCGGGCCCGGATCGTGGCGCTTGCGCACCGATGGCAAGGGCCGGGCGCTCGCATTGGGCCCCGGCAAGCTTGCGCGGCAGTGCAGGTTTTATGGAGAAAGCATGAAGACGTGCGCCGTGTCCGGGCTTGCGGCACCCTGCCGGCCGAAGGGGCATGCGCTGGCTGATAATGGTCAGCTTACCTGCCCGCCGCCGCTTCTGGCGGGCCGCGCCAGGATTTTTCCCACCCATGAACAGTGTTGTACGTCCCCCCGGCCCGCTGGTGCTGGTGGTGGAAGACGAACCCGGCATTGCCGACATCCTGATCGCCTACCTGCAGCGCGACGGCCTGCGCACCCGCCTGGAAACCGACGGACTCGCGGCGCTGCAGGTGGCGCGCGAGCTGCGGCCCGACATGGTGCTGCTGGATATCCACCTGCCCGGCATGGATGGCGTAGATGTGCTGAAGAACCTGCGCGCGGACGGCGACACCCCGGTCATCATGGTCACGGCCCTGGCCGACGACGTGGACAAGCTGCTGGCGCTGCGCATGGGCGCGGACGACTACGTGGTCAAGCCCTACAGCCCCCCCGAGGTGGTGGCCCGGGTGCGCGCCGTGCTGCGCCGCACCGCGGCCGCGCCCAAGGCCGCACCGGCGGGCGTCATCCGCGCCGGCCGGCTGGAGATCGACCTCGAATCGCATATCGCCCGTTCCTTCAGCGAAGACGGCGCCCGCTCCGAGGCGCTGCCGCTGACCCTCACCGAGTTCCGGCTGCTGGCCTGCCTGGCGGCCCAGCCGCGGCGCTGTTTCTCGCGCAGCCACCTGATCGAGACCTGCCTGCCCGAGAGCGATGCGATGGACCGCGTCATCGACTCGCACCTCTCCAAGCTGCGCCGCAAGCTGCAGAACGCCGGCAACGGCGAACTCATCGAGACGGTTCGTGGCATCGGCTACCGGCTATGGCCCGGGGAATAGACCGGATCTGGGTCCGCTTCGGACTGGGGATTGCCGCCACCGTGCTGGTGACCGTCGGCATCCTGGGCGCGAGCGTGTTCGCGCTGGCCCAGTACCAGTACCGCTCCTTCTACCGCGCGCTGCCCACTTCGGTGCAGCAGGAGCTCGACGCGCTGAACGAGCAGAACCTGGAGGACAGCCCGCGCGCGGTGCAGATCTATGGCCAGTACTGGCAGGGCGACCTGTTGTTCGGCGAGAAATGGTCGCTGGTGATCGGCCTGGTGGTGTGCCTGCCGTTCGGCCTGGTCGTCGGGTTCTGGGTTTCGCGCATCGTGACCCTGCCCATGGCCTCTGTGGCCGAGGCTGCGCGCCGTATTGCGCTGGGGGATCTGTCCGTGCGCGCCCAGGTCGGTCAGGACCGGGGCGAAATGGCCGACATGGTGCGCGACTTCAACCACATGACCGATGCCCTGGAGGCGCTGGAACGCGAACGCAAGGCCACGGCTGCCTCGCTCTCGCACGAGCTGCGCACCCCGCTGACGGTGCTGCGCGCGCGCCTGTACGCCATCTGCGACGGCGTGATCCCGGCCGACCCGCGCGAATGCCGCAAGCTGCTGGACCAGGTCGAGCACCTGGGCCGGCTGGTGGAGGACCTGCACACCATGTCGGTCGCCGAGGCCGGCCGGCTGTCGCTGCAGAAGGTGGATACGGACCTGGTGCAGCTCGTGTCCGACACGCTGGCGGCGCACGCCACGCACATCGCCGATCATGGCATCCAGGCCGAACTGCAGGCCAGCGTGCCCGTGCTGCAGGTGCGGGTGGACCCGGACCGCATGCGGCAGGTGCTGACCAATCTGGTGGAGAACGCCCTGCGCCATGCAGCCGATGGCGGCTGGATGGGGATCGGCGTCGGCACCGAGGGCGGCTATGCGATCCTGACCGTCAGCGACGACGGCCCGGGCCTTCCCGATAACGTGCGGCGCAACCTGTTCCAGCGCTTTCAGCGCGCGCCCAGCTCACCCGGCACGGTCGGCTCGGGGCTGGGGCTGTCCATCGTCCACATGCTGGTGACGCTGCAAGGCGGCACGGTGCACGCGGGCGAGTCGGAGCGCGGCGGCACCCGGTTCGTCGTGCGCCTGCCGTATACCTGAGCGGACACTCAGCGGCGGTCGCGCGGATCGACCCAGGCGCGGGCCCGCGCGCGCGTGGCCTCGCGGTCGCGGTCCCACTGGGCCCGTCGCTCGGCATCGCGCCGGGCGCGGGCGCCTTCGCGCTCCGAAGGCACCCTGAACGAGGTGCCCGGGGGATAGGCGCCCTGCAGCTGCTGCTTTTCGTTTTCCTGCATGTCGCGGATATCGATACGCGGCGCCTGGGCAAAGGCCTGGGTGCCCGCCAGGGCGGCGAGTGACAGGGCGGCGGCAAGAGTGAGTTGGCGATAAGGACGACCCATGGTGTGTCTCCACGACTTTTCGATACCTGGACTATCCCACTTCGGCAGGCCCTTGCGCTGTAGGAGGACACTGTTTTACCTGTCCTTCGATGCCGCTTCTTTCCTGCGGACCAGGGCGGCTCAGCGAGTGCCGAGCTGCCGGTACACCAGTTCGGCTACGTGCAGCAGCTGCTGGCGGTCTGCCCCGGCCGAAATCGCGTAGCCGAAGTCCTTGTCGACCCAATAGAAGACGTTCACCGGCCCATCCTGGCCAAAGCTGAACGCCGTGTCCCGGCCAGCGTCTTCTCGGGTCACGTACAGGGTCAGGCGCTGGCCCCGGGCGTCGCCGAACATGAACTGGGCGACCGGCCCCCTGTCGCCGGGCAGCAGGCGGCCGCCCATCAGCTCATACCCGGCGCTGCGAAGGTCCGGTGGCCGTACCGCCGCGCCCATGCGCCTGGTGAGCCAGGTGACCAGTGCCTGCTCCTGGTCGCCGCCCACTTCCACCGGTCGGCGCGGGTCCGGGCTGTAGACCGCATGCGCCACCGCCGCGCGGTGGGCAAAGCCCTGCAGCGCTGCCTGGCCTGCCGCGGCGAGCTGCGGCGCCGGAACCGCGCCGGCGGCGCCGCGCAGCCACCAGGCTGCCCCGGCGCTGACGGCTGCGATCGCCACTCCCGCGGCCAGGGACTGCCAGCGCCCGGACGGCCTGCGGGGGGCCAGCGGCAGGTGCAGCGGGAGCGGCTCGTCCAGCACCGGGTCCAGCAACGCCCGCAAGGCCTGGTTCTGGGCCTGCCAGTCGCGGACCCTTTCCCGTTCCGCCTCGTGGGCGGCCAGGAAGGTGTCGATCTCCGCGCACCGTGCCGTGGGCAACTGGCCATCCGCATACGCGTGCAGCTCGGCCTCGGTGATCGGGGCGGCGCCGTCGGGGGGCGGCGCTGCGGGTGTCAGGTGGGACTGGTCCATGTCATTTGACCCGGCGGATGGGCGTGGCGGCCGCGGGCGCCCGGCCTTGCAGGTCCTGGCGCAGCCGGTCGCGCCCGCGCGCCAGCCGCGACATCACCGTGCCCACGGGCACGCCCGCGACGGCGGCGGCCTCCTGGTAGCTCATGCCTTCCACGGCCACGAGCAGCAGGATTTCGCGCTGCTCGTGCGGCAGGCGTTGCAGGGCCCGGTCCAGGTCTTCCAGCTCCAGCCGGTCGGCGTGGGTGGCGCGCTGCGGTACTTCGGGCAGCGCGTCGCCCGCGCTGTCCTCGGGCCGGCTGCGCCGCGCCCGGGCGCCGTCGATGAAATGGTTGTGCATGATGCCGAACATCCAGGCCCGGATCTCGCCGCGCCGCTGCCAGAGCGAGAAGCGGCTCCATGCGCGCTCCAGCGTGTCCTGCACCAGGTCGTCCGCCAGCGCGGCATCGGACAGCAGCCCCCGCGCATACCGGCGCAGGCTGGGAATGCAGGCGACGATGGCGGTTTCGTCCTGGGCGCGCATGGGCTGGTGGTGCGGTGTTCAGGGCTTGATGACGTGCCAGATGTTCTTGAAATTGTCGCCCGTGGCGTCGCCAGGATTCACATCCGACTTGTAGCGGTAGACCGGCTTGCCCTTGTAGGCCCATTGGCGCGAGCCATCATCGCGCGTGATGATGGTCATGGCCCCCTCGGGGGCGTCGCCGGCTTGCGCCAGCACCGGCGGCCATGCGCCGGCGCAGGGCCCGTTGCACATGCTCTTGCCGCTGCCGGCCACGTCGTTGTCGAAGGTGTAGAGCGTCATGCCCGCCGTCGTCACCAGCATGCCGCCGGAGGTCTTGACCGGCACGTCGGCGTGCGCCAGGCCGGCCGCGGCGGCGGCAAGGGTGAAGACAAGGGTTGGGATCAGGTGCTTTGCCATGGTGATGCCTTGAGGTTGTGACGATGAACACAAGGGATGGACGCATGGGGACGCTGGTTTATTCCCGGTGCCTGCCAAAGAATGGCCTCGGGCGCCCGGCGTGGGGGGTCCCCTCCGTATTCCAAAGCTCTCAAGCTTCTTGATGGCAGCTGGCGACCAAAGAGGCCGCCAGTTGCCGAGCCGACTTCGCGCTGACGCCCTTGCCCGTGATCGACAGCGCCGGTGGATGGGCGAGCATCCGCGCAAAGACGTCCTGCACTTCTTCCGAACGGATGTCGTCGATCACGGCGATCGTTTCGGCCAGTGGCGTCACGGAGCCCTGGGCGAAGAGTTCCTCGACGGCCCGTTCCATCGTGGCGAAGGGTCGCTCACTGGCCCGCACGCGGGAGACGGTCAGCTGGTTCTTCGCCCGCTCCAGATGGACCGGGTCGATGGCGGCCGCCTGGGCCTGCAGCAGCTCGCCCGTGGCCTGGACCAGCGCCTGGACCTTGTCCGGAGTGGTCACGGCATGCACCACGAGGTTGAGCCAGGCGTCTCCGCTGTCGAGCGTGGCATCGGCGGTATAGGCCAGGCCCAGCCGCTCGCGCACCGTGTCTACCCAAGGCGACGACATCCCGCCGCCGAACAGATTGGTCGCGAGCGCAGCGGCCAGGCGCCAGCGCTGCGGCGGCATGCCGCCCGGGCCGTTGGGCGCGAGCGGATATGCGATATGCAGGAACACCTGCGACACCTGCGTGAACCGCCGGGCCACGGCCTGACTGGCATGCGCCGCAGGTACGGGTGGGTGTGACACGGCGCCGCCAGCCGATGCTGGCATCGCTGCGAAGAGATCCTCGGCGAGGTTCATCCAGGCATCCACGTCGAAGTGGCCCGCGGCTGCGACGACAGTTTTGCCTGCCACGTAATGTTGCTGTACATGGCGAACCAGATCGTCGCGGGTAAAGCCCTCGATGTTCTCGACGGTGCCGATCACGGGCATGCCCATGGGATCGTCACCCCAGAGGGCGCGGTCCAGCAGATCGCTGGAACTGTCCTCCGGGTCCTCGTCGTACTCGATGGCCTCCTGGCGGATCACCTCCAGTTCGCGTTGCAGCTCGACCTCGGGAAAGGTGCTGTGGAGCACGATATCGGCTGTCATACGCAGCAGCTGCTGCGCATGCTGTCCCAGGCCGGTCATGAAGTAGCCGGTGCTGTCCTTGCCGGTGTAGGCGTTGACCTCCGCGCCCAGCCGCTCCGCATCGAGGTTGATTGCTTGTACGGAGCGCGTGACGGTGCCCTTGAAGGCCATGTGCTCCAGGACATGGCTGATGCCGTTGGTGGCAGGCGTCTCGTCGCGCGAGCCGACGCGCAGGAACACGCCCACGCTGGCGCTCTGCACGTGGGGCATGGGCAGTGCCAGTAGCCGGACGCCGTTGGGGAGCGGGCGCAGGATCGGGGTGGGGGGCTTTGCCATCAGTTGTCTCGGACGGCGGCGCTCTGGCCACTCTCGCCAATTCGCGCCGAGCCCAATGCCTTCTTTGCGGGCCAAACATCGCCAGTGAGCGATCTGGTACGGGTCTCTTGTTCCATGGTGCATTGTCGCTGTGCTCCATGGCGTGGTTTAGGCATGGTCGCTATCCCCAAGGCCGTGAATGCAGTGGTGGGGGGTTGAATCGCCCCGGGGCGATTCAGCGAATGTGTTGCGACGACCGGTTGAATCCGCCGCCCGTTGCAGCCCCTGCCGATAGAGCCTTCCATCCAGTCGCGTCACGCGCCGCGCGGCATGTAGGTCAACGTTGCTGGCTGCGCAGATGGGCAACGCGACACACAGCCGCGGGAAGATCTGCTACCGAGTCGATGACCAAATGCGCCCCGGCAGCGAGTAATCGCTTCTCGGCCTGCGACTTGAGGGCATTGGCCTTCGACAGAGGAAGTGCGTCGAATGCCTGTTGCGTCAATCCCACTTCGTTGCCCGACATCGACAGGCCGATACACCACATGCCGGCATTGCGACCTTCTTCGATTCCGGGCGTCGTGTCGTCCACCTTGATGCAGGCGCGCACGTCGGTGACTTCGAGGGCGAGAACATTGGCAAGCGCCATGTACGGTCCGGGCCGTCCGCCTGCGGGCAGCTCGTCACCGGCCACGGCGTGGTCCACGAGGATGCCTGCCTGCGTTGCCAGCGGCAACAGCACGTCCAGCACCTGTTTCGGATAGCCGGAGCACGAACCGATCTTGATGCCCTGGCTCCGCAGCCAGGCCAATGATTCGAGTGCGCCTGGAATCGGTGCCGAATACTCGCCCACCTTGGCGATCTGCATCGGCATGAAGCGCTCGTAGATGGCGTCGATGTCCGCCTCGCCGGACGGGCGGCCGAAGCACTCCTGCCACTGCGAGGCGACCGCTGATTCGCCCAGCAAGGTGCGGATGTGTTCTCGCTTGGACAGCCCCATCGGTCCACGCGCCTGCTGGAGGTCGACCTGGATGCCAAAGGTGGCAAATGCCTCGACGAAAATCTGGGTGGGAGCGAGCGAGCCGAAGTCGACAAGGGTGCCGGCCCAGTCGAAGATGACGGCTTGGATGTCGGTGTTGCGGGGGGTGTTCTGTGCGGAAGAGGTCATGTGGGAGAGCAGGCAGGAGATGAAGAGGTGCGGCTGCGTCAGGCCGCCGCGATGAAATTGCGCCCGCGCGGGCCGAGCAGCGCCACGTCTATGCGCTGGTTCCATTCGGGCTCGGGGATGCCGTATTGCGTCGGATCGGTGCTCACGCCGACGCGGTGCAGGAGGGCGTCGAGGGCCGCGGCGGCCGAATGCATGTCGCCGACCTCGAACACCGACATCAGTTGCCGGTCAAGAAGGGCGTCCCTCCCTGCTGCCAAGGCCATGATCCGCGGCAGGCTGAACGAGCAGGCGATGCCGTGCGCCGTCCCGTGCGACAAGGTGACGTCGTACGAGAGCGAATGGGCCAGCGCCGTACGGGTGTTCGAAAAAGCCAGCCCTGCCTGCAGCGCCGCCGTGGCCAGCGCATCGCGAAGATCGACTCTCTCCAGGTTGCCAAGCAACGCGGGCAGGGTATCGACGATGGTGCGCGCAGCCTGCACCGCCAGGCTGGCCGATACCGGATTGCGGTTCACGTTCCAGAGCGATTCCAGCGCATGGGAGAGCGCATCCAGGCCAGCGGCCAGGGTTGCGCCGTGAGGGAGACTGACCATCAACTCGGCATCGACGATGGCCGCTTCCGGCCAAGTCCACGGCAGGTGCAGGGACAGCTTGCGCGACCGGGCGCGGTCCCACACGGTGGCCCAGGGCGTGACCTCGCTGCCGGTGCCGGCGGTGGTGGGCACTGCCAGCAGGCTGCGGTGCGCGCCAGTGGTCTGCGGAGCGGCGCCGGATTCGAGCACTGCGAGCAGATCCTCGAACGAGCCGCGCGGCGTGTGGGTCAGCATGGCCTTGGCACAGTCGATGGTGCTGCCTCCGCCCACGGCGATCACACATTCTGCGTCGGGATGATCCCGCCACAGCCGCTCATACATCGGCGCCAGCCAGGCGACGTCGGGGTTGGGCTGGACATCGGTCTCGATAGCCACGATCCGGTCGCCGAGCAAGCCGCGCAGTCGGCTCAGGAGGCCGAGCGATCCGGCCTCGGGAAAGGCGACGAGGATGGCGCGGCGTGGGCCGAGCAGGCGTGGCAGTTCGGCCAGCGAGCCCGGTCCGGCATACACGGCGACGGGGTTGTAGTAGTTCCACATGATGCAAAGGTGCAGGAGTGCCCGTCACGCGCATGGCACGTGAAAAGCAGTGAAGGAAACCGGGAGAGGAGGAGGGGGATGGGCTCGCGTGGGGCGGGCCCGGCGGATCAGTTGCGGCCGCTGTTCTGGATGCGGTGGCGCAGATGGCCCGAGATGGCATCGGCCACCACCACCATCGCGGTGATGACCAGAATGCAGGTGGCGGTCTCGTTGTAGCGAAATAGCTTGAGGCTGCCGATCAGCTCGAAGCCCAGGCCACCGGCGCCGACCATGCCCAGCACCGTCGCAGAGCGCAGGTTGACCTCGAAGCGGTACAGCACCACCGCGATCCAGGCGGTGATCACCTGGGGCAGCACGCCGAAGACGATCACCTGCAGCGGCCTGGCGCCTGTCGCCCGCAGGGCCTCCAGCGGTCCCTGGTCGATTTCCTCGATGGCCTCGGCGAAGAATTTGCCCAGCATCGCCGCGCCATGCAGCGCCAGGGCGAGCACACCCGGGAACGGCCCCAGGCCGACGGCCGACACGAAGACCAGCGCCAGGATCAGTTCGTTGATGCTGCGCACCACGTTCATGAACTGGCGCGTGGCCACGAACACCCAACGCCGCGATTGCAGGTTGCGGGCCGCCAACAATGACAGCGGAACTGCGGGCACGATGGCCAGCAGGGTGCCCCACACCGCGATCTGTATGGTTTCCAGGGCAGGCGCCCACAGGCGGGCCAGGATGCCCAGGTCCGGCGGAAACATGCGGCTGGCGAAGTCGGCGATCTGCGGCACGCCGCCCGCCAGTTCGCGCCAGCTCATCTGAGCGCCGTCTGCGCTCCAGCCCAGTGTCCAGGCTATCGCCAGGGCGCCGATCACCAGCGTGATCCAGCCCTGGCGGTGTTGCGGCTGCGGTCCGGTCCAGCGGTACTGCATGGGTTTGTGCTGCATGGTCATGCTCCGGCGATGCGCCACGAGACAGCGGGCGGCAGGGTGGTTTCTGATGCGACCGAGGGAGCCGGCGCGAGATAGATGCGGTCCAGCTCCGGCTGGCCCAAGTGTTGCGGAGCGCCATCGAAGACCACTCGGCCCTGCGCCAGTCCGACCACCCGGTCCGCGAATTCGCGCGCCAGGTCGACCTGGTGCAGGTTGCAGACCACGGTAATGCCCAGGTCACGCGATGCGTCACGCAGGTATTGCATGACCTTGCGTGCGGTCAGTGGGTCGAGGCTGGCGACCGGTTCGTCGGCCAGGATGACCCGGGGCTGCTGCGCCAGCGCGCGGGCGATGCCGACGCGCTGCATCTGTCCGCCCGACAGCGAGTCGGTGCGCTGATGAGCCTTGTGCGCGAGGCCGACACGCACCAGGCATTCGTGGGCCAGGGCGATGTCGTCGGCTCGGAACAGATGCAATACCGAGCTCCACGTCGGCAGGGCACCAAGGCGGCCGGTCAACACGTTCTTCAGCGTCGACAGGCGTGGCACCACGTTGTGGTGCTGGAAAATCATGGCGACGGTACGGCGCAGGGCGCGTTCGTCCCTGCAGTGCACGGCGTCCATGCCAGCAATCGACAGTTCGCCGCCATCCGCCACTGCCAGGCGGTTCATGCAACGCAGAAGGGTGGACTTGCCGGCGCCGGATTCACCGAGGATCACGACGAACTCCCCGGTGGCTGCGTCCAGGTCGACGCCCTGCAGCACACTGTTGGCGCCGTAGCGTTTGGTCAGATGGCGGACGCGGATCATTTCATCGCCCGCAGGTCGAGCTTCAGCACCTTGGCCGTGTCGCGCACCACGTTGTAGGCGGCATCGTTGGTGGGCTGGAAGCCGTTCAGCACGCCCTGGTCGCCCCATGGCAGGTCCTTGATGTTGGCCATTGCCTTGGCGATCTTTTCTTTCAAGGCTGGGTCGAGATCCTTGCGCCAGACCATTGGCGACTCCGGAATGGGGTTCGACGACCAGATGACCTGCAGGTCGTCCTGGCGCACCTGGCCTTTGGAGATAGCGCTTGCCAGGATGCGGTCGGCCACGGGGGCTGCGTCGACCTTCTTGTTGGCCACCGCCAGAATGCTGGCGTCGTGCGAACCCGAAAACATCACCCGGCTGAAATACGTGTCCGGGTTGTAGCCGGCTTGCATCATGCCGGCCTTGGGGAACAGGTGGCCGGACGCGGATGTCGGGTCGACGAAGGCAAAGGTATGGCCCTTCAGGTCGGCCAGCGAATTGATGCCGCTGTCCTTGCGGGCGATGACGACGCTCTTGTACGAGCTGGTGCCGGTCTTCTTGGTGACCGCGACGGCGAAGGCTTCCACGTCGGCCACCGAAGTCGCCAGCACGTACGAGAAGGGGCCGAGGTAGGCGACATCGAGCTTATTGGCCCGCAACGCTTCGATGATGCCGTTGTAGTCGGTCGCCACGAAGGGCTTGACCGGCATGCCGAGCTGCTGCTGCAGGCTGTCGAGCACTTGGCGGCTGCTGGAGATCATGGCCTGGGAGTCTTCGGCGGGGATCAGCCCGATCGTGAGCGTCTGTTGGGCGAACGAAGGGGTGGCGAGTGCCAGCGGCAATGCGGCGGCGAGCAACTGGCGGCGAAGGCGGAAGAAGTGCGTGGACATGGTGGGTTTCCGGTGGATGGATGGCGACGTCGGGAATCGGTGGATACAGCACCAAGGCTAAGAACCCGATATGACGGCCTCATATCATTTCCATCACAAATTCGTCATCACTCCATTGAGAAAATCTATGGATGTCCGTTGCCCAACTCCGTGCGTTTTTCTTCGTGGCCCAGCACGGCAGCTTCAGCGCTGCCGCCAGGGCGATGGGACTGACCCAGCCGACGCTGACGACGCAGGTCCAGGCGCTGGAGAAGAAACACAAGGTCGAACTGTTTCACCGCCGGGGGCATGGGGTGGAGTTGAGCGCTGTCGGGCAGCGCCTGCTGCCCATCGCACGCCAGTTGAGCGCGCTGGAACTGGACGCCTACAACCTGCTGCACGACAGTGGCGAACTACAGGCCGGCGACCTGCGGCTGGGTGCGGTCGGTCCGTTTCACGTCATCGAGATGGTCGACGCCTATCGCCGCCGTTACCCGCGTATCGACGTGTCCATCCGCATGGGCAATTCATCCGCGGTCTTCAAGGACCTGGAGAACTACGTCGTCGACATCGGCGTGCTGGCCCGCTTTCACGAAGCACCGGGATTCGCCGCCATCCCGTATGCCCGCCACGCATTGCTCTTGTTCGTTCACCGTGAACACCCCTTTGCTGGCCGACGCCAGGTGCATCTGCAGGAACTACACGGTGAGGCCATGCTGCAGCGCGAAATTGGGTCGAGCACGCGACGGGCGATGGACGAAGCCCTTCAGGCGGCGGGGGTCAAGCCGAAGATCGTCATGGAAATTGGTAGCCGTGAGGCACTGCGGGAGGCCGCTGCGCGTGGCATCGGCATCGGTGCAGTCTCCGAGGCGGAGTTCATTCCCGATCCGCGCCTCGCACCTGTGCGTATCGAGGGCGTCGAAGTGTTCACCGAGACATATCTCTATTGCCTCGCGGAACGCAAGGAGAGCCGCATACTGAAATCGTTCTTCGACGCAGCACTGGCGCTGCGGTCCGAAAGGTCGACGCAGGCGAGGGCCTGATCCCGCTATTCACGGCGGGTGGCGTGGACAGACCCATGAAGTGGCATTCCCATGTGGCACCCCTGCAAATGCAAAAAGCCTTCGAAGTCATTGACTTCAAAGGCTTTTCTGATACTGGTGGCGCTTCACGGATTCGAACCGCGGACCTGTGGATTATGATTCCATCGCTCTAACCGACTGAGCTAAAGCGCCAAGCCGCACATTATAGCTTTGGTTTTTGGGCCGGGGCAAGCCGTCAGCGGTGCTGGAACACCGCCTTGCGCTTGTTCACGAAGGCGTCCATGCCTTCCTTCTGGTCTTCCGTGGCGAACAGCGCGTGGAACAGGCGGCGCTCGAACATCACGCCATCGGACAGCCCGCTTTCGAACGCGCGGTTGACCGACTCCTTGGCCGCCATCACGGCGATGCGCGAGAAATCGCTGATCTGCAGCGCTGCGCCCAGCGCCTCGTCCATGAGCTTGTCGAAGGGCACGACGCGGCTGACCAGGCCGGCGCGTTCGGCCTCCGCGGCGTCCATCATGCGGCCGGTGAGGGCCATGTCCATGGCCTTGCTCTTGCCCACTGCGCGCGGCAGGCGCTGCGTGCCGCCGGCGCCGGGGATGACGCCCAGCTTGATCTCGGGCTGCCCGAAGCGGGCGTTGTCGGCGGCGATGATGAAGTCGCACATCATGGCCAGCTCGCAGCCGCCGCCCAGCGCGAAGCCGCTCACGGCGGCGATCACCGGCTTGCGGATGCTGCGGATGCGTTCCCAGTTGCGGCCGATGTAGTCGCCCTTGTAGACGTCGGCAAAGCTGTACTTGGCCATGGCGCTGATGTCGGCGCCAGCGGCAAAGGCCTTTTCGCTGCCGGTGACGATGATGCAGCCGATGCGCTCGTCGGCGTCGAAGGCGGCCAGGGCGGCGCCCAGTTCGTCCATCAGCTGGTCGTTCAGGGCGTTGAGCTGCTTGGGACGGTTCAGCGTCACGATGCCGACCTTCTCGGCTTCGGTGCGGACTTCTATGGTGTCAAAGGCCATGGGCTTGTCTCCTGCGTGTTCTGCGGTGGAAAAGAACTATAGCCAAGCCGCAGCCAAGCGGCCTGGTCAGCCCTTGCGCGCGCCACGCGCCGGCTTGGGCGGCGGCGCCTGCACGCCGTCGAGCCAGGGGGCGGCGCGTGCCGGGTCGCGCAGTACCAGGCGCCAGGTGCTGTCCTGCGCCGGCAGCTCGAGCGGCAGGCGCAACAGGCGGCGGTCGCGCGCCACCAGGGCTGTGGCCTTGCGCTCGCTGCCCAGGTAGAGCGCCAGGTCGTCCAGTTTGGTGATGCGCCAGCCGGGGCCGGCGGCCTTGCCCGGCGGCTCGATGCCGATCCATTCGTCGCCTGCGGCAAAGCCTGCGCGTTCGGCGGCACCGCCGCGCAGCACCACCTTGACCTGTACGCCATTGTTTTCTGCCACCCGCAGGCCCAGGCGCTGGGCCGGTTGCGAGGGGTCGGCGGCCATCTCCACGCCGTGCGCGGACAGCAAGGGCGCCAGCGGCAGCTCTCCGGTGCCGTGGACCCAGGCCGAAAGTTCGGCGGCAAAGCTGCGGCCTGCGAGCGCCTGCAGGGTCTCGATGAAGTCCTGCTCGCGCATGGGGCCGGCGGCGCAGCGCTGCCACAGGGCGCGCATGGCGTCGTCCAGCGTGGCGCTGCTGGCGCCGCGCAGACTGAGGTCGAAGCACAGGGCGATCAGCGCGCCCTTGGTGTAGTAGCTGATGGTGGCGTTGGCGGTGTTCTCGTCCTGGCGGTAGTACTTGACCCAGGCGTCGAAGCTGGCCTCGGCCGCCGACTGCACCAGCCGGCCCGGCGCCTGCTGCACCTGGTTGATGGTCTTGGTGAGCAGGCGCAGATAGCCGGCGTCGTCGAGCAGGCCGCAGCGGCGCAGCACCAGGTCGTCGTAGTAGCTGGTGAAGCCCTCGAAGAACCAGAGCAGGCGCGTGTAGTTCTCCTGCGTGTAGTCGTACCGCGCGAACTCGGCCGGCCGCAGGCGCTTGACGTTCCAGGTGTGGAAGTACTCGTGGCTGATCAGCCCGAGCAGGGTGGTGTAGCCCTCGGCCTGCTTGGCCTCGCCCAGGCGTGGCAGGTCGCGCCGGGTGCAGATCAGGGCCGTGCTGTGCCGGTGCTCCAGGCCGCCGTAGCCGTCGTCCACGGCGTTGAGCATGAAGACATAGCGGTCATGCGGCGGCGCGCTGCCGTCGGGGTGCCAGAAGTCGATCTGCGCCTCGCAGATGCGCTGGGCGTCGGCCAGCAGGCGTGCGACGTCGAAGCTGGCGGTGGCGCCGGCGACGACGAAGCGGTGCGGGATGCCGCGAGCAGTGAAGTCGCCGCTCCAGAACGTGCCCAGCTCGACCGGGCTGTCGACCAGGGTGTCGTAGCCGTCGGCCAGGTACAGGCCGAAGCCGCGCTTGTCGGTCTTCTGTGCGGGCAGAGCGGTGGCGGCCGACCAGGGGCGCGGGAAGCCAGCTGCGGTCAGCTCCAGCGCATGCGGCTGTTCTTCCAGCCCTTCGGCGCACAGGCACAGCCCGGTGCCGTTGAAGAAACCGCGTTGCGTGTCCAGCCAGCAGGCGCGCACCGAGTTGTCAAAGGCATAGACCTGGTACTCCAGCACCAGCGGTACGCCGGCGCGGCAGTCGATCTGCCAGCTGCATTTGTCCAGTTGCTGTATCGCCACCGAGCGCCCACGCTGGCGCGCCGTGAGCCCTTGCAGATGGCGCGCAAATTCGCGCACCAGGTAGCTGCCCGGTATCCATACCGGCAGCGACACCCGCTGGGCCGTGGCGGGTGCGGCGATGGTCAGCGTGATGCGGAAGAGGTGGGCGTGGAGATCGGCCGCTTCGACGCGGTAGTGGACGGCGGCGGCAGGCAGGCGGGCGGCGGCTGGCATCGGGGCAGGGGGCTCAGCGGGCGGCGGACAGCTGTTTTTCGATCTGCGCGGCGTCGATGGCGCCCGGCACGCGCGTGCCGTCCACGAAGAACAGCGTGGGCGTGCCCGTGATCTTGTACTTGCGCCCCAGCGCCACGTTGCGCGTGATGGCGCCGGTATCGCAGCCGGCGGCGGAGGGGATGGCCTTTTCCCGGACCATCCAGTCCTGCCAGGCAGCGGCCGGGTCCTTGGCGCACCAGAGCCGGTTCGACTTGTCCACCGAGTCGGCACCGAGGATGGGGTACAGGTAGAGGTGGATGGTGACGTTGTCTATGCTTTGCAGCTCCTTCTCGAAGTGCTTGCAGTAGCCGCAGTTGGGGTCTTCGAACACCGCCAGCTTGCGTTCGCCCTTGCCGCGCACGATGGTGAAGGCGTCGGCGGTCGGCAGCGAGGCAAAGTCGATTGCGGTGAGCTTGGCGACGCGTTCAGCGGTCAGGTTCTTGCGCTGGCGCGTGTCCAGCATGTCGCCCTGCAGCAGGTAGTCGCCCTTGGCATCGGTGTAGAACAGATCGGTGCCCACGCGTACCTCGTAAATGCCGGGCATGCCGCTCTTGCGCACCTCGTCGATCTTGGGAAGCTGGGGCACGCGTTCCGCCAGGTTCTTGCGGATGATGCTCTCCTGGGCGTGCGCAGGGCCGGCCATGGCCAGGCAGGCCAGAGCGATGGAGGCTGCCGTCAGCAGCGGGTGGCGGGAGGAAGTCAATGCGGTTCTCCGGAACGCGGTGGAAATTGGGGCTTCAAGCCTCTGAGTACGGTGGGGCCAACAGGTTCAGTGCCAGGGCCTCAATGCAGGCCCATGGCCTGGCGCGCCAGCCAGGACTTGAGCGGGCCGCTGGTATCGAAGCCGCGCATGCCCCAGTTGCGCATGAGCTGCCAGGGCCGGCCCGGCTGGGCGAACAGCTGTTGCAGGCTGTCGGTCGCCATGCCCATGGGCCACAGGCCGGCCTTGCGGGCGCGCTCGTAGCTGCGCAGCAAGCGGATATCGCCCGGCTTGCGCCAGAAGTCGCGCCCGTGCAGTACCCGCGCCAGTTCGGCCGCGTCGGCCAGGCCGATGTTCAGGCCCTGGCCCGCCAGCGGGTGCACGGTGTGCGCGGCATCGCCGACCAGCACCCAGCTGCGTGCCGGGCCCTTGTCGTCCATGCCGCGCGGCATGCTGCCGGCCCAACGGTCGGCGCGGGCCAACTGCAGCGGCCAGTCGGCGCGGGCGCTTGTCAGCGTCATCGCGCCCAGTGCGCGGGCGCTGGCGGTTTCCACTTCGCGGGCAAAGGCATCGGGCTCCAGGGCCAGCAGCGCGGGAGCGCGGGCCTGCTCGACCGACCAGACCAGGGCCGCGGCATGGCCGTCGGCGCCGCCCATGGGCAGCAGGGCCAGGATGCCGCTGGGGTGGAACCATTGGCGTGCGATGCCGCCATGCGGACTCTCGCAGTGCAGCCGCGCGGCAATGGCGCGCTGCGGGTAGGGGGTGGTGTCGAAGCTGACGCCAAACTCGGCGCGGGTGGCGCTGGCGCGGCCTTCGCAGACCGCCGTCAGGGGCGCGGCGCGCGGCGCGTCCAGCATCTCCACCAGGGGCCGGTAGCGCACGGCCTCGGCCAGCCGGGCTTCCAGCGCCGGCACGTCGACGATCCAGGCCAGGGCTTCGGCGCCATGCGCCTCGGCGCGGAAGTGCACGGCGCCGCCGTCGTCGCCCTGCACCGCCATGGCGCTGACGGGCGTGCAGGCTTCGCCCTCGGGCCAACTGCGCAGCGACTGCAACAACTGGCGCGAGGCGTCATTGAGGGCATAGGCGCGCACATCGGTCGTGGCGCTGGGGGCCGGCGGCTGCGCCACCAGGCCAACGCGCAGCCGGTCGCGCGCGAGCAGAAGGGCCAGCACGCGGCCCACCACGCCGGCGCCACGGATACAGACATCGAGAGGAGGGGCCATGCAGGGCATTGTAGGGAGCGCGCTGCGGGGACCCCGGCCGCGGCACAATTCCCGCAGGCCGCCGCCGTGGGCTGCCGCAGAACTTCTGAAAGCCGCCCGTGACCTCTGCCGCCCCGTCTTCCATCGCTGCTGATTCCGACATGGCGCTCAGTGCGGTGGTGGCGCAACTCTTTGTCTATCCGGTCAAGTCCTGCGCCGGCATCGCCCTGCAGACCGCCGAGCTGGACGAGACCGGCCTGGCCTGGGACCGCGCCTGGATGGTGGTGGATGCCCAGGGTGAGTTCGTCAGCCAGCGCAGCCTGCCGCGCATGGCCCTGGTGCGGCCGCAGCTCAAAGCCTATGAGCTGGTACTGCGCGCCCCCGGCATGCTGGCCCTGCACCTGGCGCTGGACGCGGCCGAATCGCCCTGCACCGTGCGCGTCTGGAAGGACACGGTGCCGGCCTGGAGCATGGGGCCGGTGGCCGCGCAGTGGTTCAGCGACTTCCTGGGCCAGCCGCTGCGCCTGGTGCGCTTCGATCCGGAGCACCGCCGCCTCTCCAGCCTGAAATGGACCGGCGGCATCGAGGCGCCCAACCTGTTCAGCGACGGCTACCCCCTGCTGGTCGCCAGCCAGGCCTCGCTCGACGGCCTGAACCAGCGGCTGCAGCGCGCCGGCCATGCGCCGGTGGGCATCGAGCGCTTCCGGCCCAATCTGGTGCTGGCCGGCACAGAAGCCCACGACGAGGATCGGGTCGACACCATGCATGTCGACACCGGCGATGGCGTCGGGGTGGCGCTGCAGCCGGTCAAGCCCTGCGTGCGCTGCCCCATCCCCAACATCGACCCGGCCACGGCGCATAGCGATCCGGCGGTGGGCGATGCGCTGCAGTCCTACCGGGCCGACCCGCGCATGCAGGGCGGCATCACCTTCGGCATGAACGCCATCGTGCGCGCCGGCGCCGGCCAGGTGCTGCGCGTGGGGCAGGCGGTGCGGGCGGACTGGCGCTTCGACTGACCGGGCCGGCCGGTAAAATCGCGGGTTCGGCGGCCCGGTGGCCGCCCTGTCCTCGCTCTCTCCAGATCCTGAAAGCCCCGCCATGAGCCTCCAATGCGGCATCGTGGGCCTGCCCAACGTCGGCAAGTCCACCCTCTTCAACGCCCTGACCAAGGCCGGCATCGCTGCCGAGAACTACCCGTTCTGCACCATCGAGCCCAACGTCGGCGTGGTCGAAGTGCCCGACCCGCGGCTGGCGCAGCTCAGCGAGATCGTCAAGCCCGAGCGCGTGGTGCCGGCCATCGTCGAGTTCGTGGACATCGCCGGCCTGGTGGCCGGTGCCAGCACCGGTGAAGGCCTGGGCAACAAGTTCCTGGCGCACATCCGCGAGACCGATGCCACCGTCAACGTGGTGCGCTGCTTCGAGGACGAGAACGTGGTCCACGTGGCCGGCAAGGTCGATCCGATTTCCGATATCGAGGTGATCCAGACCGAGCTGTGCCTGGCCGACCTGTCGACCGTCGAGAAGGCGCTGCACCGCCACACCAAGACCGCCCGCTCCGGCGACAAGGACGCGCAGAAGCTGGTCGGCCTGCTGGAGCGCTGCCAGGCCGCGCTGAACGAGAACATCCCGGTGCGCGCACTGGAGTTCTCCAAGGAAGAGCAGCCGCTGGTGAAATCCTTCACCCTGATCACCGCCAAGCCGGCGATGTTCGTCGGCAACGTCAGCGAAGACGGTTTCGAGAACAACCCCTACCTCGATCGCCTGCGCGAATACGCCGCCAAGCAGAACGCCCCGGTGGTGGCCATCTGCGCCAAGATCGAAGCCGAACTGGCCGAGATGGACGACGAAGACAAGAAGATGTTCCTCGCCGAAATCGGCCAGGACGAACCGGGCCTGAACCGCCTGATCCGCGCGGCCTTCAAGCTGCTGGGCCTGCAGACCTACTTCACCGCCGGCGTGAAGGAAGTGCGCGCCTGGACCATCCGCATCGGCGACACCGGCCCGCAGGCCGCCGGCGTCATCCACGGCGACTTCGAGCGCGGCTACATCCGCGCCCAGACCATCGCCTTCGACGACTTCATCGCCTACAAGGGCGAGCAGGGCGCCAAGGACGCGGGCAAGATGCGCTCGGAGGGCAAGGAATACGTCGTCAAGGATGGCGACGTGATGAATTTCCTGTTCAACGTCTGACGTCCTGCGCCCGATCTGACTCTGGGTCTGGATTGGGCGCAAATGGGGTGGAGCTTGTACCAGGCCTGGAATGCCGGCACGTACGCGCCTGCCACTGACCCATGAACTCCCCACCTCGCGACACCAGGCTCTCTGAATGGCTGCGCGCCTTCAGGCCGGCGCCGCTGCGGGTCGATGCGCGCGAGCGCTGGCGCATGGTCCTGGGCGCGGTACTGGGGGTGCTTGTCACGGCCCTGCTGTGCCGCTGGCTCGGGGCTGCCGAGGGCGCGTCGCCCTGGCTGGTGGCGCCGATCGGGGCCAGCGCGGTGCTGGTGTTCGCGGTGCCGGCCAGCCCGCTGGCCCAGCCCTGGGCGGTGGTGGCGGGCAATACCGTGTCGGCACTGGTGGGGTGGGCCTGTGTACTGGCCATCGGCGATGCCGCCTGGGCGGGCGCGGTCGCAGTGGGGCTGGCGATTGCCGTGATGATGCTGCTGCGCTGCCTGCATCCGCCGGGGGGAGCGTCGGCGCTGCTGGTGGTGCTGTCGCATGCAGCATCGCCGCAATTCGCCATGTTCCCGGTGCTGGCCAATTCGCTGCTGCTGGTGATGCTGGGCATCGCCTACCACCATGCGACCGGCCGGCGCTATCCGCACGCACAGGTGCCGGCGGCCAAGCCTGCACAGGAGGGCCCCTCGCGCTTCAGCACGGCAGACCTGGACGCCGCGCTGTCCCGCTACAACCAGGTGCTGGACGTGAGCCGCGACGACCTGCAGGCGCTGCTGCACCATGCCGAGATGGAGGCCTATCGCCGCAACCTGGGCGAACTGCGTTGCGCCGATATCATGACCCGTGCGCCTCTGGCGGTGGAGTTCGGCACCGGGCTGCAGGAGGCCTGGGCGCTCATGCGCCAGCGCCGCATCAAGGCGTTGCCGGTGGTGGACCGGGTGCGGCGCATCGTGGGCATCGTCACCGTGGCGGATTTCATGCGCGAGGCCGATCTGGAGCTGCACCACGGCCTGGGCGAGCGGCTGCGGGCCTTCATGCGCAGGGTCGGCGTCGTGCATTCCGACAAGCCCGAGGTGGTGGGCCAGATCATGACGCGGCAGGTGCGCGTGGCCAGCGAGCATCGCCACGTGATCGAGCTGGTGCCGCTGTTCTCCGAAGGCGGCCACCACCATATCCCCATCATCGACGCGGAGCAGCGGCTGGCCGGCATCATCACCCAGTCGGACCTGGTGCGTGCGCTGTACCGCGCGGTACGGACCCCTGGCTGAACCGGCGCGGGCACGGGATACTCGCGCCCATGACCATCACCGTCCACCACCTCGAAAACTCTCGCTCGCAGCGCGTGCTCTGGCTGCTCGAAGAGCTGGGGCAGCCCTATGACGTCGTGCGCTATGCGCGCGATCCGAAGACCATGCTGGCGCCGCCCGAGCTGCGCGCGGTGCACCCGCTGGGCAAGTCGCCGCTGGTGGGGCTGGACGACGGCAGCGTGCTGGCCGAGTCCGGCGCCATCGTCGAAACCCTGGTCGAGCGCTACGGCGCCGGCCAGCTGTCGCCCGCGCCGGGCACCCCTGACTTCCTGCGCTACCGCTACTGGCTGCACTACGCCGAAGGCTCGGCCATGCCGCCGCTGCTGCTCAAGCTGGTGTTCGACCGGGTCGAGAAGGCGCCCGTGCCTTTCTTCCTCAAGCCGGTGGTGCGCGGCATTGCCGGCAAGGCCAAGAACAGCTTCGTGCTGCCGCAGCTCAAGCTGCACCTGGACTACCTGGAAGGCGAGCTGGCGCGCGGCCCCTGGTTTGCGGGCGAGGCCTTCAGCGGTGCCGACATCCAGATGAGCTTCCCCGTGGAGGCGGCCGCTGCACGCGGCGGGCTGGACGGGTCGCGCCCGCGCCTGATGGACTGGCTGCGGCGCATCCATGCGCGGCCGGCCTACCAGCGAGCGCTGGAGCGCGGCGGCCCCTATGCGCTGCTGGGCTGAGACGGCCAGCGCTCTATGTGAAAAATGCCGGATGCCCAAATACTTCCTGGGCTTCTCGCTACTGAAAACAGAGCGTCAGGACGGAAACACGTACAGCAGCGCCGCCGTCATCGTCAGGTAGCGCAGGAACTTGCCGATCGCCATGTAGAGCAGGCAGGGCCAGAACGGCAGGCGCAGCCAGCCGGCCACGGCGCACAGCGGGTCGCCCACCAGCGGCAGCCAGCTCAGCAGGCAGGCCTTGGGCCCCAGCCGCTCCAGCCAGGCCAGTACCCGGGTGTGGTGCCTGGAGTGGCTGTACTTGTCGGCGACCTTGTGTGCGCCGTAGCCCATCCACCAGTCCAGCGCGCCGCCCAGCGTATTGCCCACGGTCGCCACGGCCACGGCCTGCCAGAACAGGTCGGGGTTGAGCTTGAGCAGGCCGAACAGCACCGGCTCGGAGCCGATCGGCAGCAGCGTGGCAGAGATGAAGGCCGCCACGAACAGTGTGCTGAGCCCGTACTGCGGCAGGGACAGGAGTTGGAGGGCGGTGTCGAGCCAGGCTTGCATGGAACGGCAGTATGCAGCCTCCAGGTGCCTGGCGCAGGTTTGCGCAGGGGCTTGCGCGCATATCCCCCGTGTGCGCTTAACCATTCGTAACGTGGCCGGGTTGCTACAAATTTAGGCAGCTAGAATCACGCCTCCCTCGCCGCGCCCGACCCTCCCTCTCGTTCCATCCACGCCATGCAGATCGGCTCCATCGTCCTGCCGAACCGCCTGTTCGTCGCCCCCATGGCGGGCGTGACGGACCGGCCGTTCCGCATGCTGTGCAAGTCGCTCGGCGCGGGCTATGCGGTGAGCGAGATGGTCACCTCGCGGCGCGACCTCTGGAACAGCCTGAAGACCTCGCGCCGCGCCAACCATGAGGGCGAGACCGCGCCGATCGCGGTACAGATCGCCGGCACCGACGCCGCCATGATGGCCGAGGCCGCGGCCTACAACATCGACCGCGGCGCGCAGATCATCGACATCAACATGGGCTGCCCCGCGAAGAAGGTCTGCAACAAGTGGG
>Ga0116227_10001516_pt1 | contig 51936 bp, 35 predicted proteins | sample S1TSphgellanicum_FD_89693 | JGI IMG/M metagenome (GOLD analysis project Ga0116227, IMG submission 89693) | Host-associated microbial communities from peat moss isolated from Minnesota, USA - S1T2_Fb - Sphagnum magellanicum MG | ecosystem: Host-associated > Plants > Peat moss > Unclassified...
AAAAAAAAAAAAATAATATTAAAAAAAAAAAAAAAAAAAAAAAAAAACAGAAAATTTCTGTCCTTTCAGGAAATTTAAATAAATTTATTAAAATTAAAAATTTAAAAATATTCAAAAATTGGAAAAAAAAACACAATGTGAAGGGCCATGTAAACTTTTTGGGTTATTCAGCATTTTTACAAAATGTGATGGACCCACCTATATAACCAGATTCTTACTGAAGGAAAAGAAATAAAAAGGAAAATCAAAGGAGTTCATTACATCGTGACTTTGCCCATGAAGGAAGGAGGTTCAAAGTTCAAACAAAACCTGGAAGCATGATGGAACTGTGCAGTCTGGTTTGGTTAGGTCAAGTTGGAGTACCCCAAAAACAATAAAATTTTGTTTATGATCTATTTTAAAAGCCTCAATTGTTATTAGTGTGCAATGTATATTGTTCAGATATATTGTTTTAATCACTTGTGATCAAATTGTGAACCATGCAATGTGCTTTGATGAAATTCAAGTTTAATTTGATTGACAAAACAAATTTGTTATTGAGGCAATCATGTTTTCTCCCAAGCATGTTGTTGTTTCATGACATCCATGTTAAAATCACCTAATATAATTATTGGATGAAATGCAAAGAGAATTCAATATTAATTGTTGATGTGTGAACAAAAAAAAGTTTTCATTGATTGACATGGCCTTGTAAATTGTGATGACAATGTGAAATGCAACATTGCATTGGCATGTTAGGTATGATCACAACTTTACACTCTAGGCCATCTCTTGTTATGGATCAAAGGGGCTTTTGACATACAATCAATCAACAAGGTCTTGTAGATAATTAAACAACATATCTCCCACAAGTTGTTTCATATTTTTTAAAGCCCATATGGATATGTGTATGAACATTTGAAATTGACACATAGATTACTTGATAAATGATGCACGGGACCTCTCATAAAAATATTAACCAGTGGGTTTTTTTTAAAGGATATCTGTTTGTAACTAAAGTGATGATCATTCATTGGAACATGTAGAAAAAATTGTTGATCACCCAAGAAAGATTTAGCCAAATCTGGCTATAAAGCATAAATTAAATATAAATCATTAATAATCTTCCTATATCTTTCTGTATGTTTGGCTACACAATTACAACCAAATATATAAATCTAGTGATTCAGAAAAAATAAAAATGGCAACTAAAAGCCTCCAAATTTTTATTTTATATTTTATTTTATTTTTGAAATATACATCTAGCTTTATGTTCACATTCGAGAGATCCCTATTAGTAAGTGATTTTAATCATTTAAAAATTCTTAACTCTTTTTAATGACATAACATCATGTATCATATTGCCATTCCCCCAAAATGCCTTTCACCCACTTTCTTGTGTTACTAAACCAATAGGTCATAACCAATTAGTCGAAGGCATGAACATAATTCTCAAAGCACAGACCAATGAGCACTAATTAGTAAAATAATATGTCCATCAATGGAGATAGACCTCTCTTTGAAAGTGTTCCAATTCCCCCCCCCCCACAAAAAAAAAAAACTCTTTATGAGTGTTGTTACTTAAATGGTTGAGTGGTCTCCCCCCACATGTGCCCATGGTTCTCTTGAGAAACTCATTGGGAGCTTGTTACATAGGACACGATATTGGAGCCCTTGATAGATTTAGAGCATCCTACCTTATTCACTTAGCCACAAAAAGGCTTGTCGTCAAACTTCAAACAATTTTCAACTCTTTGGAAGTAGTGTTGTCAAACATACACCAAATTTTGGTGTACAAATCCAACTATCCAATCGGTTCAATGTATTTGGTCATGTGAGCACATCCCACGTCATGACATTTGGAATATATATCGTCATACATGTGCATTGTGAACTAGATAACATATATTCATGAAATTCTTCCATGTGCCTAGCACAATATTGAAGGCACCATAAATTTTTTAAAAAACTGGCCTACATCAAACAAAAAGGAAGTGTACCATGTTTTTCACAACCGTAATGCCCTTGAGGAAGAAGGGGCATTCTGTTTTTTGTGAAATGCATGACCTTGCGTAAAGCCCACTAGTATGTTGAGAAATTACGTTTCATAATTTCCTACCATACCCGTGGATCATGAGGTCCCATTGTATTGGCTTGACTTGATCATTATGTTGGACATTGTCGGTGGTGATGCACTTGCATCACCCTGTACAGGTGAAGTTTTTCCTTAGGTTGCTTAAAGAAAAGGTTGAAGTAAGATAATTGGGCCCATAGATATGACATTGAGTGAAGTTTTCTTGGGGATTGCATAAAAAGGTTGAAGTACTTGGACCCTTAGAGACCATTTTTTAAAAAGGAATTCTTGTTTGTAGCCAAAGTGGTTATCATCCATAGATGTCCAAAAAATGGCAATCATCCTTAGGAAGATTTAGCCAAATTTGTCTATAAACCAACTATGAAACACAAATCTTTAATCATCCTTCTATATTTTGATGACACATTGAAAAGCAAGTATAAAAATATGTCGATGATTATTATTATTGTTTTCTCACACTTGACGATTGAAAACCTCCAAAATCACTTTAACTTTTGAATTTTGAATTTCTCTGTTTGGGAAAAAAAAAAGGCTGCTTACAGATGATTTTGAGTGAAGTTTTCTTAGGGGATTGCCTAACAATCTTGAAGCAATTATGCCCCTAAGAGCAACTCCACTAGTGTTCAGTATGTGACCCTCCAAATGAAAATTGGATGAAGAAAAGTTAAAACAAGCCTCCCTTAGCAAAACGGTTTTGGCCCAACATTTTTGCACAGTTTGTGAGGCTCATAAAAGGTACAGAAAAGTCTAATACCTTCCAGAGTAGAGGGTAATAAATAGGTATGCTGGTCCCTGTTTCTGATTGGCCGGTCCAAATGGCTTGCTATTAGTAGTCTCCCACCTATTTGCAATCCCAGTTTTAGTTTTATGGTAAGGTTGGGAAAAAGTAAATAACTCCTAGAGCATCTCTACAGGTGCTCAGTATCTGACCTTGCACAATAAAATGAGATGAAGAAAAGTTGAAATATGCCGGTTTGGCTCAGCAGAATTTCACAGTGTGCAGTGGGTTGTAAAGGGCGCAGCAAATGTATTCACCCGCAGAAAAGAGTGGAATAAATATGATCCAACTGATTCTCACTGTCTTTTATCGGCCAGTCATAATGATCGGTCCAGGTGGTTTGCTATCAGTAGTCCACCATCTATTTGCAGCTCCAGTTTCAGTTTTATGGGTGAGGATGCTAAAAAATAAATAGGGTAAAACCACCCATCACTGAACACATACTTATCATCGAACATTTTTCAATATTTTTGTCATTCCTTAACCAAATTGAGCTGTTTTTGTGTCATTGCACCCGCAAACTGAAGGGCTATAAATGTTCTTTGAGCATCAGAAGTAAAGGAGCAATGCAGAAAACAAAGGAAGAGAGTGAGTGATAGTTTGCTTCAATTTTTTTGAAAAAATAGCTCTAAATCTCTCTCTAGTTCCAGCCCCATGTCTTCACCATATTTAGTTTGTTTTGAGTGATTTAAAACCTGAGGAGTAAGCCAGCTAGGGCTTCGCAAAAATTCTTTGTATACCAAAAGCAAAGATGCAACAACCAAAGATTTTAAGCTCAAAATTGTAATCTGTTTTAATTGACCCATCACCAAACCCTCAGTACTAAGGCACCAAACAACCCATATTTTCCCCATTCATTTCCTGAATTGAGAATTTTTGTGACTTTGGAAGCGTTAGGTGGAGGGCTACAAATGTTCCTTGAGCTTCAGAAGCAGAGGAATCATGGGTGAGGATTCGATTTGCCTTGAGTTCTTAGGTGTTCACTCACCAACCTATCTACGCTAACTAAACTTGGATGTGAGAAATATTTTTGCATGGTCACGCACTGAGCAGCTTTGGAGATGCTCTAAAGGAGGAACTCCGGTGGTCAAAATATGGGAAGAAGAAAAGTATATGCTGGTTTGGCTCAGCAAAATAGTTTTGGCCCCCGCATTTTTTCACATGATGCTGAGGCTGGCAAAAGGCACCATCGAGCCTAACACATGCTATTGATTGACTAGATATTTTGATTTCCAGGTCGTTAGCTATTAGTAATCTCCCACTTGTTTGCAGTCCCAATTTTAGTTTTATGGGTGGGGTTAGAAAAAAGTAAATAACTAATCTCATATTGGAAGCTAGAAATATTTTTGCAGGGTCACATACTGAGCACCGTGGATCTGCTCTAATCTTGGATGTGAGAAATATTGTTGCAGGTTCACATCCTGACCATGGGTGGAGCCACCATAAAACTGAAATGGGGACTGCAAAAGATAGCAGACTAGTAATAGCAAACCACCTGGACCAACCAAACCATCTAGCCAATCAACAACAGGTGTTAGACTTTGCTGTACCTTTTTGCAGCGACAAAATGCTGGACCAAAACCAATTTGCGGAGCCAAACCAGCATGTTTTGACTTTCTTCATCCAAAGTATCTTGTACTCTGCAGGGGTGGAGTTGCTTGTAGAGATGAATTTTGAGTGAAGTTTTCTTGGCCATTGAACAAAGAAGGTCAAAGTAATTATGGACCTACAAGAAGGCATTTTCCCCAGATCCTGCTTTTGTAATACAGCCAAAGATTTCCTTTCCATATATCTCTAGGTTTACTTCTTAACACAATTAAGACAAGGTGTATTATACACAATGGCCCTGCCATTAATTTAATATCAACAATTGATATTAAATTAATTTTTTGAAAGATTAATTATTTATTTCATCCATGTGGAAACTTACCCTTAGGCTACAATATATTGTGACTCATGTTAATTAGTTGTGGGCATCCTCAAAGTTCATTTTTCCCCCTTTTGTGATGGGTATCTTTAATTGGCCCATCACAATAAAATGAAATAAAATAAAATATCGAGCTTTGGACAGTCCCAAAGTAGATATCATGGAATCTCTCCTCCTTTGGGCTTGCCTACATTGGTTACCAGAGTAGAACTTAGGCCAAAGGATGCAGGATAAAGTGAGGAGCTATTGGGAACATGTTGAGGAACATATTGGGAACCCATTGGGAACTTGATGAGAACACAGTGAGAACAACCAAAATTCAACATCCCCACCCTTCCCACAAAGAAAGGGTGGGATTGTTGAATTTTATTTTGCCTACTTGGTGTTCTTTGTCATTTTTGGCCTTAAGCTAATTGCATGGGGATGAACTAATATGCTTACCTCCCCTAAAATAAAAGCATAATTTTTCATGCTTTCCTCCTCTGCCTGACACCCTGAAGCTTCACGCCTTACATTTTAGATACATGGAAGTTGAACCATGGCCGAACAATATGGGATAAAAAATGAGGTGCTATTGGGAATGTCTTTTGGGAACTTGAGGAACATTGTGTGAACCTGATGGGAACATCTTGTGAACTTGAATATGAAACAGAATACTCTCAAAATAATACATACATACACCCAAAGATGTGCCTCACATTAATACCTAATGGATAACCATCACACAACATTTAGGCCCACTTTCTAGTAGAAGTCAAGGCCAATAGCTCAAATTGAGCACTCCTATTGGTGCAATCACTGAAATCAGCCCCAAGGGCTTTACATTAGGAGTCAAGAAAGCAATTTTAAAAATCTACCACTTTATGACCTTGACTTGAGCCCAAGGCAGAAAAAGGATAGTGATCAACTTGAGAGGCCAATTTGCAACCCTGGGAGCCAATGTTATTACAAGAAAATATTGTCATTTTGATGAAATTTACACCGTAGGATCAAAGTAAACCCTAAACCAAACTCTATATTTCTCTTTCATTTTCTCTCTTTTATTTTTTAAAATCTCTTTTTCTTGACTTTTTGTGCTTGTTTGTGAATGATGGAGGAAGCTTTCAATTTTATTTTTTACTTGGGATACAAAAGATGTTGCATGAAAAGAGTGTGTTAAATGAAGGAGTTACAAGAGTTAGTGTCTATGCTCATCCATGTAGGTCTGACGTTTAGGGTTTAACTTGAAAGGAAACAAGAATGATACCAAGAAAAAATGAATGGAAACATATAAGGGGTTGAAGCCTTGATCCCTACTTTTTGGCTTTAATGGCTTTACACATGAACACATTGGCCCCCCAAACAAATAATATTTTTATTGATAACTTGGTGCCAAACAATGAGTCAAGAAATGCTCAAATTTCCCATTATAGGCTCTGACTCCTAGTTTAAAGTGGGCCTTAGATTGTGGTGCATGACCCAAGTTGAAGTCAAACATCATTGCATAGTGCAACACAAGATAAAACATGATTTTTTTTGAAATCAAACTATAAAAAGAAGCAATGAATGCACATGCTGAGCATGGCATGGCATTCATGTTGCCTATTTGGACTTGGCACCTTGTATATTTCCTCATGAAGAACTATGAACAATGAACTCAATGAATGAAGTTTCATCTTGTTACATTATTTGGGCAAGGGGTCCAAGCAACTCAACATCTATTTAAAGAGAAAAGCATTTAAAGCCTTCTTTTATGGCTATTGTTTTGTCAATATCTAAACACTTTTGGATCAGTAAATGCTCTTTCAAAATCATTAGTTTTTTTTTTTTTTTGGCTTTACTTGAAACACAAAACAACGCCAAATCATCCTTATCCATAAAACTAGCATGTTGGCCCAAAGTGATCCATTGTGACATTATTAGTAACCATTTCATCTCAAAGAGGTGCACTCAACAATCATGAGTTGTGTTGTACTCACTAAGGTTGTGTTTAGTTGGGTATCATAACAAACCATACAACTACATTCGTATTTACTTTTTCACTACCAAATCCAATGCAACACCAAGTCGACATGGCTCCTTGAAAAACCTTTGCAAGGAAAAAATTTTATACCATGATTTATGCCAGAAATCCAATTTTCTCAAAGCACCACAACTCCACCATCAACAACAAAAATATTTAGTGTGAACATGAATCTATTATGTTGGGGTTTCATTTGTTTTTAAGTATCTTATTTCACCAACAATTGACACATAATAACAACCTAAGTCATATTACCACTTTTTAATATACATTGTATTTGCCTAAGTTTATGAAAATCTGGAAATTGTTTGTCTACCTACCATCTTGCCTTTCACCATCAATTTACATAATTGACAAATGCAATATTGTTCCCACATTTGTACAAATACTTTACATGTTCCATCATGAAAATTGAACACAGTCTCCAAACCCATCAAATTTCAGCCCATAATTAATTCTTTTATTGATTCACAAACAATTTCTTGTTATCACTCTCCATTTTGAAATTTTTTTATAGAAATTGCCTTCTATTCCATGCCACTACTTTTCACCATGAACTCCATTGTTGATGGGCAAACTAAATCATTGTGGTTTAACATTATGAAATAGTTCTATTTCATTTGTTTAAGCCAAATCTATCCCGGTTAAATGGTGGACCATTTTTGGACTAATTCTAGTTAGATCTAGGTTGATCACATCCATCCAAGTTAGTTATTGGTTCAGATGTAGGTCCAATCCTGACCATATTTTAAATCCCAATGAATTTTAATGAGGTTAAGTTGATGTCAATTCTTAGGCCATGTCAATCTTGGTAAAATCTCAATTCATTTCGAAGCTAATTCTAAATGGATTCTAATAAAATTAAGTTGATTTCAATTAGAGTTCTAACTTTCCAAATTTGGACTGGTTTCGTCTGAATTTTGTCCAATTTTGACTGAAGTTTTCATATGATATATTTAACGTGATTAAGGTAGATCCATCTTTGTTAGATATTGAAAAAGTTGGATTTATTACATGGACTTGCACAAAAGACATCTAAAACACTTCAATATTTCACTGCAACTATTTTCACATCTTGCATGTAATTCATCCATAGCTCTCCCCCCACATATGTGGGTTTGAATGATACTTCACCCACAATTAGTCACACAATACAAACTACAATGAAAACATGTACCTTGTAAGTTGAAACATAAACTCACACCCCATATAGTTGTCAAAACCCAAGCCACCTCTTCATCTCCAACTTTGAGTAAATACAAGGTGTGTGAATACGCATGGCATATATTAATCACAACCAATAATAAAATAAATATATCAAACCAATTATGTTCATTACGCACAAATGCTTCGATGTGAATTAAAACCCTCTTTCAACATAGTATATGAATATGCCTCTTTGCACCCATAATAACCAAGAGGCAACCGCTATGAGCTCTTTCAAATCATTGTGGGCACAATATCTTCATGTTAATACAAACCCAATGTAAGTTTCAATTATCTTTGCCATTGAAGTAACAAGCACAAGTGACCCATGCACCCCATTTTCACCTAATGTCCAGTTTGTCACAAATACACATTCCAACATTGTTGGCAAGACTTTTGGGATTAAAACTAAAACCCTTTGTATTTCCACATATGCAATCCCATTGTAGTCTTATACAACCAAAAAAGCATGTGAATCAACCTCCATGATGAAAACTTATTTACCACCAAAAAAATGTTGTGAGAAGAACAAGTGTTAATCAAGAACTTCACATGATGACCTTTACAAAAGGCAAGACCCAAATATGACAATATATATCATCGGGACCAATCATGGCTTGGCTGAAGACATGGGGAATTGTCAGGAGATTCAACCCAATCATCCACACGTAATAAGATCTAAAAGGCATTTGTGCTTTTAGTGAGCATCACAGCTCCAAAATCTACCAACAGATTGAAGTCCAACAAGACATCAAACTCTGCACCTAATTTCTTTAGACCTCAGTGTTGGCTCAGCAGATATGCCAAAATGCCAGAATGCTATTGGAGATTCTGTATAGACAAACAAGAACACAAGAATTTTTAAGCATCACCAACAATTTTTGTTGCACAGTTGGCCTGATCAGTTGGAAAGATCTAACCAGGAATATTGATTCCCAAAATTCCATGGAGATGGAAAACCACCCGGCATGTCATTTGATATCGGTATTTCTGGTCAGTATTTCTGGTCCATCTTTTGCAAAAACACAGATGACTCCCAAAGAACTCTTCTTCATAGGCTTCAAAAGGAGCTGTCTGCTGCACAATCCAGTGAAGCCTATGTTCAGCTGATCCAAGGCTAACAATCCGAATGGACAGATGGGTGTCAGACAGATAGGTTGACAGAAGTCTGGGAAAAGATCAAAAAAAGAAGTAAAATCTGGTAGAAAGCCAAGTCCAAGGTATGAAGACATTTTCCTGACCATTGAGAAGACTGTTGGGGCCTGAAATGGGGTGAGAAGACACAATACTGGTGCGGCTCGGAAAGGTCTTAAGAGCAGCACTACAAGCAACCAATTTGTTGGAATTCATATACTGTCTCCTTTGTTTCTCATCTTCATCAGTAGTAGGGTACACTGTAAGCAATATTAGGTGCCACTAATCTCAGTTTCTTTCCTGATTCTTGTGCGTCATTCCTTCCTATGTCCTAATAACTTCACATGAATTTCTCCAACAAGCCTGCTCTGCACAGGAAAAGAAAACAGACAATTGATGGGCATTTAAAGATTAATGCTAACAGAATCACTTGGAGCAAATCAGATCAAGGCTACTGATAATTGTACCTGAGCTTGAGACAGAATTGCATCCCATCCTGCTACAAGGTTGCATGATGGAGCAGCAAGGGCCCTAAGCAAGATGCACAGCAAAATGATAGTGGATACTGACAAACTTTTAGAGGACAGGTCCAGCCTGAAGGGGTACAACCTTTAATTTGTCCAGCCTCTTGATCCCCTGGAGGCACAACACCATTGGATAGGGCATTCTCCTGAACAAAATGACTGGCTGGGAGACTCAGGTGAACTACACATGCCAAGAAACTGTAGAAAAGTAGCATGAACCTTAAGAATGGCCACTGGAAGCAATGCTCCAGATGCCCACTGAAGTTGACCCTAGTCATATGGGTGCTTCAAAATGAGCACTGATTGCAGATGCCTCATCCATATGACAACCTACTGTTCATATCACCAACAGCTGAACCAAAACCTCCTCCATTCTTGCTACCACCAAACCTGTTGTATGATCTGTTGCCACCATAACCACTTCCAGGACTGTAAACATCTCTCTTAATTGGAGATGAAGCAGGGGGTGATTCTGCAAGGCGTGAAAAAGAGACATCCTTCTGATCATACCCACTCACATGTCCTTTCATTGATCCAGGTCCATACCCCTGGCCTCGAGAAATCAAATTCACAGAATGTCGCTGATCACCACTGTTGCTTTGAGTAATTCCAGCTATTGGTGATCCAATGCTTGATGACCGTGAAAATGCTTTTGCCAGTTCAAGGGCAGAGGCAGGAGCATTGAAGCTGTGATGACCACCTGGAGCTGTAGAACTATTAGAAGGTGTCCATGCTGGTGATCTAACAGGGATAGGAGATGTAGGTCTTCGCCAACCATCAGCCTTGTGAGCACCACGCAGAGTTGATTCTTGCCTGTCAGTGCCACGGCTGTGACTATTTTGGTAATCATAGGGGCGGTTTACCTCATATCGATCTTTATTGTCTTGCTTTTCAGAGTCTCTCTGACCCTTCCACTCTTTATCCCCAAGGTGATTGCTGGGAGCAAGCCAGTCATGCTTACTTCCTTGTTGCTCCCTCAACCCAGATCCCTGCCTTTCCATGAACCGCTCACCCTGGTGTTCATATGGCTGGCTGCCCACCTGTTTTTCTTCTCCCCAGCTATCGGAGCGATCAGAACGCCCACCTTTTTGTTGCTCTACCTTAGTATTGCCACTACCAGGAATCTGTCCACTGAAAAATCAATAAAACACAAGGGATATTCATAAGAGAACAACCACTCTGCCTTGTCACACTTCAACAAACTCTTCAGATATTTTATAAGGCTTTCTTAGACACAGGAGTCTGAATATAGCTGTGTTACCATCATCCAGGAACAGACCATCCCCTGAACCACACAAATTACTTACATGCGTGGTGATGGTGGGGAAGCAATGTGATTCTCTCCTGCTGTGCCAAAATCATTAGCACCACGTGCCCTCAATACCTGTGGCAGGAAAACAAATTGATTAAGATGATGAAAATACATTTTAGGTACATGTGTAAATTGAGCTACAATTCACACCTGCCCCAAATGCAGAGCTGGAACAGCAGAGAAACAGAATACACTTGTTGGAGAATCAAACTTACCAGTTCACGAGGACGAGCACCACCAAATACAGAGTCCCTGCACATGATCAAAGGATAAACAAAATGAAAGAAAATCAATAACAAGGCAATATCTTAGCCCTACAAGTGTTGCTCACAATCTCTTTCATTTTCAGATTGTCACCAGTTTTTGGACCAATTCATGCAAATGGATTCTTGACTGGTGTAGTGAAAATTAGATCTGGATCATTGATGTGGCAAAACCCTTTGCAGGTATGTGTACATAAACTTTTGAAGTACTGTTGATGCCACTTGCAGGTGGAGGTCCTACAAGTCCTCTTCAGGACTACATAGACAGAATATGTATACATGGGATGAGCTGCCTTCAATCCTAGAGACATATACAATGATATGGTCACCTGAGAATAACAACATCTAACATTTAAATTCTGCCACACTCTGGATACATCAAGTAATCTTGCCCGTGATATCTGCACCCTTCAGGAGGAAAAACCCTCCAAAAAGGCAAATCTATCCATGCCCAGATATCTATGAGATTGGAGAGAAAACTCTACAATAATATTTAAAAGGTAACCATACTGTCAGTTCCAGCAAAACCAAAATGAACAAAACAAGAATGACTAGTGATGTGCTTAAAGGATATGCTCAGTAGGTTCCAACCATGACCCTCTATGTAGGCATCTCTATGCCTCAGATGCTTGTTCATACAGGGACAAGCTAAAATAAAAATAAAGCTTAGCTTCACAAGCTTGCTGCAGCTTAAATGAAGATACTATTAACTGCACTAATTAAATATGCCTCTTGATTGCCAGCCATGATGGGAACAAAACAGAAACTCATACTTATAACATACTTCTTCATACCCACCATTGGGAGTTGATAAGTCAGTGGGAGCTAGAAAACTTTGGATAAGCGATTACACAAAAATCTGTGTCTTGAGTTGCTGCCACATTTCTGGAAGCAACAGGAAGACTAAGCCATAATGTCAGCTAGCTCACAAGAGACTGCTAATAGAAAAGGCAATAGTACCCTCATTCAAGCTGTGACAAGCTTGTGAAGGTAAGCTTCATTTCATTCTAGCTTGCTCCTATACAAGCAAGTATTTAAGACTAGAGCATTGAGAGTCCAACATCAAGGGTTAGTGGTTGGGGCCTCCTGCACCCTGAACATATCCTTTAAGCACAGGACTGCTGACTACTTGGATGCAGACGAACCACTTTAGCCATCACAAAGATATCTATAGAATTGCAGAGAAAGTTCATAACAACACTTCAGACATCACTGTTCTGTCAGTTCCAGCAAAACCAAAATGAAAGAAACAAGAACCATGTGAGTGTTATGTAAAATGCATATGGGCATGGTAACTAATATCTCACCATGATCTATCTGAGCCACCAGTGGCACGTCCTGCCTCCAATGGCTGTGATCTTGGTTTTAAGTTCAGCTTTGGACGCTCTGCCAGCTTGCTACCTCCATCTCCAGACTCAAAGTTTGAAGGTGGCCCTTTGACCACAAACCCACTTGCATCTATGGCATCATCTGCTGTGTCTTCTGAAAACATGGGTTCATCTGTTCGCCTCTCATCAGATTTGCCACCAGAGTCTTTCTCAGTCTCCTGCAATCACACATTGCAGAAACATTTGTGTTATGAAAATTTTATTGAATGGTCTGTATCAAGTCTGGAAGATGTGCACTGACACAACAGTACTTTCTGTCCAACATACTTCAACATTATCCTGCAAGTACAAATCTAGGACAGGATAGTCAGAACCTCTATTGCTGGCACTTCTGACCCAATGCACCCAAGTGCCTCATTTGACTCCAGAGGCTTTGACCGAGGAAGAAGCTTCAACTTTGGCCTCTCAGCAACTGGTTCTGTAAGCACCAATGGTGCTCGAGGCGCAGAAGCATCAGCTGGAGCAGCGGCTGATGGAGAGTGCTCAACCCAATATCCCTCAGCAGAATGGGCTAATCTCTCTTTGCTTAATGCTCGATTGCTCTCCACCAAAGGTGGGCTTCTCCGTGTCTCCCAACCCATGCCAACTGGAGCCCTGTCACCTTGATCCTCATACACTCGTTGAGTCTGGCTTTCATGTGGGTTTGAGCTGTGGGAGTTCCTTTCTGGCAAAACAGCACCACGATTTGCATCTGATCCATAACTGTCATGACCCTCTCCAGGACTATATGTTCTGAGGCTACTATTAGCCCATTGCAGACCCTCAGGGTGACTGGGTTCCCTCATGAACTCATTCTCCACCCTTCCAGTCCTTCCCACATCAAAGAAAGCAATTCTGTTGCCAGGATCATGGGAAGCTCCCCCAGTTGCAATAGCTCCAGTGCCATTGAACCCACTACCACTGTCATCACCTCCATAACCTCCTGCATCAGCATATCCTCCAGATGCAACATCCCCCTGAACCCTGCTATTCTCTCCTACTCTACCCCTTTCACCAAAACCAGGTCTGGTCCCATCACTGTAAGCCCCCCTGCCTCCATAACTCTCTCCATAAATCACCCTTCCATCCATCTGAGCTATCCCTGAGCCATAACCCCGTGGGTTGATGTTCTTGTCAGGGTACATGGCCTGCTGCCTGCTAAAATGAGATCGTTCTGGATTCTCAGAACTATGGCCATGCCCTTGCCATCCTGTACTTTCACCTCCATAGCTCTGCTCAGGTTGCCAGCTTTTGGGACTTGCCTTGTTGTCAGGCATTGCTAAGTCCAATGTTTTTGATTTAGGTGTCTGTGTCCGCCATGGAACAGATACCTGGCTTTGATTCTGCACCAAGTCTGCAGGCATTTGGTTAACCTCAGACTCTTGTCGTGCTGGCCACACATTTGGACCAGAGTTGCGATCCACAAAACCGGCAGTTGGTGGTGGCTGCTGTGGAGGTTGCCTCCAATTGGGAGGGGGTGGTGACACTGGGGGCTTTGGTTTGTTAACTTGTGAGGACTGTCCATATGAAGCAGCAGGAGCCATGCCTCTGTAGCCATGTTCATCTGGAGAATATCGGTTGAATGTTTTATCATGGTGGCCAGAGCGGGGTCGTTCATCATATGTATGCTCTTCATATTGCTCTGCACTGTGGCTGCTGCGAGGGCGTCCATCCACTGGCTTACGCTCATCTTCGTCATAATTTCTCCCTATGTTTGCAGGGTTAGGGAAGAGCGACGCTTTATCTTCAAACCCACGGATAGCATTTCCCAGTCCCTGTCTGTTCTGACCCATGCTATTGCGCTCATTGCCACCGTACCCTGCTCTACCAACAGGACTCATCCATGCCCCGGATCCTTGTCTCTCAAAAGAACTCCGCTCAACAGCCCTACAGAAAGAACAAACAAGCACTAGAAAACCTCATGCTCTAAAACCTAAAACCCCTGGTTCAAAAAAAGAAAAGAAAGAAGGAGAGAGAAAAAATCCAAAATCCATCTAGCTAGCAATCTCTTCAATTTCTTCTAAGAAACAGTCAGTAGCGTAGAAAAACAAACAGAGGAGGGGGCTTCACTTACATTCCAGGAGCAGATGGAAGAGGCAGATCTGAAGGAATCGAACCGCCATGGAAATCCTTCAAAGTCATCACGGCACGCGACACTTTCTTCTTCGACATTTCGTCTCAGCGGACAGTCCTCGCCTCTTGTACGTACCCAAGGCGCTGTCTGTCTCTTTGTCTGTGTGTGGGTGGGTGTGTGTGTGTGTGTCTCTCTCTCTGTGTATGTGTGTGCGTGTGTTATCTTTCTGTGTCCACACGCGCCTGTCGACACCGAAGTTACACTATAGGAGCTTGCAGGAGAAACTGAGAATGAAGAGAAGGGAAAAACAACGAGAGTGGGACCAAAGACAGAAACAAACTGCAGGTGTGGAAGCTGCAGATCGTTGTTCAAAAACCACCACAGCAAAAGAAAGCTCCACACGTTGCCGTGAAAAACAAAAAACCCCCGAAAAAAAAAAAAAAAAGATTTAAAAAAAAACACTGCTGATGCGGCTGCGGATGGGTAATCAGCCCAAGAAAACAGAAGGGGGTGAAAGATGAAGAGGAAAGAAAGCCACAAACCACCACGCTCTCGAGATCGGTGATCTTCCCCCACCTGTTTCTTGTCCTATTGCGGGAGGAGGAGGAGGAGGAGACGACGCCAATCATCCAACCCTAGCCATCGTAACTGCAAACCCTAAATTTCATCCAAAAGCAATCACCACGAAAGTATAGAGGGACGCTTCTTCCCAAGGGCCTCCTCACTATGTTTGATTAGGGCCCCATCACTATTTGTAGCATAAGGCACAAAGTCTAAGGGCCTTATCAGGAAAAAAAAAAGGGGGTTGGGAGGGGGTGGCGGGGAGATTTGTAAAATAGAATGCCTTGGGAGTTTTTTAGGAGTCAAATTTCAATGTAGAACATGCAATGCAAATACATTTTATTTATGTATGAGGAGGTGGCTTATGACATTTGCAAAATATCAAGGCAATTGATGTGGCCACGTCGCCCATCCACATTTGAGGTCTTAAACATGATCTCATCATTTTTGTCAATGGTTTTTGTTTGGTTTGGTTGTCTCGGCTTTTTCATTGGTCTCTTGTGATGCTCTACAATGTCCATGAGAGTTGGATGGATTCGGATTTGGTGGCTTTGAAGGTGAGAGCAAATTTTGCAACTTGGAAACTTTATGTTGTGATTTTGATGAACTATTGTCGTGTTTTCTTTCATAATGGTGTGTTATATATCATTTTGGTTATGCATGCATGTGTGTATGTGTTGTGAAAGAATTTGAATGCTATGGGAAACCATTATGAGAAGTTTATTTTGGGTTCTCAAGCATGTGTTGCTTCAAGTGTTGCCTCCAATTGTGTTATTTACTAGACCTTACATTGTTGGATTTGGGGTCTCTTTCATTCACCTTCTTGGAGGTTTGTTGTGAGGGATTTTAAAATTGAAGGACATGGAATTCCCAAAATAAAAATTAAAGGCTTTCTTTGTGTACTTTAGTAATGGAGTTGATTTTCTTCTTGGCAGTTGTCTTTTCATGCAAACAACTTGGAAGCTTTTGGAAATCATTGGAAACTAAAGAAACAAGAGCTTTAAGTTGTTGTAGGATGTGAACTTGTTTTGAAGTCATTTTATAAAACCTTCCCCAAGCCAAAGGTTAAGGTTAAAGCTCCAGCATTGTTCGATTAAAGATTTGTTGCAATTTTTTGTTGTAAATGCAATTCGACTTGTGCTTGAGCATCATCAACTATTTACTCATCACCATGCAGCAAAAACTATAGAAATTGCAACAAAGTATTGCACCAATATGGGCATTCCTTATAGTTCATTCTCTTTAAAGGAATAATTATAGATATAGCTTTAGTGCACATACGCACCATTTTGTATCGAACCATTATAGATTAAATTAGCATGATATATTTTCGTCACCATCCTTTTTGTAGTGTGATTACTTGAACATTTTTGTATCAATCCACTTGTTTTAATTTTGACCTTTAATTTTGGGATTTGTAGATTTTGGGTTAATCTTATGCCATGTTGCACACAATACCCCTATCCATTATGAATGGATTACATTTACTATAAACCAAATGAGAAATAACTTCATCTAATAGGGTATTTCTACTTGGCCTTCATGTTGTCACAACTGAAAGATAATATGGGAAAACACATTGAGTGAGAAGGGTTTAAAGATATGCCATTGTGATGGACAAGACATTGGGTTTGTATTTTGAACAATGGCGCCAAATTACAAACATATAAAATCAAACAACTCTATCTTTTATAAAACCCTTGAACTTGGTATGGATGAATACACTAGGAAAATAATGAATTTTGAATTGGGTTTGTGAAAAACAGTGTTACTAATTCACATAACAAATGACCTTCGTACCTTATAAAAGAAAGTTTATCATTAATAAAATTAAGGATTTGTTGGGATGGGAATTTAAGATTGTTCTAAGAATAGGGTTGCCATGCATGGTTTTCGAGTTTCAAAAATGTATTTTTTTGCCTCATATAATTTTTTATTTAGTGAAAAAAGAAATTGTAAAAATCACCATTTATAATTTCCTTGTTATCAATGAAACAATACTATATACAAACAACATTGTCATTAAAATAGAGATAGATCCTTCATAAGGCCCACTTTAGCCAATGTTTTTATTATAATCCAAACTTTGGCAAAATTTTCCAATTTTTTTTCCAATTGACATTTAAAAAAACAAAATTTTCAAATTTTTTTGTAGCCATAATGAAAAACTTAACCCCCAGCAAAAAAAAATTATGACCACATCCTTTTTTCCCTTTAAAATTGAATAGTAGATAAACAAATTCATTAGGTTACATGCAATTAACCATAGTTGTTTGCTAAAGTCCCAAGGTTGGAGCATTACCAAAATAAAGAACCTAGGGTGAGAAGCTTTTGGGTTGTCTCAATTTCATTTTTTGCAAGTTTTAGGGTTACCTTTTCCTACCAATGAAAAGGCTTTTGGCCCTTGAATGGCTTGTTGAAGGTAAATGAATAAGTGCATTAACTATATAGTTCTTCAACCCCATAATACAATAAGAGCTCAAAAAAGATTTCTTCCCCAATGTGATCCATGTTTCAATTTCTAAATGGAGGGAGGCTCTTTTGTGTAAAGTGGGTTCAATGTAGTAGGTTTTACTAGAATATTAAGAGCATGTGCAAGATGGAGTCAAAGGTGGGCTCAATTTAAATAAACTCATGTTTTGTTTAGATGGCCCCTTATTTCAATAAAATTGATAGTTCGTCTCATATGAACCCTTATCCCACCCAATTCTAGTAAAACTCATGTTTGGTGTTACATGGGCTTTTATTTCAATAAAACTCATAGTTCATTTCATGTGAACCTTTATTCTAGTAAAGCCCATAGTTCACTTCGCATGGGCCCTTATTTTGGTCAAGGCCATACTAAAGGTTTTATCAAACATAAAAACTTACTTTGATTTGTTTTCCTTGTGACATTTGATGGGTATCATGATTTTAAAAATGAAAAAATTTGGTGAACAATGGAAGAGAAATACATTAGGTAACATCCCCTCCAATCACAAATGTTCAAAAATCAAAATGTGTTTTTATGCAAATGGAAGGGACTATGACAATTGATAGAAAGGTCAACTTTCACAAATGGAATGGATTAAGAGATTTAACACATGCCCTTTCTGCATTAAAAACATTTTAAAATAGGTATATGCTTTTAAACATACCTTTTGTGTAAGTAGTAAATTTAATTTCACATTGTGTAAAATTAAAACTTTTTATCCATGAACCATACTTAAGACTATGGTTCAACAATGCAATATTGAAATACTTATTTATTTGAAAAAATGAGGTTCAATAGTCCCAATTTTAATATTCCAAACTTTTTGCACTTAAGGAATAAGTTTTTAAATGTTCCTTATGTTTATTATTTGTAATGTTATCCCACTAGTTTGAATAGTGGAAAGCTTTGAAAATATGAACATTCGATTCTCATGGATTTTGCAAATAGATACATATTTTCTTTTTGTGGGCAAAAGCTTTAATGAATTGATTCATGTCAAACATTAGCCATAGGTATGATATGTGTAAGTGTAATGGCCTAACCTTGGAGTCTAGACTTGCAAATGTAAAATTGTGTAAATGCACATTTTAAGCCATGCAAAAACTATGTAAGTGTAGTGTAAATGATTTACATTTACCTAACATTTAAATTCATGACAAATTTCAATTTCTTAATGACCTTGGGAAATATAAATTAATAAAAAAACCAACTTGTAATGGCCTATTTTTTTATTCTAATTTTCTCAACTTATCAAGTATCACTTGGAAAAATAAATAAAATTTTTATGGCAATGTTTTAAATTGGGCAACACTCTCAAAGTGAGGTGTTCTTGAAATAAATGTCTTCTTAACTTTATTTCAAATGAACTTTTATTATAAGAATGCCCAACAACTCATGTCTATGAATTTGTTTGTTTGTGTTTGTTGATCATGGAAATGAGCCATGCATTTGCAAATGGGACCTTAAGATGAATGAGGTGAATGATATATAAACCATTAAAAAACAATGTGATATGAAAAATTCCATGAACCAAAAAATTGATGGTTTGTGTTAAACATAAAAAGTAAATGGATAAAGGAGTTATCGTAGTTTAATTGTTATTATTATTTTGATAAGTTGATTTGTTTAATTATTTCCTTTAGATCTATAAGGTGATGCAATAGTTTTAATAAGATGGTGACAATATTAAGTAACGAGGATATTAACCCAGAAATGTTAATGTGGACCCCATTGTGTTTTGTTTATAGAATACCAACAAAAACCACTATGCGTGGTGTTGAGTTGTTATGCATGGGAACCCATTGCACAAGTCCAATTTAGTTTCGGTGTAAGAATCCTAAACAATGCACACGCAAAGGATGTGTGAAATGAGAGATGAAGCTCTAATTTTCTTACAACCTAGTACAAAAACTCGTCACGGCATTCCAAAATCTACCAATAGAAATAACCAAACACAAATTGTGTGACATTCATATTCATGTGCAACGTTAACACATTCCCAACTTCCTCAAGAGACTTAAATGTGAGTATAAGATGAAAACAACAGAAGAGTAAGAAGTTGGGGCACGCTCCCTGGTTCGTAACACTTTAGGGGTAGAAGGGCATGCTAAAGTTCCGGGATGGGACTAGGAAGATTGACAAGCACTTCAATCACTCACACAGACTTGCACAAACCAAACAACAAGTTGGTTAGTGCATAGTTGGAGCACTTTTGGTGCTAGGACAAGCCATGGGCAAATTCAGACTCACAAGATTCACCACGGCCCGAAATTGAGGGAAGCCACCACCTTCCCCCTTATAGAATACTCTATGACTCTCCACAAGGCCCACATCCAATTGGCATTTTGTCCTGAGATTCCCAAATGGGAGTCCCAAAATTCTCAAAGTTGGGATTCCCGCGACTTTGGGGCCCCGTAACTTTGTGTGTAGACGTCTGATTGAGATGAAGTTTAAAGCAAAGTTGTATTTCTCGTTGAGAGTTTTCCAACGGTATGTCACACGCCACCTGCATGCAAGGAAATCGGGTCAATTCCTGACTTTTAATGGTCGAGAATCAAATTGCTAATTTGACTCTTGACCTTTCTTTTGGCCATAACTTGTGTTTCAGATGTCCAAATGAGTCATGCGAGCCCACTTTAGACATCTTCATTTCAATAGATTTCCAATGATATAAATAATTCCTCAATCCAATGGGTTTTGACCTTTGCAATTACCCTTTGAAGATTCGGAAGTTCATTGGGATTCCAACTCCCAAAATGGGAGTTCACTTGGGAGTGTGAGGGTTCATTCCCTCACACTCTTTTGCATTCCCGGGAGCATGAGATGTGACCCCCGGGCTTCCTTCTTGGCCCGCAACCTTGCAAGCCCTTGCCTTGGTCACAAGCCCAAGGTTAGGGTTGCAACAAACGTTCCCTTATTTTAATTATGTCATTGTAGACTATCATTGACACCTAACTTGTGAAGTGAGTAAGCATCAATAGCAAATTAAAATGACCAAAGTTTCCATGGCTAATAATACCAATGGTAATTTTAGAAAAGACACAAAAAGAAAATTGTTTGAAGTTTCTTTAAATGGAATTTGTACCACTACTTGTAACTTTAAAAAATTCGTACATTCCAAATTCATTACAGAGTTGGAGCATTGGTTTAAGGAAGACCAAGATCAAAGTGATGTCGTTGTGAAACATGTTTTGTTTTAAATTGATGAAAAAGAATTTTGCAAGGTGAAAAAACCACGAAGAGTTTTGTGGCCAAAAAACTTAGGTTGAAACAAATTTAGATTCTTTTTTACGAAATATAATTCTTGGTTGCTTGGTTGGACAAAAAGAAGGAATGAAGGGGAAGCAATTAGGTTTTCCAACCAATTCAATGTGATCCTTAGGGAAGAATGGTGACCAAATAATTTGGTTGAAGAAATAACACCAACTACATTTTGAATCATCAATTTTTGGTGACAAAGGTGTGCCCATAGATGCAAATTTTGAAGAGACTAGTTTTACAAGTTCAATTTTTGAAAGCAATGGTGAAAGTAGTGTAAAGTTTTGGCAAGTGTGATTTGTTCTTTTGAACAGATTGATGCAGCATAAAATGCCACATTGGAAAAACTCGATGATGGTGGCCATCACCACTACCATATTTTTTGTAAGAAAAAAAAACTTCAAATGGACACGACTTTGGTGTCAATGAGAATCCAAATCTCAAATTCTCTTTGCAACATACATTACTAGTTGTTAGTTCTTAGAAAAAAAAGGATTAGGAAGCTCTTAAAGCTCTTGGTTTTCTTTTCAATGAAAACATTTATGTGGGCTTTGGTTCATCAAAAATTTAAAAAAACATCAAAAAGATTATGGCAATGTTTTTTGATTGTTTTGGGTGTTTGGCAATGACACAAATCTATTGATTCAACCCAAGTTTCTCATACACAATCTTCTTGACAGATGTGCTTGGCTCCTTCCCTTGTGAAATTGTCAATGATGGTTCTTGTAATGCTCTAAAAAAAAAATGAAAACCTCATAAACAACAATTAATAATGAAGCAATAGTAGTAGTTGTTGGTGATGGTGTTTATTTTATTCCAAAAAAATCATGGAAGGATCTAGCCTTTAGATGACTTTAACAATACAAAAGTTCGTAATGGTGGTGGTGTTTGTGGCTCTAAAAAAAAAAAATCTAGTGAAAACCTCCCAAAACCACATCAACAATGCAACAAATCCTCTTGTTATGATCTTGCAACATGGTTGTTTTAGAGCAATTAATGTTATGCCCACTTTTTCAAGCCCATTTGTTTTTTTTCTTCATTTAGATTCGTTTAAATTTAGGTTAGATTGGTTTTTTTACAAATTTTTGAAGTAAGCTAAAATCCCAAGATTAATTAACATTACATGGCAATTGTCCAACGTGCAAAATAAAACTTTAATCATGCCTAGTCTTGGTGACCTATAGGAACCCATGTTTAGATCTAACAACATTTTTTTTTCTTCCAAATATGGCAAGTTTTTAAAAAAAATTCCCCCAAAAAAACCCTTTGAAGTGTAGTGTGCACATTGGTTTTTTTTTGTGTCATGACAATGTGAAAATTTAACCAAAAAAAAAAGATTAAAATATCCATGTTTTTTTAAAAAAAAATTGTGATATCAAGAATTTAAATTATTTTTCGAACTGCACATGATGGAAAAGTAAAAGTCTAAGTTGAGAGTTTGAAAATATTTTCCAATTATTTGTCAAACGTTTATGAATTTGAAGTTAAAAAAAACCATTCAATTTTGCCCAATTTTTAGGTTTTTGAGAGTTTATTGAAAATTTCCAATTTTTTGTCAATTTGCTTTGAAATTTCAATAATAACAAAATTTCCAAATTTTGGTGCATTTTACAATCTTTTGTCATTATTTCCCCTAAATTAAAAAAATGGAATTTTCGAATTCTTTCTAGTTTTGTAATTCAAAATTTTGGTGAAAAGTTTCCAATTTTTCGTCAACTTTTACCTAATTTTCAGTTTTTTTCATAAGAAAATTCTCATTTTACCCAATTCTCATGTTTCAAGAGTTTGGTGTATTTTTCCAATTTTTCTGAATTTGTTTCTGAATTTGCAATGAAAAATGGAATTCTTGAATTGTACACAAGTTTGGCTTTTCAAGAGTTTGGTGAATCTGCTATTTCTTTGGTATTTTTTCTTATGGAGAATTTATCCAATTTTATACTAGAATTTTCATTTTTTTAATTCCCAATTTCCTTCACATTTTTGGTTTCAAGAATTTGGTGATTTTTTCCAGTTTTATGTCAAGGTTTTCAAAAAAAATAGTAGAATCATATTTTTTAAAATCTAATTTTGTGTTTTGAGAGTTTGGTGAAATTTTCCACGTTTTGGGCAATATTTCCAAAGTTGAAATTAACTTTTTGTAATAGTTTCCAATATTCTTATGTCAATAAACTAAAAAATTTCCAATTTTTTTTATAGATCCACAATGCAAAAGTCCGCCATCAAATTTTTTAGAGATGTGGCACTTCCAAGAAATTCTTTGGGGATTTTACAACTAGGGATTGAAATCATTATAATCTTTTCTCAACAAGGGGGTGTTGGGGAAAATTTTGTGCATAACCCCTCTTCCAAGTAATTATTGTATAAACCCAATTTGCATTGAAAATTTTATTGCACCAAAAATTGAGTTGGACATTGTGTTTTGCATTTTAAACATGGGTGAAATTAAAGACCTATGCCCTACCGAGCAAGTTGGGCTTGATGAGTTTTGGAACAATATTGTCCCATTCCAACATAAACCACAAACATTATAGAGTGGTAGATGTGGGACACTTCATGCTTCAATTTTTTATTTAGGGTTGAGAGGCAAATCTGTGATTATGCCTCGTATTGAATTGTCACTATTATGCATTGATGCACCATTTGAAGCTGCAAACCTAACCAAGTTTTGGGTAATGGTGGTTTCAAAATTTTATGACCCACATTTGTTGACATGTTTATAGTTTTTTTATTCGGTCCATGGGCGTCTTTCAACTGTGCAAAAGTTGTGGTTAGATATGTAGATGATAATGAAATTTCATTAATATTCTAGAAGTTCAAGTTTGGGGTTGTAAACATGTGTCTATGTCTCATGATTTATCATATAGGTCCATTGAAGATTTTGATTATATACATGGCACTTCTTCCGAGATTCCTGAATCTGATGAAAGGCTAGATAATATGTGGTTATCTCTTAACACAAGGAAGTGGTATTTGGATTCACAACTTCCTACCCAAGAATTGGGACTTGCATTTCCTATTGTGCATGCCATGGAAGATTTGTCATACATGATGGATTGTTTGTTGAAAATATGTGAAAATTTTCCAACATTCAAATTCCCCTAGTTGTATGGGAAGGTGAGAAGCAAAAACAAAACATTGTTTTACCCCAATGTGAAACCCCAATTGATTTTTTCTTGTTGTTTTGGCCCAACAATTTCTTGAGAAGGTTATGTATTATGACCAACATTTATGCTATTCAAGAGTTGGAAAGAGGAGGCACAAAGGGAGAAGTGAATTGGGTACAATTTACTATGCCTCAATTGAAGGTCTTTAGTGGAGTTTTGATTTCCATAGCTGTTAAGAACATACCCCACACTTAGCTTCATTGGTCCAAATCTATTGATCTTTTTCACATTCTCGTCATTGTTAATTGTATGACCAGGTTTAGGTTTGAGGACATTCTTAAATGCATCCATCTAGTTGACAATAAGTCAATCATATTGAATAAGAATGATCCAACTTATAACAAAATTGCAAAGACTAGGTGGTTAGTTGAGGCATGTAATGAGTTATGTGGGCAATTCTATAATGTAGAACAAAATTTGTGTGTGGATGAAATGATGATAAAATATATTGGGAAATACTCACCCATCTAGTAATACATGAAAGCTAAACCTTGCCGGTATGGAGTGAAGATTTGGTGTTTGATTGATGTGAAGTCCAAGTTTGTGCAGAAAATGGAAGTGTATTGTGGTACATGTCATGAGGATGCTAAACATGCAACTTGGTGCAAAATTATGTATGGGTTGATGGATGGGTACAAGAATAAGAATCACATTGTCAGATGTGACAACTTTTTCTCTAACCTTGCACTATTTTGGGATCTTTTGGAAGTTGGGGTGCATGCCATAAGGACTTACATGATTGATCGTAATAGGTGGCCTAGTGCTTTGACTATTGATCCAAAGAGAGGATCAAGAGGATAATTATGGTTTCGCATGCATGTTTAGGTAAACTTGGTGCAATATCTTGGTTTGAAAATAAACATGTTTCCATTTTGTCCACTACTTTTAGTCCAATTGACCCTACACATGCAACATTTGTCATTTGGTGGTGTTTAATTAGTCCATTGGAAATCCCTATTAGCCCAATGCTAATACATTACCAAGAACACATGTGCAGAGTTGATGTATACGATCATCTCTATAGATATTATACTTTACAAAGGCGTGATCACAAATGGTGGCATTAAATAATGTTCCATGTCATTAATATCCCCATTGTGAACTCATTCATTATGTTACAAGGCACATATGACTTGGCTTGGCAAGTAAGTGGAAATAATGTCACATTTGAAGTTCAATGTGGCTTTGGTTAGGGCTTTCATAAAAAAGGGAACGTAATCCACTCCAAAGGCAACAACAATGGTAGGGGCTTTTGTACTAAATCTTGAGGTGTTGCATTATTCTATGCAATGGACATGAACATTAAGAAAAAGAAGGTTGTGTGTGGTGTGTAAAAAGAAGGTGAATTGATATTGTCTTACTTGTGATTATACTATAATCTGTTTTGGTGCTTGCTTTGTGAAATTGCATAGCACATTTGCATATAATATACGTATGTTTAGTGAGGGGTGGGACCAATGCCATGAATATTGGTTGGCTTCTCAAGTTCAACTCCTAAGGTTGCGGGTATTTGATTTATCTAGTTTTTTTTTTAGGTCATGTTTCTTTAGGAAAACTATCACTCCAATCATCCAATTTTTATTTTTTTTGATTTGAATGTGTCTTTGAACATGTTTCTTATTGTTTTGTGGCCAAATTATATAAGTGCATCAAATTTTATTTTATTTTTCAATTCCGTCAATGCAAACATCTACATATATAGTTAGCCATATGTGGGTAAAATTTCACACAATTATAATAAAATCAGAAAAATTTGTGAACAAATGTTCAACTAGGGGTTTTCTAGCATTTTGTGACATTTGTGACCAAATTATAAAGTTGCATCAGTTTTTTTCCTTATATATTATTTTTCAATTATGTAAATTGTAAACATCTACATATCTAAATTAGCCATGTGTGGTTGAAATTTCACCAAATTATAATATAAATAAATAAATAAGGGTGAAATGTTCACCTATGGGTTTCTTAGCACTTTGTGGCAAAATTGCAAAGTTTGTAACACATTTCAATGAATCTCAACCTTCCCCCCACCCAACCAATGATCTATTTTTTAAAAATTATATATATATATATGAATGACCATGCCCTCCCATTGTTGCCCCACCCATAATAAGGGAAGAAAGAGAAAAACCCATCCAACCTTCATTTTTGCCAAGCCTCCCTTAAGCCTAAAATTAATAAGAGAGAAAAATATAACATGGTGCTCCCCCATTTGCCCCCATCCCATATTAGTTTTTAAAAAAAATTCAAAAACCATTACTAAGTTCCAAACTTTTTCATGCCCACCCCACACTAGGTCCAAAAATTTAAAAATAAATAGCTCATCATAAAAGCCATTTATGCCATGTCTTGCCTTTAGTCCCCTTACAAAAGGACAATGACTATCACATGTATAAATATATTCTTTTCTATTTGGAAACATTTATGATAAATGTGGTCTATTCTATTTGGGAACAAAGGGAACCTCTTTTTATTTTTCAAACAATTGGATACTTTTTTTCCCTTTTGTTTGCCCAAGAAGGACGAAAACCAAAGAATTTTTTTGAATCATTTTGAATGGCCAACTTTGACACTCAATTACTTGTTCATTTTATTTTTTTTAAGACTTTTTTTTTGCACATTACTCATATGAGTATCAAATTAATGTCACAAAATTTTCACAAAATTTGGAGCATGGCCTCTTACCCTAAGTCTCCAAATACTTGCAATTTCAAAGATTGCTCAAAACATGAATCTCCAAAGTTTCAATGGTGGCAATTTTTCATTTTCATTTGAATCTAATTTTCTCCCTTTAAAACATCTAAGTTAAAGTCTTGCACACTTTCACCAAATTGAATTTCCCAAAATTCGAAGTTTTATATGATTTTTATGCATGTTTGTGAAAGCTAATCCATATTTGGAAATGTGACAATTTTGGTCAATTGTCAATTAAAGGTCAAAGGAGAGAAAATAACATTTAGATTTTAGTAATCACAACTTATTTAGATGGGGGTTAATTATTTAAAAAAGGGAAATTTAAATTTATAAAAAAAGGTGATTTTTTGTGTGAAAATTTTGTGCATATATTTGTTCCTTTGTAAAGATGTGATAAAATAAGGGAAGTGAAGTTGAGTGAGTAATACTTGAATAATGTAATTTCAATAGCTTACAATTGTGTTATTTTCTTTAAAAATACAATGGTTTGTTTATGTGTGAAATGAAGGTATCCATTATTGAATTATATATTATGGGTTGCATATATGTTAAAGTAAACCCCTTCAAGTAATTATATTTCATAGGTTAATAAATGATTCATAAATGATGTGATTGTAATTTTAATGATGCTAAAGTCTTTTATATAGGTCCTTGATAAATATTATTTTTATTTGGGTTCAACATTAATTTTTTTTAATAATATGCCTAATTACTTAGGTAAGAAATGATCATACATTGTGCATTTGGAAGGTCAATAAATTTTATTAATAGCCTTTCCCTTGATTCGTTTACCAATAACACATGCATCAATTGAAATAGATAAAATAGGGCATTTTGGAATGCAACGTACCCAAAGCATATTAAAACAATAATAATTTTAGTCAATGTTGAATATCATGTGCAATAATTATTTATAAAACATTTTGGTTCCGTGTTGTTGCGCACTATTTGTGACGTTCAACTACATGGTTATGCATTTGGGGAATGGAGATGTGTTTTTATTGTTTATGTTGTTTTGGAGATGCAATCACATTTTCGGGACATGTTGAGTTTTAATGTTATATCAATTACATATGTTATTGTAAAAAGCCCACAAAATGAACCACCTAATTGTTGCATGACATTTGCATATGTATATAGTAAATGTTCAACATTAATTATTTTAGTTAGTAATTGTACGGTGTCATCTAGTAATTTTTTGTTCTCGATGTGTTTGAATCATATATTGTGCAATGCAAATTTGGTGTGGTTATGTGTATTTGGACTAAGATCCAATGATTTTAATTTATGAAAAAATGTTGTAAACATTTGGATAAGTATCTATGTATGGTTCCTATGATTGCATATGTGTGTTGTTGGTATCTTAACAATTTTAGTTTTTGAACATATAACATTTGCATTATTGTTGCCATATGTTGGTCATTCAACCATTTGTAGGAATTCAAAAGGACGTTTCCATCATTTATTGTTAATTGGAGATCTTCATGTTAATAGTCCATAACATCATCATTAATTATGTTGTTTGAATTTTTTTTTCTATCATGATTAATTCTTTTTTGTTGTCAGGTTTCAATGTGCAATGTTTATATTTTTCTTTTGTTATGTCATGTTTTGAAGTAAGTGTTACCATATGTATTGATTTTTTTTGAATTCAATTTTGCTTATGTCTTGTATGGTGATATATTGTAGGATTATTAGTTCGTCTATTGAACATAAACGTGATAATGTTACATATATATTGTGCATGTTAAGTCAAACATTGTCAAGTGGTTGGTAAAGGTCTATGATCAAGTGGTCAAATATTTGTCTTTGCGCTTTGAAGTCTATGAGATAGAAAGCCAAGGTTAGTGGTAGTTGATATCTATTGATTGTGAAATTCTTAAATGTGTTTGATTTTGGTATGTGGTGATTATATTGGAAGCTCCTTGATATGGATGCTATTGGAATGACATTTTTGAGGAGTCCATTGAATGTTATGTTTTATAGATTTTTGTGTTTGTTTATGAATTCATTGGAATTGATTAAAACATTTATTGGGGAATGCATTGTATAATCTTTTTGTACCTATTCAACATATGTGATTGATATGTTTTCAATGTAGTTGATGCTTTCGTTGACAATTCATAATTTTGGATACAAATTTTCCATCACAATTACTTTCATTCCTTTGTAGATTTTAAGGAAAGGTGCTAAGCATTGAGTTTTATTTATGAATATTGTTTATTTTATAATGTATTTGATGTCTTTTCGTATTGGCCCCTTTTTGTATGTGTTAGTTACAATGATGACGTAACATTTTTGAGTGAATATTTATCATGTAATGGTTTATGGCATTTCATAACTCGTTGTGAGGTACTATGAAGGTTGTTGCCTTCCATGGACCATCAAATGAGTTGAGATTTAAATTAGACAAAAAACATGTTATTAATAAGTCAAAATCCAATTTCAAAAAATTTCTAATTTTTAAGTTCTCTAGAAGTTTAGCATATTATATGTCTTTGTTTTGTTGCATTTGTTCTATGAGTATGACATTGTTAAGTTGAATGTAATTTTCCCAAATGCTTTTTCCTATGACTTTTTTTGAGTTAAACTTGTGAAAGCAAATATTAGTTAGATGTTTGTTGAATACAATGATTTGTCATTTATTGGTGAAAATTGTAAAAAATCTCCCAAGAACATTATGTTGATTCCTCCAAATGGTAAAATGTTAGATTTTAATTTTTAAAATTTTAAATGCATTGTGGCAAGTAAGGTACAACCTACTATTGATATTTTCTCAATTGTGATGAATTGAATTTTTGACTATATGTCTATTATTGAGGTTGGTTTGTTTACATTGACATGTTTATCAATTGATAATCCTAATAAAGGATGTAGTGTTGTTTTGTTTATGAAACTCAACATTTAATGCACAAGGTTTGAAAATAATTATAGTAGTTGTACATGTACGAGTAGTGAAAATATATGTAAGAGCACTAGAAGCACTCAGGAAAAAGGGGATGAAACTCAATTGTGTTGATCATCATGTTGAATCAATGACAATAGAAAGGTGGATGCTAAGATTCTTCAAGTTAAAAAATGTTTCTTTTGTTCCAAAAATCAATTGATCCTTCAAATCCAAAAATGCAATTACATAAAGGTATAATAAATTATTAAAAGACCAATTGAAGAATGACATTAAAAACCCATGTGAATGCAAACCATTTAACTGCCATTTTTTTGAAAAAGAAATAAATAGTTTGTCAAAAAGGAAATATGAAAATGCAATTTATTTTTAAAAAAAGGTACACATGGAAAATACATTCTCAAAATGAAGGGTTGGACTTGGTTGCCATCTTGTCATAGGCTCATTATTTTTAGGAACACCCTCCCATCTTGGGGTTTCAATGTCAAGTTAACCCCTCATTTTTGGTAATGACCTATGGGCTTTACCTTATGTGAAAATTCCCCATTTTTGTTTAATAGCATATCATGGTGGTTGTTGGCCTTCATAATAAAGGAATGAATTCTAGAAATGATGATAATCAACATTAATTTAGGTGAAACAAGTATAGGATTCATTAATGGTGATCACTACAATAATTTTAAACATCATTCACTTTATAATTATAAAATGCAATTATGAAAACATTTCATAACTACCTAATTCTCTCCCTCCTTTCACCAATCCATCTACATGGATACAGATAAGCAAATGAACATGTGCCTTTTCATGACTGTATTTTCATAATTTGGTTGAGTTCAATTTGATTTGAATTGAAATCAAATTGAATTGAAATGAATTCAACCAAAATTATATTCAATTTGATTTGACTTAATCAAATTCAATTCAATTGAAATTTCAATAGGAGCATTAACCTAGTTGTTGAATCCAAAGGAAAAGAATATTGTATTTAGTTCAATTCCCTTGAATTCAGGAATTTCAATCTAAATTCAATTGAATTGCATTGCATTCAATTGAAACTTGCATTGTGCAAATTCATTCAAATGGAACTTCATTTGCACAAAAACAACTCATTTTTTCTTCAATTCATTGTCACTAGGGTTGTGCAGTGTGTAGCCCAAGTGGGATTGAGGGGGAGAAGACGTACCACCATTCGTGGCAAGCAGCCATTCAGTCAAGAACGGCCATGTCCCCTGGCGCGGTTGTGGGCATACATCGATGCAGGAGCTCAGTAGCTTCACACCCGGACTCCATACCCGAAATGACGTTTTTCTCTTCCAAAACGCTCGTCGCACGCATAAAGAGAAAGAAAAAGAGCTAAGAGAAACCGACAACATTTTGGTTCATTTCTGCTGCTCGCGATTTCCTGTGCAAACCAGACGAAATTTGAAACCAAATTGTAAGCGCACCGCATAACAACGCCGGAAAGAAAAGAATCTGTCAAGAAGTCGACAATCGGAAATAGCAAGTTTGATTACTGCTGTGAATTGGGGGTCTCTCGGAGAGCGGTTCACGTGAAAGTACCAGGAGGACAAGCACCAGATGAAGATGGAAGAAGCTCTCAATGGCTGCCTTTTGGTCCAACTGTAAATTGAACACAATAACGACATCATGAGCGAAGACACGAATCCTCCTATAGATTGGAAAATTTTGAGAAATTCTTCGTTCTTGGGAGATGGGATTTGTAGCCTGCAGGTAAGAAAGAAAGCGTTAATAAGTCAAGGGGAGAAATCTGGGAAATTTGAGAGAGAAAAAAGGCATGATGAGCATTCCACAGATAATGAAAAACATGCTGGACAGTTTGAGAGACGGAGACAGAGACAGACAGAGACAGACAGGGAAAAAAAATTCTGCCAAAACTGAAAGAATGTCGAGATCCCGCGTGTGTTGAAAAGGATATTGTGTGCTTAGGAAAGTACTAGAGAATGAATCGTGTGTGGTCGTCGCAAGTCTAAAGAACTGGAGAAACTTGAAGTTCCATTAAACAGGGAAGAATGTAGGTGTGGAAGTTGTTCTGAACAAGAGTGGGAGGAAGAGGGCAAGAGGGGACTGTCTTACACATCGAGTCCAGAAAGCACACCAGACGACGCAAACGAAGACGATGCACTTGTTTCTCCGAGAACGAAGACGAGCCAATTGTTTCTCCTATGTAGCTATCTGCAGTGAATGCGGTTTGGCACCCTGAAGAGATAGAAATTGCAACAGAGAGATTTGTGTTCAGACAAGTAGAGAGATGGAAACATGAGGATTGAAAAGGAACCTGGTGGCAAAGTGACCGGAGCATGCCTTGACAGTTTGTACAGGAAAGAAGATAACATACAAGCAAATGGAAGACGAGGTTCTCACCTCATCAAACATAGTCTGAACAATGGCCATATGTTGCAAGGAACAAGACTTGGAGTTGAATGCTGAGCTTTCTTTCCAATTGTGATCCTTCCTGACCCTTCTTAGAGAATGGACATGCGATTGTATGTTTCCTGCTTCATCCCGAGCATCAAACAAACGCTAATGCGCATTGTTCACACTCGATCGGATTCAACCGTTCTCGAAGCGAGAGATGAGGTTCTAGAAGCATTGGGAGTGGGAGAGAAAAAAGTGCTTCAGAGCTTAGGTATGGAACAGAAAGAGTACTTGTTTTCCGGAACGCAAGTGTATAGTGAGGTCAGGCAGTCGTATGTGACGGATCATGCGTTGCGTCTTCTGGATCAACATCGCCTCCATCCCTGCCACACGCTACAGGAAGAATTTCTGCGACACGAGCACCGCAATCCAAAACCCTCTGATATTTTCAAACTCAGGCTACGTCTTCCGAAGACGGAGTATGAAGAAGAGTCGGCTGATGATGATGATGTCTACTCTCCCACCGCCGCCGCCGCTCCTCCTCATCAGCAACAGAAGAAGCGGAGTCTGGTTCATGAAATCCCGTGTGACGCAGGTGATCGCTTCATGATCCTTCCCACAATTATTCCTCCTCCTCTTTCCCACCACCAGCTTCCATATTCAATCAACATTTTAGTTTCTGGCATTGTCCGGATTCGTGGGTAACAACTACAAAAGTTCTGATTTTTATTTCCTGAAAACAATATAATTACAGCGATAAAGAAGGCGAAGATCCTTCCTGGGAGCATGGTGATCTCCATCAGAAGTCTCAAGGCTCATTTGAAGACAGCGGATCCGTTGTCTTGTCCAGAATGGATGGAGCTTAATCTTCCCGTGGCAGACATTGCGCAATGGGCCTGTTCAGACAACCGGTTCGCCGCAAACAACGGACGCTTCGCTTACATGGGGAGGAGGGAGTACGGAGATTTGAGAGACTTAATTTCGCAGCTGCTTGCAGAAAGAGAGCGTAGTACTACCATGTGTGAGACAACCCGTCGAGCTTATGAGATGGTCAAGGCGCCCGAGGAATACAATGGGATTATCGGGAATATCTTGGTTGTAGGTCCCGTAGGATCGGGGAAGAGCCATGTCCTAGCAGCAGCAGCATCAGACTTTACAGAGGAGTTTCAAACACAAGAGGAGGAGCCCGGACAGAAGAGAAGAAGGAGACGGCGTGTGGTTACCATCATGGATTGTGCGTTGTTGAAGCAGGATCGTGCATTTCGGATCCTTCGAGATGCTCTCTTTGTTGCTTTCGGGGACGACGATCAGAACATACAATTGTTGAGCACGTGCAGTAATGAAGAAGACTTGGTCCATTTCTGTGAAGGTACAGAGGATCATCTCCTCTGGTTGCTGGATCAATGGGAATGTGTGAAAGGTTGTGGTGATACAACAAGACTGCAATCTCTTCTGTTCCGTCTCTGTTGTCATCACAGTATGGTGAGAGTGGCATCAACCACTTGTGACATTGTGCAGTATGTGTTCCATTCAGGCCAACCTCCTGCAAAGATTTTCTTTTGGGATGATTGCCTTAATGTAAATCTATCTCCATCTCCTGGAACCTTATTCTGTTTCTGTGGACCCTAAGCTTTTCACCCCAATCACAGCCAGCTGAAAACTTTCCTTCTAAACTTTTCCAGCACAAAAGCATGAAAATTGATAAGCTACACTGTTGTGTCACCTAGCACCACACCAGTAATGAGTTATTTTGTTGCAAAGGAATTGTGCACTCCTTTCAAACTGTTAGCACAAGAGCTTGTCAGCTTGAAACTTGCACTGTAGCATAGTTGAACACTTGAAATGCACACTCAACAGCATCTATTCTGTATTATTGATGGCAGAGTGAGGAGTTGGAGTGCTGGGGCAAATGGAAATTTGTAGCTTCAATCACAGATTGTGAGGAGGTAGTGGATGTTCTTGATGACAAGGAATTGCAATACTTGCTGGATATGACTGGAAGGCTTCCGGGGTTTTTGTCAGCATGGTGTGATGCATTGAAGGAAACTGTTCGGTATACATCAGGAGGAGGAAAATTCTCCTTTGATGATGGGATGGCCATTCTGCAAACTCAAGCTGCTGTTGAGAAGATGAGAGATGACATGGAGAGTATGTTTGAGTGTGCAATTGTGATGGGCAAATTGTCAAAGCTGATAGACGGGGTCTGTAAGTACCTGTTTGGGGCTCCCATGAACAAACCTTTGAAAGACATTGATAGCCAATACTTTCATGTTGTGGATGGAAGGGGTGCTCTGTCGTGTGGATTGGTGGGGTATGAATTGGCTCGTTTGGTCCACAAACACAAGGAAAGCAACAGGTTCTTTGAAGTACCTTGCATCAAGGCCATCAAAATGGAATTTGGAGCAAAAGGTGTGAAGCATCCTGTTCTAGGAGGATTGCTGGTGGAAAGGGCTATCACTGGACTCATTGCAGATGGCAGGTCATTGGTACTAGCTGTTGGAAAAATGACCAAGTTGTGTCCAACTGTGATTCAGCTTGAGGAAGGTGTGGATCATTCAGTAGTGGAAGATCTGCACAAGGAGTTTATCAAAGATGGCAAGGAAGAGGCTCTTTTCATGTTTCTGACTCTTTCAGCAGCATACAAAGCAGTGGATGCAGTCCTCTTGAAATTCCAGCGTGAAGCAAAAGGTTGTCATTTATACATCACAGGCCTGCAAGTGACCATAGGGAAACTACCCAAGCATCGTCTCTGCCGCAAAATCTTCATGAGAAGAGAGTGTTTGAAATGGGTGCCAACAGCACTAAATGTGGAGGAAGATGTGTCTTGGTGCATGAACTGGATCACCCCTGAAGTGGAGATTGCTAATTATCCAGGAAAGTTCACTAAAGACCTGGGTATATATCAGATGCAGAGCCGCTGCAGCATCTGCAAGGTTAATGAGGTAGATTGCCTTGAGGTGTTCACTACCTTCAGGCAACTTGACACGAGATTAGGCTTTTTGGATGCTGTCAGATTCAATCTATAATCATTGTTGCAACAACAAACCCAGAAATGGCACCATCCAGGTTAGCAAATGCCTCCTATAATTGGGTCAAGGAGCACACAATAGGGAGATGAGAAGTCCACAATCATCTGCAAAGCAAAGACTTTCTTAGGTTTCTATTTGTGTTACTGTGATGAATGCATGTCAACTTCACAACATTATTTTGTCACCGTTGAATTCACTTTGATCTCAGATTCCATCAGAGCGGCAGTCTGCCCTTTCTGCTGTATCTTGATCTTAGCAGCAATTTCATGAATGGAATCATGCCTGCAACTTTGCAAAATGCTGCTCACCGAACTATGCTCAAACTTGCATCATAGCACACAGAGTGGTAAAAAGCAATAAAAAACTGGGAACCACACTGCACTCCTTGTGATTCCCAGTGCCCACTTCTGTACTAAATCTGTGTTTATGCCATCCTCACTTGGGACATAGGACTTGTTTCGGTTTTTCTTCATTGTGAGCTTTGCATGAATGAAGGACATAATCATTCATTTTCTACAGCAGTTGGAAATGGTGTTTCAGTGACAAAGTACTGATTGATGATAGAGCTTAGGCCATAGCATGTCCAATTGTCCCTCTGTGATGGGTGAGTTCAGTACCATTGCAAGGCTGTTACTGAATCTCCCAATTACCGCTTCTTGTATTTGATCTCGTAGCACTTGTACAGGTGATTGCATGAGCTAAGGGATGGGGAACCACCCCACTTGTGAAGCTAGAATCAAGATTGCATCAAGGGACTGCATCAGGGCTTGCACGTCTCTATCAGGGCTGCTGACCTCAAGTGATTCATTATAATTGGAAGTCAACTATGTGCTACTTAAGACAATGAGGCTTGCATATCAGATTATGTTCTTCCCAAGCTCCTCCAGTGCTTGATAGCTACATATTGAGCAGCAAACCTCAGAGAGTGCACTGGGATACATGGCACCAGAGTTTGTCTGCTCTGAATCACACTTCTCAGTGTGATATCTATGCCTTTGGTGTTTTGCTCTTGGAGCTTTGGTACAGGGACCAGGCAAGTGGAGTACATTGAAGACAATTGTACTGTCATATGATCATATCCAAGCATTGCTGGGCAAAGACCATCTCCTGTCATTGATTGAATCAAAGCTGCACAAAAGTGCCCAAGATTATGACTTCACTGCCAGTGATCAAGTAAGGCTTGATTTGCACCTCACAAGGACCCTCTAGTTGTCCATCCATGGCTGAAGTTCTCCAGATTTTGGAGCTCAGTGTTCCACTTGCATTTCAATAATCCAGCAGTCCTAATCAACACAGTATTCACAGTATTCACCACCTTTTGCCTGACTGTAGGCTGTAGCAGGCCATCCACCTAGTCTGGGTGTGCCCGCACCTCAACTAGTTAGATGACCTGCTATAATCTGTAGCCAGGCAAAAGGTAACTGATAACTTACCCAGTCCATAGCATTCAAGAAGAAAGTTGTGAATACAAAATTGACAGATCACAGCAAGAACATCAAATGCATATACCACCAGTTCTTTGAGGAGGACTCCCTACTATGCAATCAGATATCATACAAAGCACATTTATCAGAGGATAAATTGTTGCTCTTCAGAAACAAAGACGCCAACAGTAGTATAGTTCGGCACTCACTTGCTACATTTAACCTTAAGCTCTAGTGTGCTCCATAAATTGCTTACATTGTGTTTGCATCATTTCTTCTTCTACTTGTAAACTATGTGCTGGATATTACTCTGTTAAGATGAAGTTTGAACCATTAGGACTCCACAAATAAACTATGAAGGGTTGGCTAGAAAATCATGTTTCATCAAATTTCTTTGTCTGTCAACAAATCTTTTTCTCATTGCTTTTGCATTTAACACTGTTTCTGTAGAAACTATCCTGACTCTGGCAGCATTCCAAGATCTACTCCTAATGTATAAAGCATGGGAAAAATGTGCCTTGAATCTGTTCATGTGTTTGAACTGTGAGATAAAAGACCTTGATCTTCAATGTCTTCAATTGTCCTTTAGTTTAGTACCCTGCCGTGTCTCAAATCCTTTTTCCTAGTGATGGAGGTCATCATGGAAAGAACTGAGATGACTGTAGTATGGGTTAGGCACTACTGAGAAACAGCATTGAAAAACAAGTAGCTCTTAATACTCTGTGTCAGTATGTGCATTCACGAAGGGAAACCACATAGATAGTCTCAGACAAAATAGTGAAATACATCTTAGTTTCTCGCTGCAAAGACAGTTTCAATACCCTGTTACACAAAATAAACAATAACAATTCTTTGGGCTGCAACAAAACTTCAAGCCTGTGATATACAAAGACAACTGAGCAACACATCCGTCTGTTAAGATGATTCTGAACCCATGTTACACCTAACACTGAGCAATGCATTTGTTTGAGATCCTGGTGTGAGGTCATTTCTGTAAAATGGGAATATGGATGTATGACAATCAGGCCTAAAAATACAGAAATCAGGTACTTTAGAAGAGATAAGTAGACAAAGAACAACCCATGGTAGAAAACATTTCTGACCATACATGAAAGTTACTGGGTAGCAAACAGACTTAATAGTGAAGCCCACAAATTGATGACAAGGGACAAATGTTGTTTATAAGAAAAAACTATGCACAAACTATTCAGAAAGTCTTTTAAGAAAGAATGAGGGTTCTTCATGGTACATGGATTATTCTAGTTGTGACTGATAATGTGGTATTCAGATTTAGAGAGCCTTACAACAGGTCCAATATCCTCGTGGCCACAGCAGATCATTGTGAACTTGGATCAGCCACCAATCCTTTGATGCAATCATTGTCTTCTTCATTTCTCTTTCTTGGACCCTTAGTTTACTTCCTCTCCTCCAAGTTGCGTTTGTCATCATTATCTTTCTCTTCTGACAAATGGCAATATATATGACCTGAGAAATGGATTAAGGAGCTCTGGTTTCAACAAGAAGAAGGCGCCTGTAAGGCTTCCCATGGATGTCGGCCTTGATATGCCTGGGCACCTGTCGAATTTGGTTGAAGAGATTAAGCTCATCCTCGAGGAGCCCAAAGTTGGCATCCACGTCACCAATTTGAGATACCTTCACATTTGAAAATCCTAAGTGTGGCAACAATTCTTCAGGCCAATCACTGTGGAAATAGAAATGAGTGTCCAACTCCCGAGCCATATGAGTGGAGGACTCATTCATGAAATCAGCGAGCAAGACGGTCTCATTCTTGCAATTGAGAGAGATACACTTCAAAGTCTCTTTGGCATCAGATTCATGCAGATAGTACAAGAAGCCTTCCAACATCCAAACAGTTGGCCAATCCTGGTTGAATCCAGCATTGACAAGTCTCAGGAACCAATCCTGAGAGGCTACATCAGCTGCAACTCTTTGGACACTCTTTGCATGCAGTTCCGGCAACATTTGTCCACCATCAACCAGAGCCTGCAGGAGAGACTCTTTCAGTTGCAACACTTTAAGAAAATCCACCTCAAACACAGAGCATTCCTTCAAAGAGCTCATGCGATATGCTCGGGCGTCCATTCCTGCACATGTGTATTGTATCACTTAGTACTCAGACGCTGCTGCACCTGAACCTTGTTCAGGGAAGAACTTGCATGTCACAGACTAACTTCGCCCCAGAGCAAGAACAGTGCAAAACGGTACCTATCACAGCCTACAACATCCTCTCTCTCTCTCTCTCTCTCCATAAATTTATTTGGAAATACATCTCCTTCATGCACTTGACATGTGTGAGAAAGAAGAGGGGAGGAGGAGGACACTCATACCAGCACCCAGAAGCACCACTTGAGGAGTGCAATAGGGAGGGAAACGGTTCAAAGCTTGCGACAAGCGAGAATCAAACCATAGCGTACGCACGGCCAGCATAACTCCAGGCACTTCTCTGGCATTGCTTTGCCAGTCTTTTTTCATCTTCTCTTGTAAGCTGCTCAGAAACGAATCCCCCGCAAGCACTTCCGCTAAAGGATCGTGAATGACATGGTTCCATAGAGCTCGCCCCGCCGCCGTCTGACATGCACTTCTCTCTACCACATCCCGCTGCGGATCAAGCGTTCTGTGTAGCTCCCGAATTGCGCTCCACGGCTTCCCCGGGCGGAATTCCCTAATCCCGAATTCGCAGCTCAAATTATTGAAAGGGACGTTGGCGAATTTTTCATTGACCACCGAGTCTTCTTCTTCTTCTGTGTGTGCCGCACTATCGTCATCATCATCATCATCAAGAGCGGAGGATACTACTACTACTACACCTTCAATAACGTCCTTTGCGGGCATCATCGTCGCATTTTGTTGCTCCGATCGACCGTCAGAGACTACTTCTTCACTACTATTATGGCCTTTAGATTGGACGTCCAGGGGGGCACTCATGTTCTCCAGCGCGTGGACCTTCTTCTTCTTCTTCGCTCCCAGTAGAGTCCGCTGGGACCGCGGCATCAATGACATCGACGATCCTGCTACTGCGCCACTCGCACTCTGCAGCAGTTGCAATGCGCTTACCAAAACCAACTTATACTTTCCAATTACGAACTTCGTTGCGGAATTATTGCTTCCTCCTCCTCCTCCTCCTCCTCCTCCACACTAAAAATCCCTTCCTCTACAGTTACCCGCGAGAGCCGTTCCTCCGAGCTCGTTTGCTCCTCTGCTCCAAACTACCAATTTCTCTTCCCAAACCGTTGTGAAAATTTTACACTCCTTCAAGCTCTTAAAAAACCTCCCACTCCCCCAACCAACTCCTCTCAAAACCTTAATACAAGAATCATTTTACCACTCACCACCCACCCACAGCAACAAAGGGTACACTTTCTTTCGTACATGCCTTCAACAATCGTGTAAATTCTTCTTGCAAAATTGTTCATCTTCTTATTCTGCCAGCTACTCCAAACTTCGTAAAACAAACTTGAACACTCCTCGGACTCCTCCTCTCACCTCCACCCACCACTACTCTGCAAAATAAAACCGTCACTCAATAATCTTGACGCACTGAGCAAACCCCACTCAGTCACTCAGTCACTGATTCCTGAGGAAAGAATCCAGTCACAATTTTTTTTCAAATTTCACCCCACATCTCATTTCATCTCTTCTTGTGTAATCGCTGGATGCCGTGACACTAAAACATTCTGACCATCCCAGCTCCATCTTCTTGATCAATAAGTAAAGCTCACAGGAAAACTGAAGAAACAGGGAGTTGTAACAACTGAACAATGCAACCTTTGTGAACCCAATCGATAGAACTCCAAGCATTCAATGGCACAGGATTAGATTGCACGAAAGTTGTCGACGAAATTGCGATCTGCAATGACGCGCCGCAGCAGCGGCGGGAGGAGGGAGAAGCTGCCGCCATGGACACAACAGCAACAAAGCGCAGCAGCAGCAGCAGCAGCAGCGCTTGGACAAATGGTGGCCACGACGAATCTACGCCTTTTGGAACATTTCAGAACCTACAAAATACAATCTTGCTAAAACGTAGATTTGGGTATGCTAAAATCTTGTTCACATGCTTGCAGATGTGATCCCAGCCAGATAAGGTCATCAAAACCCAAAAAAACAAAAAAAAAACAAAAGAAAAGGAGAAAATAATTTATTTTTTTGGGGGCAAGGTTATTATACCCAACCCATACATACTAAGAACAATATTTTCCTTTGTAGAATTTGAGGCCCTTATTATTGATTTGCTATGAAGCCCCCAAACCCAAATCATTCATTCTTAGGAGAAAATTTTCTTGTGAGTGCCCTATTTAAGGCCCTTATTGATTGCCATGAAGCCCCCCCCAACCCCACAAAGTTCTTAAAGAAAAAAAATCCTTGTTGTAAAGTATTTGAGGCCTTTCATTCGTACCACGAACCCAACTTACCCACATTCCCTAAGGAGAAATTTCTCTTTTTAGTATTGGAGGCCCTTAATTATTGCCACATACCTACTAAGGGGGGTAGGGAAAAAAATAAAATAAAAAATCTTTTGATATTGGAGGCCCTTAATTGCCACATCCTAAGGACAAAATTTTCCATTTATTAATAATAAAAATAATAATTGAAAAAAATTATTTAATATTTTATTGCTGTGAATCAGACACATAGAAGACAGATTAGTAGTGGGGGGGGGTTTGTGCATCCTGTCAAAAGGATAGGGTTCTCTCTCTGCTAAAGTGCGACATGCAGCACTCGTTGCCCATTCCTGCGGCCACAGTGAACCAGCCAGCACCCACCAGTGCACCATGAAGGATGAATGATAAGTGGTCACGATGAAACAGTTTTCTGTTTCGTTTCAGTTCCCTAGCTAACCATCCTGGTTACCTCACTTGCTTTGTTTCTTTTAACCTTACCTACTAACAACAACCCACAAGCAAGTTGTCAGTAGGTAGGTAATAAAAACAGCCCTTACATATGTATAAACCATCTACTTACCTAGTAGTAGTTACCTATTTTCCTACCCACCTACCTACCTACCTATGTATGAGACCTATATATTTCCTACAGAAATGGTTTACCAAGGCTGAAACCAAATACTGACTCAGTTGAGGTTCATCCACAATAGAGTAATAACGGGCATCCAGTGGATGATGGTGCGCTGGAGGGTGCGGGTTCACTGTAGCCCATGCCTAGGCCTAATGCAAGACTAGTGTCGCCTGCCAAGTTTGTAAGGGGTGTTTAGGGTCCTAGCAATGGGGATGCGTAGGCATTCCCTGCTTCTAACTTCTAACCTCTTTCAAACCAGACTCCTTGTGAAACTAACTTACCTTGGCTATGGACTATGGACCTTTTTACCCTGCACACACCAACCAAAGAAACCTTGAAAGTTAGTAGCACCGGCAGTCTAGTGGCTTTTACTACTTTCAAGGTTTTCTTTTTCAATTTCTAGAGAAAAGGGGTAAAACAAGGATGGATCTCATTGCCATTAATGACTTATGCAAATTTTATTTTTTGAATATCAATTATTTGGTTACTTCAGAATGTGCAATGGAGTTTAATTTGGCTATGTGTGTTTGGCCCACCTAAAAAAACTAGGTGATTTTAAATGTTTTAGAAATCCTACTAGTGATGAATATTTTTTTTAAGGGGAGATTTTGGTGATATGATTTGTTAGGGAATTAAACACCGAAACTACCCACCACAACACAAGCCTTCTCTTGCACATTGCAACTACACACAATGCACAAAACAAGTAACAAAACACAAAAACTATGCTTATTTGCTAAAATTTGACTTGTGGGAGAATTGAACCCCGAAATTGTTTGTTGCAACACAAGTCACTTGCAAAACAACACACAACAAACATACATATTATACACAACAAAATAGAACGTTAAAACTTTCTAGTTACTAACTTACTACCACCATAATTCTTTTTTAAATCTAAGGAAATTGAAGGCCAAATGCAAAAAAACAAAACCTCAACTTACCTGAACAAAAATATTTGTGTCAAAGCTATATCAGGTTTACATATCCTTCCAAGCTACAATTGCATGTGGGTATGGAAAATTCTCCAACGTGTAAAATTGTTGAGGATCCATCTTAACCGCAAGGTATATATGTGTTGTCAATTAGTTATGGAGTGTAGATTTGATGAAATTCAAATTGCCAAAGCACCTTTCATCTTCAACAAAACCAATAACTTGGACCATGACAATTTTTACCAACTTCAAATATGTTTGTAGCTTGTGTGCAATCACTTGTGAAAAGGTCAAAGATTTCCAAAAGTCATAGGATTCACAATGTAAGGAGTACCTATGGATGATGCAACATTGTTTTTCATTGTTAACTTGAAGAATGACATCCTATGACATCTACAAATCTAGAAACATAAAAAATAGGACCTTTGGTACCAAGGTTTGATTAGGCCCAAATCCTTTTGGGGTAACAATATTGGGCCTTGATCATTGCAATGTGTCTCCTAAATGATCCATCAAAGTTTGCCATCATTTGGTATTGAGGGAAAACCACCCCCAAAGCTTCCATAACACCATGTGAAAGAAAGTGAAACTACAACTCTAAGTTCAAAATTCAACAACTTTTTTCACCTAATTTTTCACAATTTCCACAACTTGAATGTGCACATCTTTGGTCACAAAAGTCACAACCCTTGTTGGTTGGTCAAGATGTTTTGCCCAAATGTGTCCATTGCAATCAAAGGTCAAGTGTTCAAAACATGCATTCAAGTTCAATATCCATCGCATGATGAAGAGGTCATGTGAGGAATCCATGAAAAACTTGAGGGTTTAAAACACATCAAACTTGAAAATAATGTCAAGGTCCACAAAATGTGAAAACATATTTGCCTAACAAAGTTTGATTGCAAAAACATCCCAAGTTTGAGTGCAAAGACATCCCAAGTTTGAGGCAACTTCATCAAGTTGTTCACTTCCTTCAACAATGACAACAAAACTACCAATCCATATAGGACCTCAATGTCACATAAAAGTTCAAAATTCACCTTAGCAAAATCATTGTTAACAAAATCTAAAGTCATCTTGACCACACGAATGCAATATTCATTCATCACCTTCTTTGTAGGTTCTAACATAAAAATTCACCTTGTTTTGGCATTATTCAACAACTTATTACCCTAATTTTTCATGCCCTCAACAAGCTTGTTAAGTTCCAAATGCCTCTTAAGGTTTTTGTCGAAGTAAACATATAATGTTTGGAACAAATTCTCCAACCTGCAAACCGTGTTCAACTTAGACAAGCTTGCATGACCAAATTAGTTCCTTGGGCCATGCAATGAATGCCTTGCATGCGAGGAATATAATCAAATTGAATTTGTCACATAAATCTAACCTTAGGGGTAGATGCACAATCGAGTGGCTCACTTTTGTCATGAAATGGTGTTTTTTCCCTAGGTACCCTTTATTCAAATGCATATGGTGATTAATATATTCTTAGATCTATTAATTGGAACTTGGATTTAAATTTACAATTTCATTATGAAGAGGATTGTGAAATTATTTATTAATAAAAAACTCATTTGTTAGTAGTAATGAACTTTGGAAATCAAAAAATATGGACTAGTCATCTAATTGGAACATCACAAAATAGAAATATTTATATTAATTCACATTCCAAATTTGTTATTGGAATTCAATATATGATGTAGTATAAGATGATAAACTCATATGAGGAATCATTTCTTTGAAAACCTTAACCGTTTAATAATTAGGGACTTTTGAATGGTTAAAATTTGATCATATTTTCACAAGTCCATATGAGTTACATTTTTCGTTTCTTTTTCAATTTTTTTGTTCCAAAAGCACATGTATTTGAAAGTTTTACATGGTTTATTATTCATATGGACTTTGTGAATTTTCCTTTTAAGACTTCCAATTTTAAAAATGACGTCAACTACATTAAATACAAGTTTTCACATAAATTTGGGAAGGTTTATCAATCATTGAACATGTATTATTCAAATATTAAAATAATATTTTTAAAAAAGTAACAACCATGTCCATTTGAATCATTTTTAAAAATCTTGTATGGACTTATAGGGAGTGTAAATCTACCAATATTGAGCCACTTGATTGTGCATTTACCCTTAGCACCCTAAAAAACATTCACACAATCAATTCCAAAACAAATGAACTTACAGGATAATAATTCACTTGTTAAACCACCAACAATTAATAATGTTTGAATGATGATCTTGGTCAAGTTTCCAAATTTAACCCTTTCAATTTCCCTTTCAAGGGAAACTAAAATTGGAATCTAGGATCAGTCCTTGATGACATATGCATGCAAGGACAACTAGCTTTGATTATCAACACTTGTAATTTCATCACAAGAAATAGAGATGTAATTTATTGCATTCACAACTTTTGCAAAGGCTACATTAACAATGTCGTGCATTATTTTAGCCATGGACTAGCTAATATTTTCCCACTATTACTTCTATGGATAGTTCTTCATTTGATGCAACTATAATAAACACTTCATGCTTTCATATTCAAGCATGGGTTTTCCCTCTCAAAGTGGGTAGAAAATTGTGGCAAATTAAATGAATGTTTTCAATCCCTCATGTGCCACACCTTGCATACATTGTCCAACACATTTTCCCCACTTCTAGAAACATAAAACATTTCACTTTTAGCATGTTAACAATCTTCAAAATGTACCTTTAGCAACATCGAGCATGGGGGAAGGTCTTTTTTTTTAACCAACATGTTTACAAAGATAATCAAACTTGGGAGTAAAGAGTTTTTCCATAACCATAACCTTTGTGCAAATCTTGCATTAAATACGTGTGATAATTGCCCATCTTCACTCAAAACATTTTTTGTCCAAGGAAGTCTTGCAACCCAAACATCTTGAAAATTTCAATTTAGTTCATAAGCCTTTTTTTTTCTTAAACTCAATTTTAATTTCTTTTAGGGTTTTTTAAGATTTAAAACTTCAAAGATTGAATCAACTTGGGATGGATTACCCCCATTCATAATTAACTTTCCTTTGTCCTTCATAAAGGCTTGGTTGTTACTTTCAACAACATTGTTAGGGTTACATTGTTAACCAAACAAACAACAAAACTTGAAGTTGTTTAAAGGTTTTAAAGGAGCCATGTTGAGACTCAAGTGCAACCTCAAAATTCACAAAGAACACAACAAATTTAAAAGGAAACATTTGACTCAAGCAAGATACATTCCACTGAAACTCTTACTCGAATCCTAGGCAAGAGATGTGCTTTGGTGCAATTTTCAAAGTGCACATGTTGCATACAAAGTCCTCAATCCAAACTTGCAAAGTGTTTCATGAAATTAAAACCTACAAAATGTTTATTTGCATTTTGAAGGCCTTAAAAAACCACTAGTAGTCTTTGATTCCCAAAATCCTACAAGAAACATTAAAAACTAGGGAAAAACACAAAACTAAAATGCACATTACACAACATAAAACCAAACTTCAAAGTGCAAAATGAAAAATTAGAATGCAAAGTGTAAATCCAAAAGTCTTACTTAAACTGAAAATGCATATAAGGTCCTAAATATATGCATTTTCAATTTATAGGCATTCTAAAATGGTTTTATCAAGTCTTTAGTTTCAAGAAACAATTTGTAGGTCTAGAATTAAAACCTACAAAATGTTTTTTTACATTTTGAAAACTTGAAAAAACCATTGGCAATACTAGATTCTATAACCCTTGCAAGTAGCATAAAAAACCTAGGAGAAAACACAAAACCAAAATGCACAACAATAAAAACCAAACTCCAAAGTGCAAAGTGAAAAATCGAAATGCAAAATGTAAACTCTAAAATCTCACTTGAACTAAAAAATTGAAGAAATGCATGGAAGTCTCATTTGAATCAAAAAATCAAAGAGATTTACTATTGTTCACTATTGTGTGATGTTAATTCAAATTCATCAACACCTAATTCTTGAATTGGAAAATAAGAAGAATATGTAATGTGATGTGGATTCAAGTTCTTCGACACTTGAATTGGAAAATTTATATAGACTATGCACACACATCTATGACTTGCAACTTTAGAGTTCAAACTTGCAAGGATTAGTGAGTTGAAGGCTAAAGCTTGTAGAAGTTTGAAGTCCGATGTTAAGGGTAAAATTATGTTGTAGTAACTAGGTAGATAAGACTATATGAGGATAAGGAGTAAGTTTTGTGATGTCCATTTTAGACATGCTAGATAGAACACGTTTAATAGAAACAAGGTAGGTGAAACTAGGACTATTGAGGTGGAATTCAAATTAGTTTAAGGTGGGAGAATTGAGGATTAAGGAGGTTCTAGAGGATTTTGTGGGAGTTCTTTTTTTTATTTTTTTATTTTTTTGTTTTAGACCATAGAATAGAGGGAGAGTAGAGTAGTAGTTTTTTTGGGAAATAGAACAATTTTTATTATGCACACCGAGTTGTTAAACTATGATACTTTATTTATTTTCTTGTACTTTTCCATCATTTGTCGTTTCTTTCCTTTTATATTAATATGAGAAGTAAAAACAAGGCAAATTATGATAGATTCATAATTGTGTAGATACTTAGGCTGTGGGAAATGTGGTTGTTGAAACATTATGGATTATTTATGGAATTCTAGTACAATTTTTTGTTAATTGAAACTAAAAATGTATAAGAACAAAAACTACAATTGAAATAGTGTTAGAATATTAGGATTTACCATTTGGTTACCATCCCTAGGATGAATTTGGGGTTAGAATTTGGGGTTGTATGGATTACTTTGGTTTTATTGTTTGGCAATAGGTACGGAAAAGTTATTGCAAGGAATTTTACTTTCTTCTAAACTATAGATTCAAAATTGGTGAAGAGAAATTGTTAAGAATTAGATTTGAACAAACAATTATTGTAAGGATTTAAATTTATGGACAATTTTTTTTTCCCAAGGAAGAATAATATAATGACAACAAACATGAATCGAGTAGTAACCTAAAGTTTGCAATTAGATTAGTTAGCCATGCAACAAAATGAAAAAGAAAATGCAGTAGAAAAAAAACTGTAGTTTGCAAATGATGTAGCACAATTCCATATTCTAGAAAGAGAATAATATACTATGTCAAGAATACCCAAGACAAAGGAGTGACCTACAGGGTACAAGACACTATTTGTAACAGTTATGAAACCTCATGAAACATTTAGTGGTAGAGAAATGAGGCAACCCAATGTTCAAATGAAGCTACCAATGAAGGCAAAACCCCCAAAAGTTGAACCAAAGGGATGGGGAGACAATGTAATCAGGGTTACCCATGTAGATTTGCAACACAAATTTAACATTTGTTTATTGAAAAATGCCATGTTCACATTGACACCATAAATTTACATGTTGAAAAGTAGATAATATTACAAAATTTTGACATGTTAAAGAGTTAATTAAAATATTTATACTAAAACAATAACTCAAATTGCTCAATTAGAATCTCGATACTAAAGATTTAATTGAACACTTTTATTTAGGTTCTTCAAAATAAATGAATTTAGGAGGGGCTTTGTGTTCAAAACTTATCAATAATGTGTAAGGTTAGTTATTTGATTCAATAGTATTAAAAGTTTGGCCACATTTGGTGTTTAGGGCTTACAACTAACACCACATTTACATTAACAAAGTGCCACCAATCACAATATTACAATTTCAACATGTCTGCACACAATGTTAATTAGTAACTAACATTGTGTTGCCTTTTTAGGGTTTGTAATCTAGTTCACACCTTTTTAGGGTTTGTAATCTAGTAATTTTTTCATTTTTTTGAAATAAAGGGAGAAAAAAAGATAATCAAAGATGCATGTTAAACATCAAGTTAATTTGTCATTTTTTATCACACTTAATGTTAGGTTAGTGTTAAGTGGATGTGAAAAAAAGGCAAGAAAATTGTTGCATTGAAACCAAAAATGTTAGTTAACATCAAAACTTAGGTGGCATCGAATGTTAAGTGGGTGGTAGCTTAATGTTAAATGCATGTTATGCATCATTCACTTAAATATATCACTAAAATAGTCATTAGTTTTTTTAATAGTGTTAATAATTATTGAAAAATCAATGGGAGTGAGGATGTATGCACATTTACACTTGAGAGCAACATTAGATGTCACCACATGTATCATTATTTTAACATTAGACCTAATGATAGCTCATTCATAGTAGACTGAAAAGTTCCACAATTGTTATTTTCAATTTTAACAAAAGTTTATTTATTTTAATCCACAAATAAAATCGAGAAAGGTTGGTGGGACCAAACTTCACAATATTTTCTATGTTACTTAAAACTAAATAACAATAATGTTGGATTTTGTTTGTTCCCAATGTGTTCCCCAACATGTTCCAAATATCACCTTACTTTATGCTGTATCTATTTTGGGATTGTCCATTGAATTTTTATAATTAAAATTGGCTTTTAGACTTCAATGATTGGGTTGTCCATAAAATTTTAACAATTAAAATTGGCCTTAGGAGGCTCAATGATTGGGTTGTTCATAAAATTTGGACAATTAAAGTTGGCCTTTTGACCTCAAAGATTGGGATGCCCATACAATTTGGACAATTAAAGTTGGCCTTTGGAATTGAAAGATTGGATTGTCAATACAATTTTGACAATTAAAATTGACCTTTCAACTTCACATATTGGGGATTGGTATTAATATTGTTTTGATGGTCTTTCAAGTTTTTTTTAAAAAAAAAAGGAAAGTTTGTCAAGCTCTAAAACAAATGAAAAACGAAGAAGGATGGTGGGACTAAACCTCACAACTTGGTTTTTTATGTTACTTAACATTAAGTTAATTGGTCCTTTTTCCCTTCTTTGCATAACATTGCGCGATGAGTTTAAAATCTTGGTCTAACCCTAAATCAAATGTTAGCTACCACACAACACTAACATCAAGTTAGTACCACTTGCCAACTACAATTTCACATCATTGCCAATGCTAATTAACATTACATATGTGAACGCATTCAATTTTTTTAAAAAATTAACACTAATTACCATTAATTTTACACTAGGTGAGAATGATGCTTATTTTAACATTAAATCTTCAAGAAAAATAGATTCGAGAATAAAAGTTCAATGCTAAGTAGCAACCCCCAAAAGAAGAATTTAAGTCAATGAATTTTTTTTTTCCATATTTTTCCTACCCACTCACACCCACCCAGCACCTACCTACCTACCTACCTACCTATTATTTATTATCTATCCATCCACACACCCACCTACCAACCTAGCTATCAATCACCTACCCAACATAGTTAAAAAAAACAACATGCAAAAGACACTTGCCATTATCACATGTCTGAAAATTGATGAAAAAAATTAAGGTTTAAAATTATCCTGGATGTTAAGAGACATTTTCAACATCATGGATGTGAATGAGAGTCTAAAAGATTGAATTAACATTGTACTTTGTGGTAAGTAGGTTTTAGGCATTAAACTATTGGCTTGTTGTTTTGGGACTTACCACTATAATCCCTAACATTAAGTACGAAGGAAACCAATATGGACTTTAGTTAACATTGATATTCGGCTTTCAAATATAAGTTTTTTCAAAGACTTAATGTTCGTTCACAATGACTATTAACACCATTTTAACATCAATGCCATCTCATATGCCACCTAAAAGGTAATGTTAATTTAAATTTATAGGTGCGGATTGGTGGTTAATTTGAATATCCTTAACACTAGCCTAACATTATTATTAACATCGAGTATGGCCATACCTTTAGTTAGACATTTGAGCACAACAACCATCCACAAACATTGGAATACTTAAGGTAGTAATGCATGGATTGGGCCCTTGACCTAAACACAAACAAAAATGGGGCATCAAACAAATTATGTGACATTTAAAACATAAAACACAATAGGTTCAACATGAGTTGAAAAGCACATTTATAATTACACAATTGGCCAAGGATAAAAGAAAGAATGCAAATTATAAATTCATAGTGGTAAGACATGGGGAGACAAAACAAATAATTATCACAATGAGGGAAAAAATGTTTGGCTTGGAGGAGAAAAAAAGGTTTTTATTTTTAAAAATGCATATCATACTTGCTAATTATAATTTATAAAAAAAATTGTCCAAATATTCATTTATATTGAAAATTATTTTTGGTAGCGTCAATTTGAATATTTCAAAATTTTGATACTTTAAAGGTTCTTTTTTTTTGAAAACATGGGTGAAATTCCCATTAATTTTAAACGAAACCAAAGTTGAAAGGGAGGAATATATTCTTTTGATTTCAAAAGAGAAGTGATTGGAACATGAAAAAAATGTTTACCCATTCCAAGGAGAGGGTGGTTAAAAATGGGAAAATAAAATTTCCACACCAAAATCATGCGTGGAAAATATATTAAAAGATTGTCAAATGCCACTTCCTTGTTAAATATTAATAAATTTATGTGTTTAAAATGAGTTAATTAAGTCTAACTAATCATAAACATAACATTGATAAAAAAATAATGTAGATTTGTCCAACTTTGACAAGATGTTATAATGGATATTTCATTTTCAATGTTGACGTTCAATGGTTTTAATTATGATTAAAAGGTGTCCACTAAAATATTACAAAAAAATTAAGTTGAAATATATTTATGTTTTTATATTATATTTAATTAATAAAATGATTAATGTAAATTTTTTATTCTATTCTTAAATTTCATTACAATAATTATTAAACTGAAAATATTTTTAAATGATTATTGAAAAATTCAATAATTTAGTTTTAAAATTATGATCATAATGAAATCTCACATTGATTCATTTGTAATTTTGATTTTAAATACAAACCAAAAGGTACCATCATATTAAATTCAGTTTTATCATTTGTTGGAATTATTAATATCATGAAAATTAATCAATATCAAATTCGTCAAAAAAATGTATGGATGTAAAGTGTGAAGTAATGTTTCAACACATTAAAATAATTTACAATTATGTGTGTAAGTCAAAAAACAATTAATTTCATATTTCAAAACATAAATAATAAATTATTTAATAGGCCATTAAAATTTTAATTTTAGTTGTTTAATGAAAAGGTAAAACACAAATGCATTTGAGTGTGAATATGCATCCTTAAACAATAAGATGCACAAAGAAATCTCAAAGTTTTTAAAATGTTTAATTACATAATAAGTTGAGTTTTCAGATTTATATTTTAGGGTTTAAGATTTTTTGGGTTTAAATTTTTTTGGGGTTTTAAAGTTTTGTTTTAAAATTAGATTTTGGGGTTGGGTTAAGTAAGAGCACATTTCTAGACACATGTGACAACAACAACAACAACCCATGGGATAAAAAAAAAAAAAAAACACAAACCCCTAAATAAAAATAATTTATTAATTTTAAAAAGTGTTATGGAGAAGAAAAAATTGGGGG
>Ga0116227_10001517_pt1 | contig 51928 bp, 32 predicted proteins | sample S1TSphgellanicum_FD_89693 | JGI IMG/M metagenome (GOLD analysis project Ga0116227, IMG submission 89693) | Host-associated microbial communities from peat moss isolated from Minnesota, USA - S1T2_Fb - Sphagnum magellanicum MG | ecosystem: Host-associated > Plants > Peat moss > Unclassified...
AAAATCATTTGAACAATTTTTTTTTGAATATCATTATTCAATAACATTTCAATGACCATTCTTTTGAAAGAAAAAAAAAGTTTAATAAATGGATAAATTTTTTGTTAATATAATAATAATACTTATGTTAGGTTATTTTCAGCTATTCTAGGGCTACTTTTCATTATTCTAAGTTATTTCACCTTACATTATTTATAGTTATTTATGGTTATTTTCAGTCATTTTTGGTTATTCTATGTTATTTTTGGTTATTGTAGGTTATTTCACTTTAAATTATTTACGATTATTATAAGTTATTTTTAGTTATTTTAAACTATTTCATTTTAGGTTATTTTTGGCTATGTGAGACTATTGTTGGTTATTTTTAGCTATTGAAAGTTATTTCACCTTATGTTATTATTGGTTATTTTAGGTTATATTAATTTATGTTATTTGTAGTTATTTTATTGGTGGGTATTAATGGCTATTGGTAGTTATTTTATTAGTGGCTATTAATGGTTATTTTATTAATTTTTGTTATATTATTAATTATTTTATTAATGGATATAGGTGGTTAAATTACCATAGGTTGTTGGTGGTTATTCTATTAATTGTTATTTTATTAATGGTTGTTGATGGCTATTTTATTGGTGGCCATTTTTGTTTTTTTTTTGTTATATTACGACTATTGGTGGTTATTATATTATAAGCTATTGTTGGATATTCTAAATTATATTATCATAAGCTATTGGTAGTTATTTTGTTGTAGGTTATTCTAAATTATTTTTCATACGTTATTATTGGTTATTTTAATTTATTTTACTTTAGGTCACTATATTATATTTTAAATTATTTAAATTGTTATACTTAGAATAAAAAAAACTTATAATAGCATAAAGTAAAATGACCTTGGATAACCTAAAATATAATTTGAACTAACATATATTAATTTAAATAAAATAACCTAAAATATAGCCTAAGGTTGGAAACACAATATTTACATAGTGATATTGTAATGAAATAATTTTAACTAGGGTGAAATCACTAAAGTGCAGTGAACGTATTTCACTTTTAAGGTCCCATAGTGATTTAAACTACTGAATTACACCCCACTTTTGTACTAGTGACTCGATCCTTCCTAGGCTTGGCCAACTTCTACCAAAAGTTTATAAAAGGATTTTTACAAATAGGGAAACCACTTTCAAATCTCCTCCAAAAGGAATTGTCTTTCAAATGGAAAAAGGAACAATAGAAGGCATTCAAAGACTTGAAAGAAAAGCTTTTATCTGCCCCTGTGTTGAAGTATTTTGACTTTACCAAGTTGTTCGAAGTTCACATAGATGCAAATGACTTCATTATCAAAAGGGTTTTCATGTAGGAAAAACACCCAAGTTCTTTTGAAAGAAAAAAATTATGTGGAACGCAACTCCAATGGTCAATTCACAAGAAATAATTATATGTTGTTATGTGTTGCCTTAAGACATGGCAACATTATTTGGGGACTCATAAGATTAAAGTTTTCATGGACAACTTTTCCTTGAAATATTTTGAAACTCAACCAAAGGCCTCAACAAAATAACTGAGATGACATGATACCTTGGCATTGTTGGGTGTGGAATTAATTCACGAACTAGGTCGAGATAACATAATTCTTGATGCACTAAGTAGGAAGGAAGAATTTCAAGTGGAAAAACTCCCAACTGAAACTCAAGCATTAAGGGCCATCTTCCAAGGGGAAAACAACTTCAAGTGAAAGATAAGGGAGGCCTATGTGCAAGATCCCTTTGCACAAATATACTTCAAAGAATTGTGAAAGTGGAAGAAGGTGAAAGGCATTTCTTTGAAAAAGGGATTGTTAAAATGGAAGTAATCCCAAATCTATGTGCCAGCAGGGAAGTTATGCATGAAGATCATGCAAGAAGAGCATGATGTGCCCATGGTGAGGTATCATGGGGAATGAACCACAATAGTTGCCATAAGGAAAAAATTATATTGGCTTAAGATGAAAGAAGATGTAAAACATTTTGTGCACACTTGTGTGAAGTGCCAAAACATGAAGTCCATTTATTTATAAAAAAAAGGATTATATAAGCCTTTATCGATCCCAAATGAGCCATGGAATAATGTTTCCATGGACTTTATGATGCAACTCTTTGAATGGAATGGAATGGATGTCATTTTGGTAATAGTAAATTGATTATCCAAATTGGCAAAAGTCATTCCAACAAACATGATCATAATGAATTTCGATTCAACGAAGATGTTCCTTTGACATGTGGGTTAGGCACTGTAAAATGCTTCAATATGGATGTCATTTTGGTAGTAGTCAATCAATTCTCCAAGTTGGAAAAAATCATTCCAACAAACACGATCATAACAACTTTCAATTCAACCAAGTTGTTCTTTGACATGTGGATTAAGCACCATAGAATGCCTCAATTCATTGTCATTGATAGAGACACCAAATTTATGGTAGGATTTTGGAAACATTCATTCTAAAAGGTGGGGATGAAGTTGTTTTTTAGCATGACATTTCACTAACAAATTGATGGCCAAATAAAGAAGGTCAATGGGGTGTTGAACCAATACCTCAGGAACTATGTGCGTGTCAATCAAAGATATTGAGGCAAACTCTTGATGGAGTTTTGTTACAACTCCACAATACATTTGACAATGAAGACGTCTCCATTTGAATTAGTGTTGGGAAGGAAACCAAAAAGCCATTAGTGGACTTAACCATCCCCATGGGACAAAAGGACCACTCCAAGGAAGCTATGGAAATGGTTAAAGGGCATGAAGAATTATACACCCAACCCAATAAACTTTTGGAGCATGCTAAAAAAGATATGAAAAACATGCCAATAAAACACGAAGACATGTAGAGTTTAAGGCTAGGCAACACATGTGGTTGAACATTTGAAACTTTAAGATACCTAATGGCCTCGCCCCACATTTCATTACCCAATATGCGAGGCCTTATGAAAATTTGCATAAGCTACACCCTACCCTGTATAACCTGAAAATTGCCAACTAATTTTGTTGCACATCTAACCTTTCACATTTCGAAAGTAAAGTTGTTTTAATGTGACTAACATAGACCGAATCGAAAGCAAAAGGTGCAACTAGAAGTGGATGCCATTGAACATAGGTTGGTGGCCGAAATCAAAGACATACTCTATGCAAGGTAAACATGCTTCCAAAGCAAAGGTATTTAGTGAAATACAAGGGCAACCATCATAAGGAGGTGGTTTGGATGAAACTTGCCCATGTGGACCATAAACCGGACATGGTGGCCAAGTTTGAGCAAAAAAGGGATCACAAACTTAGAGTCAAGAGAATTTGGAAAAAAAAACGACCCACCTACAATTTGCCTAAATGTTGATGAGGACATCAACCCCCTCTAAAGTGAGAGAAAGCAACCACAAAATAACAAAGTAAACTAACGTTATTAATCTAAAAGGGTTAAAAGTGTTTGCAGGCTTGGTCAGCAACATAAAGGCTAAAGTTTGTGGTGAGAAAAGTGGTTGAAAAAGGCAAGGAAGTGGTAACCAATGGAAATGGACTTGTGGTTGAACTCAAATTGAAAAAAATTAAAGTTCAATTAGGTGAGATCAAGATAATGGTGCATGCAAATAAAATTACACATCCTAACTAGTAGAAAAACCCCATTTTTTACTAGTATATGTGGAGAAGTCATACTTCTTGTGCATGAACTCATGAATCATGTCCCACTTGGGTAAAAAGGATTTGAACCATAAAGCTTGATTTGACATTATTTGTTGGCACATTTGCAACCCCCATTTAGTGTGGTGACTGAAATCTCCAGGTTAGATTTAGAGTGGACACTAAGGAAAAAATGACAACTGCAAAGGGGAATTCAAAAAAGACGTTAGAAATGAACGCACTAGGTGAAAACAAAAGACATTTGGTAATACCTCCTATGTTGATAACACAAAGACACAACACAATGGTCTCCTTTGATCAGGAAGTGGCTAATTCGACCATTGGATCAAAATGAAAAAGGTGGCAAATGTGCCCAAGGGTGGTCCACCTTAAATAATGTCAACAAGGATGTTGACATCTTTAAATTGGGGAAAAATGACATGCCCTTTTAGGTGGATCCTCAAGTGAAAGGATTAGTTTAATCATGGCCCAAGTCCAGACCATTGTGGGGTGGCCCTCATGGTGGCTTGGGTTGGGTTTGATTCTCAGTTTAATAGCATTCATGAGCCACCACTACTACAAAATGTGGGTGCAGTTCACTAGTCCCTGTTCATTAGGCCAATGAATTCACTGCTTCTTCATTAGTCCCCGTTCACTACAACCAATGATTCATTCAAAATCCAGTGAAATCACTTAGCATACGAGGACACATTTTGTTATAGTGCATATAGGTCCCAATGATTGAGGGTTTGAAGAAAAGGACCCAAAAATATGTCCTTGATGCACTAAATCCTTGGATTAGACACAAGTTTGTGATTAGGACATGAGATGAAAGATGGCAATTTCAAGTGACAAGGCTTTGAATCAATTGGCAACATTGTTAGAGGATGTGGTCCCAACCATTGGCCGTTCCACAAATGAACATATTCCATTATAGTGGTTTTGGATTGCGTTAATGATCGGGGTCGCGTGGCAAAGGACATGCCATTATACATGCTTAAACCATTAGTTCTAGTGATCCATTCCACCTAAAGCTAAGGGGGGTGGAATGGTTAGTGTGACATTTCCATTTCCCTATGTAATGATATTTTAGTTTGATGGGTTTACATACTACTTTCACACTTTACTACCAAAAATTTAATTTCCACTATCATTCATCAATGCAAGGTGCAATAGGGGGTCAAATTCAATATTAATACTTGTGGGTGGTGGGTTTAAGGTCCCCATATTAATGCATGTCATTACATGTATATTAGTAACTTAAAGGTCATAACTTGCATAGAAAACCATTGTACATGTCATTCAAATCTTCCAAAATTACAACCTTTTTAATGTTTGATCATAATCACTTATCACATTGGAATTCGCAAGGTTGAATCCCTAATAGTTGTTTCACAAGTGGCCTAATCACTAATATCCAAATTATTGCCTATATACATGTTGTGATCCAATCAAGTTTTGGCACATGTTAATTTATTTGCCTACAAGTAGTTTTTGGTCACACATAGCTAGGTGATTAATGCATTACCTTTGCTAAGGTGACAATCTACCCTAATCACCAAACATTATGTTATGTTATCATGTCGTTAAAGCTTATGTGTTACTAAGTCATAAAAGTTAGTTAGCTTTCATTAAGACTCAAAGCATTGCCCCATCCAATATGCCACACCATCGTGAATAAGATTGGTCATTTTGACACATGTCAATTTATTGTTTTTCACACAAGGTAACTCAAATAGCAAGGTGATCCATATACTACCTTCATTAAGGTGTCAATCTATGGTTTGTCACATAACAAGGTGGTCCATACAATACTTTCATTAAGGTGACAATGTGCCCTAGTCATTAAGCATTATGTCATTATTGATCTCATATTGTTAAGCCTAGCTTGTGTATCACTAAATTAGAAAGCCTAACTTGATGAAGACTTGAACAAATCATCATCCCATACATGCCCCAAACATATGTATCCCCATGCATAGATTAAAGGCTCTTTTTAATTGTGTGACATTGGGAGCATGTGGATGTGGAATATAACAGTGACTCTTTTGTAGTCCCTAATGACTCCACTGAATCACTTTGATTTTTTTCTTTCTCCATGTTGAGGAACCTGTAAGCTTGCTTGTTGAACTCATCAACATGTACATTTGGATCAATGGGGTCGATACAGATTCTATCACAACCCTTGGGATTTTACATTATAACACCGCACAAAACACACTTCTTAAGTACTAAACATTTCTTCTCTCCAATAAGCCACAAAGGCATTTGACATTTTGTTGGGTTCCAAATGTGCCTTCATGTTAAAAAAATTCAAGACAAAATTATAAAATTCATGTGAAATGAATTATGTACAAGATTTGATAATCCCTAAAATTGTGATTAGATGCACAAAATTATGTTGTCAATGTTTGTTAGTAGCATATCAAATGACCCTAAAAACAAATCCTTGGGGCTTGATTTCATTTAAAGTTTCACCTAAATGATTAATTATATGAAAACCCCACCTTCAATTATTGAACTTTTTGTTGGTCCACAAGTTGTTTTTCCTTTTCTTTAGACTTGATGATAAATTCCAATAGATTTGAACCTTGCACATGAATGCAAACAACAAAAAGTTATGTAAAGTTCATTAAAAATATGGGCCATCACACATCATAAGGTGTGTTTTAGCATTTAGTGGTGCAAAAATATATCATATAGATGTATCAAAGACACAACCTATAGTGCAACATTTGAAGGGGAATTAAAACATTATGTAAACTTACTTCAACTTTGCTTTGTAGGGATTATACCTATTTGATGTTCTCATTCACCATCATATCTTTGTTTATTACTTGAATCTAACACGCTTTTGGACATGCCACATACAAAGAAAAAGAAAATTGTCTTTCATCCTAGAAACCCACATAAAGTCCTTAGTCATGTTCGAGGAGGAATGTATTGTCTAACTATCTAGTACCATAGTTTGGTTATATTATGCAACTAATAGCATTATTTAAAATATATATGTCATTTACATTTTGACCCAAAAAGGCTTATAACCATCAATTGGATGGTTGATTGAATTATGATTTCAAGTAAAAAATTACAAGTGGTGTTATTATTTTTTTAATGTATCCCAACTTTATGATGCTCTTAGTAAAGAGGGTTTGCTCACCTTAATGTAATTAATTTGTGCAACAAGGTTTGAGTTCAAACCCTTATATTCAGGTTCACTTATTTCTTCTTGTTGAACTTGCTTTAACAAAAGCAAAAAATCCATAAAACACTAAAAAGTTTTACATAAAGTCCATTATATATGGTTTGAAATTTATATTGCAAACAACTAAATGTGTTATTAACTTAATGGTTGTGCCCTTTTCCTTATGCTTGATTCAAACCCAACAACAAAATCAATAACAAATTTGTTCCATGAATCCACCAAAAAAATTATATTTCATTAAAAATCCTTGTTCTAATGCAATACCAAACACATAGTGGAACATCACTAGAAATGAATGTTGTTTAAGTCCCACAACAACACATTATGGGTTTTGCAATTAGCCTTTATAACTACATTAGTTAGGAACAACAAATGTAACTAGTAACTAATGAGTTGTTAAACCCATTTTATTTCATCCATTTAATCGCAAGGGACATTTAGTTACAAAGCCTAATCATTTTAATGATTAGAACTTAATTTTTAAAAATAGTAATGAAATTTCATGTCATCATTAACCTTGGTATGACATGTAATGACGCGCTCCCAAGTCCCTAGTTAGCCCCAAGTTGGGGCTAAGTCACTCAAGTTGCGGAAGTATGAGGGACTCAGAGCACGCCCCTAGCTTCCAACACTAAAGGGGGTGAGAGGGGCATGCTGAAAGCTCTGGGATTAGACTAGGAAGAGGGACAAGCTTACTTAGTTACTCAGTCTTGCATCCAAATCCAACCAACAAGTTGGTTAGAATTCATTTTGTACACTTTCAATGTTGGGACAAGCCACGGGCGACCTTGGACTCACTTGATTCACCACGGCCCGGACTCAGGGGAAGCCACCACCTTCCCCCATATAGTATTCTCTGCAGCTCTCTGTCGCACTTGCATCCAAATGGCTCTTTTTCCTGGGACTCCCAAAGTGGAGTCCCGAAACTGTCCTAGTTTGGACTCCTGGGACTTTGGGTGTTCATAACTTCTCACCTCGAGCTCGGATCGGGACGAGGTCTCAACCAAAATTGTAGCTCTCCTTGAGATCTTTCCAACGGTGTGTCGCACTCCACCTGCACGCACCAGGATCGGGTCGATTCTTGACTTTTAGTGGTCGGGAGTCAAACTGCCAGTTTGACTCCCGGCCTTTTTTTCGACCATAACTTGTGCTGCAGATGTCCAAATGGCTCATGCGAGGCCATTTTGGACATCTACACTTCAATAACTTTCCAATAATATAAAGAACGCCTCAATGCGAGGTGTTTTGACCCCTGCAATTGCGCTCTGAGTTTTTGGGAGTCCCGGAAGACTCCCAAGTCCAATTTTCGAGAGTGTGAGTGGCGACCTCACACTTCCCTCAAAGTGGGGTTGCGACATGTAAAGTGCATGCCATCTCAACTTAGTCATTTTATTTAATTAAATGTTACAAAAATGTCTTGATAGATGGATGACATGTGTCAAAAATCTATAAACACATATTGTGAGTCATTGCACATGACCAAAAGTTAACATAGTTCAGCCCATGTAGTTAACATAGCCAAAAGTTAACCTAACTTAATATAGTTAAACAAAATAACCTAGTTTAGTTCGCTTAACCAAATGTTAACTTAGTTTAACCTAGCTAAGTTAATTACTATGCAAAGTAACCTAAATTATTTCACCTAGACTAGGTGGCGTAAATTAAAAATAAATGTCATAAGTTCAACCCAAACAACCTAGAATAGGCTACTTAACCTAAGCCAAGTGGCTTAGGTATCATAGGTTGCAAAAATGAAAAATTGAACCCCTCACCTTCACTTTGGGGTTTAAGTCTTCATCCATTACGCTACCACATTTTTTTATATTAATTATATTTAATAAAAAGTTATAAAGCTCAAAATTTTTATCCTTGAATTAACCTTGGCCACCTTAAGTTGACCTAGGTCAACCTAACTATTACCTACCAACCTAGCCTAGACCTAGACCTCCTTGGGTTGACTTACGATAAACTAATTCGTCAACCTATACTACACACTAATTTAGCTTAAGTTAACATATGCATTTTTAGGTTAAAAAATAAATTAACCTAATTTAACTCCTAAGATTACTTAGGCTCTAGGCCAAACCTAGACAAAACTAGGTTGGACCTAGATTGAACTAGGTTAATAAAGGCTACACCTAAATTGTGTTTAAGATAAGTTAGACCTCTAAGCTATATTAGGTTAATTTGTACATTACACCTAAACTAAGCTAGGCTAATCTAAGCTAAACCTAAAATTTATTAAGTTAATTTAGGCTAAACCTATCTAAAGCTAGGTTAATTTAGGTTAGATGTAGATTAAATTATGTTAAACATGGTTAAACATAATTATTTTAAATAATTTTGGTTAAAAATAAATACATCTAGGTTAAACACCAGTAAATTAATAAAGAAATTAAACTAAATAAAAATATTTGAATGAAATATGGCTAAATTAACATAAATGGGGTTTAACACAATTATTTAGGCTAAACATGGCAAAATAACTATTACCTACTATATATGATTATATTTAAGCTATCTCCTAGGACCCTAGGTTCCTAGTATGTTCTTTAGCCACGTATTTAAATACCCATTGGGTATATATTTAAGTAATCTAATAAGAAAGTACAACCTACAAGTATTTAAAGGGTACTTACTAAGTAGCCCTAGTACATAATAATTAATGTCATAGTCACATCTAGTCGCACGAACTTAAAGTGTTTACAAACCAGATAAAATATCTTATAATGAGGCTACCTAGGTTGACTTGGCAAAAAACCTAAAGTTAGGAACCTAGGTGAACCTACCTAGGTTAACTTATTAGAAGGTAGTTAACCTATTCTAAGTAGATTTAAACATACTAGATGTAATAGATTTCTTATGTCTAATTAAGTAACTTACAAGGTAGCATATATTATAAGTAGGTTTTTAATAAATAGCCTACATACATAGGTTAATTTAATAGGCATTAACTTAAACTAGTGTGTTAAATAATTAAAAAGTCAAGGAGTTATGTGTCACATTTTTCAAAATGATTATTAATATTGTAGTCATAATTACAAAAATAAATAAAAATATTTAGTACACATATGCATGCATGTGAATTCATGGTTTCAAAAACCACATGGCACATAAACAATTATGGCATGCCATGCCATGCCAAATATTGGTGCCATAAATTCAAAACACAAAAACTCATGGTGTCACAAAAATTTATGGATTGCCATGAAAATTTATGACACCTTGTTGCCAATGGCATGCCATGTCATCATCACATGGAAGACCGAATCATTATCAGTCGTAAATGACAACAATATTTTCAACTAACTAATAAATGAAATTAATTCATCAAATCAATGACACGAATCATGATTTTGACAAATAATCACATCATCTTGTTGGCATATAACATGCCATGTCATCATCATGGGAGATTGAGTTGCTACTAGTCACAAAGGTGGATGGTCCTGACAACTAATTAATGAACCAAAAAAATAAAATAAAATGATAATTTACCCAAAAAACCAAGTTGTCATATTAATTATAGTTGCAAAACCATGATGCCATATGGCATGTTGATGTATTTTGCCATTACTTTCAATGTTTGTTATGACGAAATAGTTATAAATGTAGTTGAAAAAAATCATAATCATTTTTGTGTCGAGTTCAAAAAATAGGATTTGTTGTAACGAGTATAAAGTTTTTGGACTTGCATCTTGATATAAAGAGCTACATTGAGGGATTGGACATCATCTCTAACATAATGACTATTAAGGGTAGAAATTGCGGTCCCCAATCATTACCATCCTCCAAGGGGTAAAACCAGGGGACAAGGCTAATACCTTATTTTTCCATGTAAAAAACTACCCTCCTTATCTTACTTTAATACAATTATTCAAGTAGGAAGTAAAAGGTCATACCAAGAATAAAAAAGATAAAGAAAGGTCTATTGTCCATGACTAGACCTACCCTCCTATAAGTAATTTCAACTAGGGAGTAAATAATGGAACGTAGGGAAGGAAACAATATGAGAAAGGGGGAGAGACCATGGGAGTAATTATTTTCCTTGGTTTTGTACTACCTTAATGCCCCCAGGATATTGCCTAAAGGGTTTGCACTACTATCCCTCCTTCCCCTTGCATGTTGATTTTCTAATGGTTCTATTTGCTACCTACAACACTCAAGAAATCTTTCTTATGTTCTATACCTTTTGCAACCAATTGTCTTCCTTCTGAGCTCCTACCTTATGCCTACAACATTACCTTCCAACCTACAGGGGGGTAACTTGTTAGTATGTTCCTTTTTTATTCCCACCACCAAGGACTAGTTGCTCCCCTCTTATGGCAGACATTAGTTTGGTGCTCTAGAGGCTACCCATGGTTAACCCCATTACTCTCTATCCTAGAAAGAATACATAGATACCAACTCCATGAAGTATCCTATTTACATAACATACCCTACCCTATTTTACTTCCCACGCTTAGTACAATAACAATGCAACACAAGATAATGAAGTCTTTCAACAATCTTCCATTAAAATTACATACCAAATACATACATATTTCTCTATTCCTCACATCACTTTTCAAGGAGAGTTTTCCATATCCCACACAAATCTCTAATGAATTTCTTCATCCTCTCCGACTTCCTCTGTCCCCTTTCCCCACATACCCCACATTGACCCTTAGAAAATAGAGCCCTTGTCTTAATCCCTTCCTAGAAATCTCCTAGATGATTGGGTGAATTACCCCTAACCATTCACTAACCCGAACTACATAATCCCATTAACTTCACCATTTGGGTAAGGGAAGGTAAATCTACCATTAGTAACTAGTAGTCACCAGGAGGTCTATGGAACTAAATAGTGTAGAAATTTCTACCTATTAATAGTGACGTTATGAGAAAAAAAGGTGCTTTGCAACTAACCTTGTAACTCAATTTTTGAATTGTAAAAGACACTTGTAACTCATTATATTTATATGTCATGAGTGCCAACGAACAAGTTGCATGGATTGCAAAGTTGCAACTCACTGTATATATGGTGCAACTTATTGGTAATCCAATCAAAACAACTCATTTTCAATTACTATGCAATTCCATTATAATTGCAGCCATGATGACATCATTGATTGTCATCCATCTATTGAAATATGACGTGTGGCACTATGAAGATTTTTGGACATAAAAATGATTTTCTTTTTGAAATATTGATCTCCATCGTTCATTATGATTGTTGATGATAGTCCAAGATTGTGACATGTGGCATAATAAAAAATTGCCACATGGCATATTAATTATATATTGGAAAAAAATTCTATTTGAATAGTTAGGTAGGTCATACATAACCATAGGTAGGTAGGTAGGTAGGTTTTAAGACATACATACCTACATATTTACCTAGGACCTACCTACACATGTAGGTAAAAAAATAGGACCTATTTACTTACATAGGTAGGTAAATAGGTAGGAAAACGCAAGATTAAATGAACTAAAGAATAGCTATGATTTTTTTATTAAGCCCTTGCCTTGGTCGCGAGCTTAAGGCTAGGGTTGTGACAGGCCATGTCTTTAAAAGAATATGTCCCACTTGTAGGTAGTGTATGTGATCTTTTTACGATGGTGGTAATGAACATTTTGCCACTACCAATACCACCCTTATTCATCAAAAGTAACTCTTTTATTTTTGTTATAAAAGAATGCAACATTTTAAACATTCAACACCATATAGATACCCAATCCCCACGTGTGCACACTTAAGGATTATTTGAAGAAAGAACATTGCATTGTAGACTAGAATAAGACAAAAAAAATTTAAATCAAGCTTGCATTCAATACTTGTGTGAATAATTTTTAAATGAAAGTGATTTTCATGAATGCAATTTTTTACTAACATTTGGCAATTGGAGGGGGTTTTTTCATTGAAGGATTCCAATCCATCCACAAGCCCTTAACAAAACATTGTCTGATATAAGGAAGCATTTACACAAATATCTCATGGCCATGGATTCTAACAAAAAGAACAAAAAGCTTACCTAAACAATAGTCTTGAACTTGAAGGTTTTGCATTCCCATTGCATTGCCTCTCCCTAAATGGGTCAAAATAATTCACCAAGTGCCTTGAAGAACCAATGTGACTTGAACTCTCCTACAACAATATGAAACATTATTGGTGTGCAATAAACTTGGTGATCATTGTTTGAAGCTTGTATAATATGAAAATTGTTATGTTGCATTAAGGTTTTTGGAATCAAAGATGATGTATTTTGCAATGGTCTTGATTGATGCAAATAGGGTTTGAAATGGTTGGAAGTTAGGTGATTTACGCATGGGGTGAGATGGCCCATGCCACGAGATGACATGTGATGATGAAAATCTTCATCTCATGGATGACATCTCATGGCATTGCTTGTTATGCAAGATGTATTTGGTAATGTGCCTACATGGCCATTATGCAAACTGAGATCACATGTTATGTGAGGAGCTCCATTTTTGCTGATGTCATGCTGTGGTGGCACTTTTGTCCTGGCATATTTAATTTCTTTGACATGTTTAGTTTTTCCCCTCAATTGTCTCAAAGTACCCAAAATTGCGAATATTTGTTTTGCATGTACCTAACAATAAGGTGCCAAGGCACTTGTGTATTTAAAGTGTCTCCATCGTCATGCTATATCCATGTGTGAGCTACATAGTGATTTGCATTTATTCAGCCATGCCTTTAAGAAAGGACATGGACCATCCATTCGATTTGGTTTACATCTCAATGTTAAAAGTAGCTTCAACCTTATAGTGAGAAGTAGGCTAGGTGGGCTCCAAACACACCTCTAAATAGTACTTAGTAACATATGACTAGCTTCCAAGGCTTGAACTTGAAGCTCTAAAGATTTCCAATTAATTTGCTAGGTATTTCATTTGATTTCTTTTTGTGCAATCTAAGGTTTAGTTGCAAATTTTTGTTTTTTTATGTGTTACAAGTTGTTTTGAATATTAGAATTGATGTAATCTGAAGTGTAATTATAATTAAGAACTAAATGAAAAACAATTAAGATATCATGGCATGACCTTTGAGTATTTTTAACCTTTATTGTGTGATGGGGTTCACAAACAAGACTGATCAATTTGCAGTTGCTCTAGTAAATCCACATAATTTGTAACATGTATTCAAAATGCAGCTACTCAATTCCAATTGCTTGCCATCTCAACTTTTGGTTCATGCTTGTGTACTAAATTGAGACAGTTGTGATATGGTTTGCTCAAGTTTGTGTGCTTTGGCCACATCTACATGTCTATAAAGTAATCTTGACTGCAACCCCAACACGTACCAACACCTTCTGGGCACCACCCTCAAGGCTACTACCCTCAAATTAGGAGAGGTCCTAAGGAGGAGGCCTTCCTCTATACTCTTATAGTTGTTTTGAATTTTACAATACTTTTCACCTTGGGATTTTGGAATATTCTCAAACTTCCAATCTTGACTTAAGTCTATTCAATATTTTAAGTTTTACACATCAACGCTCACAAGATTTTCAACATTAGGCAAGTATTGGAAAACTTTTTCAAGCAACTGCAATTGTGTTGTTGTATAATCATAACTTCATAAGTAACAAATTAATTGTTACTCATCATCACTGATTCACTAGCCTCAGCTACAAAAATGTGCATGCCCATTGATCTTGGTAATTGATACCTTGTGTTAAAACCTAGAACGAGACTTACTAGTTTACATAGTGATGTTGAACCATATTATACTTACAATTATTAGAGTGAGCTTTCCAGACTTGCAACATTGGTCATTTCATCTATTGAATAAATGAAGAAAAATTGTTCATTTAATCAACAATCAGTACATCATTACATAGAATCAATTTCTGGTAAACCAGTACCTTATAATATCAACAAATTGCAATCCAGAATTGAGAGGTTTTTGTTCACTTGAAGTGACTAAAATATTGAAATCTAGTAATATTGGACCGATTTGTAATTAATTAAAAGGTAATTTCGTGGTTAACTAATTACCAAGATCAAATTGATTAACCAAGAAGCTCAGAGCGCCCAAAGACCATTTCTAGGAGACACTGTGTACCATGGAATGGGCCTGGTAAGTGAGATGCCAGTCCATCATATGGTAACTGGTTCTATCAATGCCTGTTCCAGAGCTCAACTGGTAGCCACGGTGCTTCACATCACTCCAGTGTTCACACCAGTGTTGGGTAGTTATTAGAAACAGGAGCAGAGCCCTGGTGGTTGTCAGGGTGACTGTTAGTCATGGGTCTCAAAAAATTAAAGGACCCAGTTATGGTATATTACCATAGTTCTTCAAAATTGGGGGAAAAAAAAAACAAATGACTGGTCAGAAAAATTGTTGGCTTTTTTTCAGTTCTTTCGTGAAAATCACAAGTACTTTAAGAATTTTTTTTGGAAATAACCGTGACTCTTTCATTCTGATTTATTTTCAAAGAACCAAAACTGGCGATCCTCTGATTCGGAAATATTAAAAAAAACCCAAACTGGTGTTTCTTTGAAATTTAAATAATTGCACAACATTGGTTCCCCCCTGCTGATCCATATCATAAGTGGCACTGGCAGAACCAAAAGTGGAACCAGCAGATGACGACCTTTCCACCTAGGGAAAACTCTAAAATAGCATCTGATCGAGATCAGGAAATTGGTTCTGTAGGGAGAGGTCTTTCAGACACATCAGCGCTGACTACAGTTGGGTCCACAGACACATCAGCCCTGCCTATAGTTGGGGTTCCACTTGTACTCCAAAGTTTTTGATTCCATTGCACCCCACCCTTCCTAAATTTAGGGTACCAATGAAGAAAGCAACATGACCCCAGATGGCTGTTTTGAACAGTTTTGGACTCCAACTTGCAGGCGGAACCATGGATGGAACATATTTAACCCAGTATTTCAAAACTTGGAATCACAACAAAACTTTCCTATTCATTGGGTGACTCATATGCGTGTATATCGGGACTCATTTTAATTAATATCGACTGCTGGAGGGTTCAATTCTTAGTGGCTCCCTTTCCTCCTTGTGGCCCGCCTTTGTTGGGCTGTTTGCTTGCACAGACTTCAGTCCTTGCCCCTTGTTTCCTTTTCTCTCCCCTGCTTGGGTGCTTTCTTTCTATAAAGTTTGCCAAGGTTTCATCATCATCAGTTGTGGGGACCCCCAAAGTTCTTTTGTTTGGTTGTGAGATGGGCATCTTTGATTGGTTCATCACAAAAAATAATTCATTCAAGCTTTGGACAGTCCCAAAATAGATGTGTTTAATCTCCTCTTTGGGTTGCTTTTGTAAGTTACAAAAGAGTCAAACTTAGGGCAAAGGATATGTGATAAAGTGAGGAGCTATTGGGAAAATGTTGGGGAACACATTGGGAATTTGAGGAACATGTTGGAACCCATTGGAACAATAAAATCCAACACCCCTTCCCTGCCCCCAAAGAAAAACAACCTGAGAACCCTGGGTGCATGCTGGCTCACGTCATTGGTGGCAATAAAAAAATCCTACCTGTGTTCTTTGCCATTTTTAGCCTAGCCTATTGGCAGGAGCATGAACTATGGCCGTATAGTCAGTCATTCACACTTTTGGGAATGGAATTCTTTTGCAAGATCTCACAAGGGGGAACTAGGTAATTAAGTTGGGAATTTCCATTACGAAAATTCATGGACTTACTAACAGTATGTACAATTGAATGATCCAGGTAGGGCCATTTCTACCTAGAAAATTCACCAAGAAAATTCATTAATTTAATGGAATGAGCCAGGTGGGCTAGTTCCACCTGGAATACAGCGTAACAATTGAGATGAGTGCCATTATATATGGTGGTGACAAGTCTATCTTTGTGTTCCAGACTATGACGAGTGTCTTCACTGTTGATTCATAGTGTACCATTGATTTACACAATACAAATCAAAGCACCCAAAAAAAGGGGAATACAAGGAACAAAATGGAAGGACCCACATCCAAGAAGACAAAAGAACCACCAAAGACAGCAAGCCACAAGGCAACATAAGTTCCCAAACCTGTTGAGAGAAGCATATAAAAAAGGAAAGGGGAGGACCTTTTGAAAGAACGACTAGCTTAAAAGAACCCCCACTTATCACAATAGCATGTCTCTAATAGAGACAGCCTATGCAAGCTATAATGCCACTAACACCCTCTACTTATAAAATGTGTGCAAAACTAGAAGAGGGTCCCTCACAGTGCCCTTCACTCTCCATGTACCTTGAAACATAGATGAAGAAACATGTCCGCTTGCCGATGCAAACATCTAAAAACTTTTATAATTAAAGAGAGAAACATGCTCATTGAGTATTGATCACAATAAAAATCATTCTTTACCTGAGCCAATTGTCATCCCAACCCCATGAAAAAAGACAGCCCACACACCAAATCAACTTTAATGAAATCAGTACTCTAATTCATCTGGCAAATTCGGCTAAAGTCTCATGTTAGTATATGAATTCATTTGAAGTCAGACCCCATGTAGAACTGGGGTTAGACAGACACAACTGATCACACTTACAAAACTATGGAAATAAGACCCCAAAACTGGCCGCTCTGTTAATTGGTTATGCTTAATAGAGGTATCTGCAATGTCCCACTATCTTTGGGCCCTAGTTTGACCCTCAAACCCCTATTTCATCCCCAATTTGAATATATCCATAGAGTGAGCAAAATTGAGTATAGTTTCATGAAGCTGGGTATCAGTTGATAAGATCTATGGGATCTTAGTCTGGCAAGGCTTGATTTAACTAAGGATACAAGCAGCAATTGAGGTGCAGGAAGGGCGAATCCAAAACTGAGGGTGGAACTCCCTTGAGGACCAATTTAGGCGAGAATTAGGTGTTGAAAAGTGCATCTAAAGTAGTCTAATTCTGGTTCTAGGGGAAGAGACTTGCAAATGGAAAGACACTAAATACACCCAAAGAGCTTTATGGGGGCGACAGTGTGACGCTCTGTGTGGTTGTGCTGTAGGATTTGACTAATGTTCAGCCAAAATAATAATAATAATAATAATAATAATAAATAAAATAAAGATCTTAGCCTAGGATCTTGTTTGCTTATATGTTCAGAAATATGCTGCTGGTTGGTACACTGGTACTAGGCCCTAAGTCATGGATTGAATGAGAAACAATAGAAGATACAATTTTTTTGGTACTTAGCAGGACATGTGTTGATAGTGGATGACATGGACACTGCGAGCAGAATATTAGCAGCACAAATTCTGATTGTGGAAGACACGGACTGCACGAGCACAGAATCATGTGCGCAAGTGGTTCCATGCCATAAATCAGCCTCAGACAGAGTTCTTAAGGTGTAGGGTAAACCCCTAGGGTGGTGAGGGCATTCTCAAAATAAGGTTCCTGGGATAAGCTGATAGCCAAGTCCGGCCCTGCATTTTGGGAATGTTCTTTATATTTATGAGTAAGCACAAGGCAAAATTTCTCTTGAACCAAACCTATGTAGATCGCGAGGTGTAGGAGTGGGACAGAAATTATGCCTACTCCTCAATAGTGAGAGGGTTCTTACACCTATAAGTAGGTGTAAGAACCCTCTCACTATTGAGGAGTAGGCTTAATATCCCTCCCATTTTTTAGGAAGGAAATTGATGGATCTAAGGTGCCCTCCAAATACATTCAGGTCTTCTCCTAGTGCTTTACCGGGTGTTTAGTGTCCTCCTTGGAAACCAGTGTAAATTATTATTTTTGGCCTTGTATTGGGAATAAATGTATGTGTGACAGCTAACCTACACTGTTTAGGCTGATTTATTTATTTTATCAACTTCAATTTCCAATGAAATTACACATAACGTAACCAGTGAAATATTCCGTAAGCTTTTGTTTTGTTTTGTTTTGTTTCGGTTTGGAGGGTGGGGGGCTTGATGATGGGTTTCGTGACTCATCACGCGAGCCTATCGCTTTTCTCTGGCGATGGATTCAGTGACTGGTTGCTAACGAGGAACAGGATGAGCGGCGATGGCGTGCTTAGCTAGCCGCCCCCTGTTTCAAACAACGGGGAAAAGGACTTTCAAAGTCTCTGAGAGAGTGGGTGCGGTTTGGTGGAGATAGATTTGCAATAATTAAAAGATAAAGAAGAAGTGTCAGCTTGTGTAGAGCTCGAAGAAGAAGAAGAAGAAGAAGGATTTTCAGCTTTTGTAGAACTCAAGAAGAAGAAGAGTTTTCAGCTTTTGCAGAGCTCGAAGACGAAGAAGCAGCACAAGTCAAAAAAGCCGCAAAATCCGGTATTTTCAGTATTAGAACCAGCCAAGCTTGTGTTAGTATTGATGTTGAGGAGCTTGATCATGTTGAGAAGGAGATGAGTCTGCAACATAATTGCAGCAGATATTTAGATATCTCTTCTTCTGTTGATAAGATTCGCAACAGCTTCGTATGCCGCAGCACAGTGATCTCCTGTTTCGAGTTTTAGAACCTCTCTTGTAGTAAGAGAGCTTGCTTGTCGATATCAAAGAAATCGAGCGGGCGTTTCCAGGTAAATGCAGCGCTGATTGGAGTTGCAGTAGAGAGCACTTATGGCGGACTCTACCCCGTTGCTTCCATCGTATGCCTCGCACTTAGCTCTAGGTGCGGCGGGAAGCCAGTGTCGGGAGAGTGGCGACATTCAGAGCTTCTGGAGATGGTTGAAAGGAGAGAAAGGAAGGAAGATGACCGTGGTAGTGGCGGGACCATTGGCATTGGTGCTTGTGATTTCGTTTGTGCGACTAGCGGAAGGCGCCCCGGCTGTGAAGATGCTTGGAGCCGTGCTGTGGTTAGCGATTTGGTGGCTGTTTGAAGCGGTACCAATCTGCATTACAGCGCTGCTACCGCTCGTCTTGTTCCCGTTTCTGCAGTTGATGCAAGCGGACGACGTGGCGGAGAAGTACATGAACGATACCGTGGTGCTCATGCTGGGGACTTTTATTCTTGCGCTGGGAATTGAGCGTTTTAGCCTGCACAAACGGATCGCACTGAAAATTTTGCTTTTCTTTGGCGGGAATCCCATGGATCCACGCCTGGTGTTACTGGGATTCTGTATCGGTCCCGCGTTCATCAGCATGTGGATGTCTAACTCGGCCGCGGCGGTGATGATGATCCCCATGGCCACAGGCGTGTTGAAGCATCTTAATGATGAAGAGGACCCCAACGCACTTCTTTGCAGGCAATGCTCACGAACTTTCTCCCGAATCCACATGAAACTGGATCACGGAATTGGATCAACCGAAGTCTACAACTATGATGATGATATCGTTGATCCCGAGGCAGCAAGTCGCGGGAAACTGGTTGCCAGAGGCGTGGTTCCCGAGAAAGTGAAGAGGGATTTCCAGGTAGCTGTCATTCTGGCCATCACCTATGCAACCGCAATCGGGGGTTTGGCCACTCTCACTGGATGTGGTCCCAATCTAGTGCTCCCTGGCACCTATAGCGGACGCTTTCCTGATGCTCCCAAAGTCACCTATCTGAAATGGATGATGTTTGCATTGCCTCTTGCACTTCCCTTCCTGATCTTTGAATGGTTACTTCTTTGTTGGCTCTTCTGCCCTTTGTCCTCTGTGCCCATCATTGAGTCCAAATTGAGCCGCACCATGATGGAGCAGGAGTACCTTGCCTTAGGTACCTCACTATCTTTCCCCTTCTTCTTCATCATCTCTTTTCAATTGGGTTAGTTGCTTATGCCATTTCTAGTCAAATTGAACCCATCGCTTATATCATTTCTAGTCAAATCAGACTCATCGCTTATGCCATTTCTAATCATTTATGTGCCTAGTCATGGATGTTGTGTTCTGTTATAATGTTTAGAATTTATTTTTTATTGGGACAGCTGCACAGCAGAACTTGTTGGCTTTTGTTGTGGGGGGATGTGAGCAGTTTTTTTCTGTTGCAATTTCAAAGGTGTGCAGCAAGTGGGGTTTGCATGATGAAGCTTGATTGAATACTCATTGTGTACAACAATGATCAATTTCTGCAGGGCCAATGAACTTTGCAGAGAAATTCATAGCTGGTGAATTTGCTGTGAGTTCTTCACACCTCCTGAGTGGCTTGACTGCTTATTCTTCCCACTTTGTTTTGTGTGTGTGCACTTTTGTTTGTGTACGACAATTTCCGCATACTCTATTGATCTTGAATCAAATGCAAAGATCTATCTTAAGAAGATGGAAAACCTTTTGCTCTTTGGAAGTATTTCCTAAGCAACTTGAGGAAGCTACAGCCTCAATTTGAATATTAGCAATGTCTGGTGGTAGTAATTTGTTTTGGTTTCATGGTGGATGCAGGTGTTAGTCGTGTTGTGGTGCACAAGAACATTAGGGGATTATCCAGGATGGAGTGCATTTTTTGGAGGCCTACCAAATGAAGGCACCGTCAGTGTAAGCTTTGCTCCCCATTTTAGCCATGCACTGCAAACTACCACACCCAAATCCTACCATGACTGAGGCAGTTTTAATTTGCAGTGCAAAAACATGAATTGTGAGCTTGAACCAGGAATTTGCATTCCAAGACACGATGTTTTTTAATAACTTTTCTGTGACAACTTTTTGAACATGGGCAAAGCATTCTTGCAAAGTTGCTCAAGGATTTTGGGTTCAGATGAGCAGGTAATGATGGCGATCATACTCTTCCTTGTGCCCAGTAAGATGGCAGAAGGCCAAAAGCTGATGGACTGGAACACCTGCAAGAAACTTCCCTGGGATGTCGTGCTGCTCTTGGGAGGAGGTGAAGCCTGATACCAATATAGATTAGATGTCCAATTCCTTTGCAATGTGAAAATGTAGCGGTGTCCCCCCCTTAATTATGTTATGTCTATAGCTGGTCCTTGGTAGTATCCATCATGAGCTCCTTGTCTTTGATGGATGGTAGAAGACAATTTTTCTCCTTAAGCCTCTACTTCTGGTTGCTGATCTAATCTTGCAGCTGCAAAACAAAATTGGTGTGCAGGTTTTGCATTGTCAGCAGGTATCCGAAGTAGTGGCCTGGCTATTTCAATAGCAAACAACATGGAAGTGTTACATGTTGTTCCCTATCTGCTTCTCACACCAGTTGTGGCACTGATTGTGAACATCATGACCGAGTTCTCATCGAATGTTGCAACTGCTACACTTTTCCTGCCTCTTCTTGCAGAGGTGGCAATTTCAATTGGCTGGCATCCTTTGTTGCTCATGATTCCAGCAACCTTCTCCTCAAATTTTGCATTCATTCTACCAATTGCAACACCTCCAAATGCAATTGCACATGCTACAGGCTACCTCAAGCCAGCTGATATGTTCATCCCAGGTCTAATTCTGAAAGCTGCTGGCATTGTTCTACTTACAATTCTTACACCTACTCTTGGTAAGAGAAATTCTACTCCCACAATACCTTTGCCATACACTTTGATACATCTTTCCTTGTTATACTCCTTTCTCTCCAGTTGTTCTTTAATCTATAGTGCATATGTGGATTGTGGCTTCTGCTAAGCTTCTCTATTTGGACTGTAACATGTGGGGTTTACATGTTCTGAGATCCACCATGACACCAGAAATTGCACCCACACATTCTGCACAAATGTTTGAACTAATTTTGCAATGAAAGTTTTAAGAGGGCAGCACACTTAAAAACTCTTCCACTTGCGTTCTTCCCTTTGAAATGATTGTTGAACTTGTGTTCTGTGCAGGTGCACTGGTGTATGATCTCAATCAACCTGTCAAGGACTTACCTTGGATAAAACTTGGTTTCTGAGGACAATGTGCTGTGGCACAACAGCTTACATGGCACTAGTATGTTCTTTGTAAATTCATGCTGAACCAAAGGGAGAGTAAAGGGCTACATAGTTTTGCTTACTCGGAAGGGGATAATCCTCGACATTGTGGATGTCTCAAAAGGTCGGCTTATTGAACAAAGACTGTCTCTGTAGAATCAGCGTGAAGAAATTATCAAGGACAGCACTCAACTGGGAAATTACAGATGACATAATTTTATTGCAAGTGATTGTGGGATGACATAATTATCAAGGATGGCACTCAACAGGAAATTACAGACAACATAATTTTATTGCAAGTGATTGTGGGATGTCTTCCTGCCTTCCAATAGTTTATGGAGGGGAGAATAGCCATCAATGTAGCATTCAACCCATCAGATATGATGATTATGTCTAAGATTGTAAGTGGCACAAAGTTCCTCCCCCAAAATGGTGATCTAGCTCTGACTAGATGGTGAGGATGAGAATTGCCTGCAACCAGACAGATGGTAGAGAAAACTTGCAAAAGCCATAACCATAGACATGCTTGCAAGTGGCAGAAGCAGCAAGAGCAGTCAAGTTGGACAAGTTCTAGAAGAAAATTTCAACTGCCTATATAGCTCTACACTGTCTGCCTGTACTTGTGTCTTCTGCTCAGGAGTTGAGGAGTGGCTGTCTCTAGAGCTTCAACCCATCACCGTCAAACAATCAAACTTAAGCTGGACTTTCCATGACTTGTCAAAAATGTGAGGCTTCACAACTGTGGGCTTTAGAGTAGAATTATGACTCACTCCTATCATTGTCAAGACTCCTTCCTTTTGTGCCACACATTGGGTAGAGCATCCAAAAAGCATTATCATCCTCATCACTCTTGTGGCATAAGCATTTGCTTACAATCATCTTGGGAGCTTCCAAGACCTGCACCATCTTGATAGCGTTGGTAGTCATAGGGACATTAGATAAATGCAGTCAATGTCATAAAATTATAGCACATTATGTATGTACAATTTGCTGGGAGAAAACAAGAGACATTGTGTTCACCAAATCAGAAACCGCAGAAAGGCTGTTGTAAGATTGGGAAGGGAAAATTTAGAGAGGTCCTCATTGAGCCATGCCTCAATCCTAACTGCCAAATACCACTGGCATCCTGTCTACACCAGAAAGCATGATGCAGTTTACACATGGATTAGCACACAACATACATTAATTTCCAGAAGTGTCAAGTAGGACCTTGCACACATTTGCAACTGAAAGTTCTCTCACACATGCTCTACATGTAGACAACATACCAGCAGCTGATGCTGTTCAGATAATATATGGATTGACAAAGAAGATACTCAACACATCAATGAAAGAGAAATCTCAAAGCCCTTAGAAAGCAGGAGCCCTTGGAGAAACAAATTGCAAATAATGTTATCCAAACTATTTCTCAGCTTCACAAGTTGAAGCTTCTCATTGACAAGTCAAATTTTAAAACTCCACAAAGTGCTTGGCTTTGCAAGTGTAAGAGTGTGGGGATGGTGGTTGATAGTTGTAATTTTGAAGAAGGTTAAGGAACAAAAGGCTCATAATTTGAATTGAGTAGTTAAATGTGAATGCAGATTTGATGAAGACAACTTGGGCAACAAAGTCGAGTCAGATAAGTAGACGCCACAAACATAGATATTTTGAAAAGTGGATCCTCACCATGAAGCTACTCCAACCAATTGAATACATCAGTTGTCAATATGGTAAATGTGCTCAAAAACTCACCTGAAAAGCAAGCATCAAATAATGCAGGATCCTCAATAAGCTGAGAATACAAGTGACAAAGGATTGCCAGTCATCAAAGCCCAGGCAAAAAGCCCAGACCAACCTGCAGCATCATCCCAGGACCCAGAGAGAGCAGCAAAACCAAGGGATTGCCCATCCTTAAAACACCCATAGTAAGGTTCGTAAGCTAGCAAAAGCATTGGAACAAAAGCAAGCATGCCAGGACCAAAGAATACTCATTGCCAAAAAGGGTTTTACATGCAAATAGACCAAAGGATGCATGAAGCAGCCATAGACACCAGTGAATGTCTGTCTATACTGGAGGCAGTCACCAACTTCTGGATTGAAGGAAACTGCACTGCAGTCAGCACAAAGTTGGCACCACTGATCAAATACCTGATATGCCTCACTGAAGCCATGGGCAAGAGGCAGGAGGGTGGGGCAAGTGACATGACCACAGTACTTACATGGCATGAGAACTGTCTACACATGGAAATATAATGATGTGAGTGACCAATTAAAAGAGGAGGGAGGAGAAGAGCAGAAAAAGAATTATCTAGGAGGAGACAAGGAAGAGACTCACTTGCTATCCTTGCAATAAGACATGGACTAAGATTGCAAAATACCTTAGTGGGTCATCCCATCAATACAGACTGGATCAAGCACTTAAGACTTAATATAAAGCCATAGAAAATTGTTGACAGGAAACTGTGTCCAAGAGGCTACACAATCCCAAACTAATTCAAGGTATTATAGAATGGTGATACTCCTTGATCTCACAAAATGTGGCTTAACCAGTCTTAAACACAGACATGTCTGTCATTATGCGTTGTCACAAATCTGACAGGAAACATTCCTAGAAGCCCACACAGACTACTCAACCAATTTACCATCCGTCTACCTTCCCAGCCCAAGAAATAGACAACCCTTCAGCACTTTATTGCCCAAGCTCAGCTTTCTTCTTTGCCCACAGCCTATCAAGGGCACTGTCAGCATCTCCCTGCAGCCACACATCCACACTTCCCATCAGCTGTGCAGTTCAATGTTTGCACTAACTTCAGCAAACATGTACAGTAAGATGCAATGTATCAAAAATTTAAAATATATATGATGATGACAGTAACTAACAAAATAATGAGATCAGTACACCAAAGAATAATCTTATAAAGTCACCTAACAAGCCGTAAGATCATATTCCTGTTTCGATTCCTACATGTAAATTGCTTTCCTAAAGAATCTTATTCAATGTCAACTAGTAATACATGCAGAGATCATTTTACATCATACCTGGGCTCGAACATTGCCACAGAGTGCAAAAGTGGTGAACTGGCCAGTGTAGATGCCATTTGCATCTAGATGGCCAACATTCAACTGGACTGATGCATGATCCTTTGATGTGATCAATCTGTTTGTTGAGGAACTGCAAGGAACATTACAATGAGTTCAGCAGAAAAATCTCTGCAAGTCTGCCCACATGTTCAGGACATGGTCACACACCAACCACTCACATGAAATGATTTGCCTCATGAACACTGTTTTTCTTCCTCGGACAGTATTCTGCATATTTAATGTGCCTGGTAGCAATAGCAGCATCAGCAAGAAACCAAGCCCACATCTTTGCAAATTGCATGGTCTGGACACACATACCCTTGCTTTGAATAAAAAAGACAAAGGAAACAGAACTCAACAACTGTCATGTACCATCTTCACTACAAAGAGATGACCTTGCAAATTTCCTAACTTACAAAGAAGATGAAGAAGAAGAATGACATGTCTGCCGCCAAGCTGACTGACTCTTTTCACCCTCAAACACTTCAAAGGTGAAGACTTTCCAAAATCAATAGCCAAGGCAAATTATTGCCAAAACTATAACCCTAGGTCACATGTTGGATGACTAATTTACTGAAGGAACCTTGCTCGTGGTTTGCCAATCTCGCGAGACTCGAAGTCACGACTGCTTGTAAATTGATCATGAGACCAGAAATGAAAGACTACTCGCTTGATGCCCCTCAATATACAAACCCTAATCTTACACAACCAGCGAAGTACACCCCTCTGATGAAGTGCAAGGGAGGCACACGAAGAAAAAACCTCAATAAATACTTCTCGTCTGTCTGAAACAAGTTTCTCCATAACAAGAGCGTCTTCACAAGCTTCCTGTCCCTGATAAGATGACCTAAAACCTAGACTAACTTCTGATGAGCACAAGAGACCTAGGCGAAACACATCCTGCCTCAAAGAGAACTCACCACTTCCTTGGAATGTAGAGATCCACATTTTCGCCCTCCTCGTTCTGCATGTTGACAGATACAGAAGCGCTATTTCAAGCCGCAACGACAGCGTGAAATTTACAAGTCGAGAGAAAACACGAGATGGCAAAGAACAGGAACCGACAGAAGACAACTGGGATTCGCGAAAGCCGCCGCTGTGGACGAGATCTTAGAGAGACGACGTGCAGGTCTAAGTAGAGGTCTCAACCCAGATCCCTTTCAGGCCTTTCCAGGGCATTTATACATCTCGTTATCAGTTATAACCATATGCGATAAAAGGCATCGAAACAGGTTTTATGTATTATATTAGAGTTATCCGCAAATTCACCCTGGCTTCACCCTGACTTTGGGCCTCCTTTCACCCTCTAACCCCTCTTTTAGTGGTATCCGTAAAGTAAGGGAATTTTATTAAATCTCAGTATGAAATGCTGAAACTCAGTAGGAAATGCTGAATCTCAAACATTTAATGCACAACGTTCGAGAGAAATTATAGTAGCTGCAAGGTAGGAGCAGTGAAAATCTATGTACCAGCCATGGAGGCGTTCAGGGAAAAAAGACAGGGTGAAACTCAGGAACCATCAAAATTGACGGTTTTCTGAGTTTCCCCCTGTTGAATGCTAATGTACTTTTTTGCAGGTCTTTTTTTAATCTCACCCTGTGTATGACCAAACTCAGGGTACTGGAGCTGTCTTTTCCTGACTTTATGGATATCTCTATTGTCTTGATGCCGGCATTTTGTATGGGAGAACGGCAGAGGCCTTACCCTTCTCTCGCATAAAAACCTGTCCTAATTTTCAGAGGATGTGTGTTTGCGCTCCCTAACATCCTAGAAGATCATTGTTGAGTTCTTGTGCCTGACAATGGTCGTCAAAATACACTACAAAAATTAGGGCAGTGTTTTATGTATTTTGAAGGAGGGATTGCAGGCACCTATATATAGTAAAGAACCATCAAGTCAAATGTGGATCCAGATTCCACAAGCAATCTTGTGACAAATTCTTACTCCTTTCTGTAGTGGAAAGACACAATGCATTGCCCCCACAAGAATGTAAAGTGCAGGGTGAAAGCCTGCATGGCAGGGCTTTACCAGAATAGGGGCCCCTAAGGCAGCAGCTGAGGGGAGCCCAAATTCCAGTACAGCCCCACCCTGAGGGTTTTACACAGTGTAAAACCTGGCTGGGTTTTTCAATTGTTTTTCTCTGATACTTGGTGGGTATCACGATTTTTGTTTTTTAAAGTCGATGGCCTTTACGAAAAGTGTAAAGCCTGCGGACACACATCTGTGAGCTTTATGCTTTTTGTAAAGCCCATGGCTGTCAAAGGTTGAGTTACAGTAGTCTCCCGTTTAAGTACGCAACTTGAACCTGGGAGTTTTGTGCATACTTTACCGGTAGGTGCGTACTTTAGACGCTCCATTCTCAAGTGTGTACTTTAGACGCTCCATTCCCAAGTGCGTACTTTAGACGCTCCATTCCCAAATCGCCTGCATTTCGCTGCAATGTTGAAGAAACTAACCGGCAAGCGCCTGAATGAGTCCCAGCGCTGCGAGATCATCTCAAACTGAGCAAGACGAACCTTCCAAGCAAACGCGCTCTAGCGCGTGAGTACGATGTTAGCGAAGGCACTATCCGGAAGGTCTGGGAGAAACGAGATTCAATTCTTGAACGATCCGCTTTACTCTCCGAAGAAGTTAAGCAAAAGACCTTCAGAGCTTCAGTTGGATGATTTACCAAACTTGAAGATATGTTGTACATCTGGATTGACAACATGCGTCGTGCCAGGCTCCCTGTACCGCCATCTCTCGCCATTGCGAAAGCGAAAAGTATTGCTTCTACATTATCCATTTTCGATTCAGACTTTAAGGCTTCATGGCAATGGCTTAGTCGTTTTAGGACACGCCGAGGTCTATAGAATATGCTTCTTCATGGAAAAGGAGCTGAGGTTGACAAAAATGACCCAGAATTACTATCAGCGTTAGAAGAATTATACTCTATCATCGCTCAATACGACCCTGAGAACGTCTACAACATGGACGAGACTGGATTGTTTTTTCGTCTGCTTCCCAAATATTCCATTCTGATGCCGAACAAGGACATTTCAAGCACTAAAGGCAAAAAGAAAGCGAAAGATCGTGTTTCTCTGATAGTTTGCGCCAACGCATCTAGAACACATAAAATTCCTTGCGTAATGATTGGAAAGCCGAAAGAGCCAGCGTGTATTATAGACTGACACTGGCCAGTTCCTTATTTCAATCAAGCGAAAGCATGGATGGACTTGGAAACCTGTTGGAAATGGTTCAACGAAGTCTTTGTTCCAGAAGTCAAAAGACGAACAAGACGTCCCGTTCTCTTACTGATGGATAATGCGCTGAAACACTTCGACGCCTTTGAACGCGACAACATCCGCATAATATTCTTTCCTCCGAACTGTACCAACTGGAAATAGCCTTGTGATATGGGAATCATCACCACTCTCAATAAACCATACAAATATTTATATTTCAAGGATATCCTCGACTTCTACGAGCTTGACGAGCAATTAAAGCAACGGAAAAGAGAATTGGGAAAACGACTACGACGAGGTGCAACAGGAGTTTCCTACGAAAATCCAGCGCATCTACTGGATGTCGCAAGCTATGTAAAAGAAGCCTGGGATTTCGTCTCGTCAAGCTCTATCAAAATTGCATTCAGTAAGGCGGAGCTCATGAACTTGAAACCGGAACCAGGGGCTGAGAGCGAAAATAACGTCATTGCCACTGAGTTAGCCCAAACCATCGAAAGCTTAAATTTATCGATCAACCAATCAGAACTAGAAAAATTTGTTCATATTGATGACGAAAGCAATGAAGAATATGTCGCAGCAGTGTTGGAAGACGTTGAAGAGTTGTTGGAATTGATGAAGATTAATGAAGCAAGGTTTGATGAAGATAACGATGTTAATCAACCAGAGCAGATTGTCAAGTCACAGGATAGAGTTGAATTTCATGGATTTGAGTCTTTGTATAAGCAGATTCTCGATATTGAGGATCAGCTGCTCTGCTCTAACGTTCAAACAGAAGCCGAAGAAGCATTCGACGACCTCAAAAAATTGTTTGAAGAGTTCTAGGCCAAGGTCCAAGCAGTTGTCCTCAAAGCCAGACGCAAAAAAAACCAAAACCTGCGCCAGATGACGATTCATGATATGTTCCACTGAAAAATGTTGATCCCTAAAAATTTTGTCATAAAATGCGTACTTAACTGGGATGCGTACTTAAACATGTGCATACTTAAGTGGGAGGCTACTGTACTTTGGATAAAGCTACCAATGCATACATTGCAAAAAAAACCTGCATGTTTTGACACTCCCTTAGAAATTTCCTAATGTATTTGAAGAGCACCTTAAATTATTGTTATGAAAAACCCTTCCCCTCATACATCTTGTGCTCTACCTATGTTCAGGTTCATGAAAACCTTTGCCTTGTGCTGGGTAATGCCCATGGGTAGGGGATTATTTATTTTCATTTTGTTCACATTTTTTTATTTTCACACTTCTAATTTTCATCCTTTTCACAGTAAGCAAAACTCCAAGACTCCAAAATGATATACTGTAATCTCTAAAACCAAACACTAGTGCATTGCATTCACACATTTACACATTTTATGGAACCAAAACTCAATTGATGTCAATATTTCAACATACAATATACAATACACCTCCCTCTTCATTTATAACAATGCTACCTACATAAAAACATTAAATAATGAAGGATGGATTGGATCAAACTATTAGAATTTGATTAGGATATCACCTTGATGATCCACTAAGCACAACTCTCACACCCACTCAATCCCTATTTCTTGCAACTCTATCTTTCTAAATTGTATTTCTTTCTTTAAACTTAACTCTCTCTTTAAACATAACTTCATTTTCACAATTTGAATGCGATGGCTAATGAACTAGTAACTTTTCTACTTTTACTCTTTAATGACTCTTACAATCCTTCACAAAACCTTAAATCCAAACCTTCACTCTTCAAACCCAACTCAAATCCTAATTCCTTGCAATTCTCTCTTCAAACTTAACTATCTTTCAAACATCACATCACTTCACTTTCACAATTTGGTAAAAATTGATTAATGAACCAACAACCTTTCTACTCTTTAATGATTCATGAAATCTCTCACAAAACCTCAAATCCAAACCTTCATCTCTCAATCCCCACTCAATTTTAATTCTTTGCATTTTTCTCTCTAAAATTAACTATCTTTCTAAACATAATTTCATTCTCACGAATTGAATGTGAATGAAATATCTACCTCTCATCTATAGATCATTAAACCTAACAAAACATGGGATCCTTGCAGCTATGTCATCACCTCCTATCCACCACTTCCTACCTTTCTTTATTTATAGCTTGTAATTGGTACATGCTTATTGCAAAGGCTTGGATAACAATATGCAACAAACATAAATAGTTATTACAAAAGGCCTTCATCAAATACGTCTTGACATCTTGTATACAATATAAATATGAACTCCTATTAATGCCAACAAGACTTACTTCAGTTGGCATAGTGAAAGGTGTTTTCAACATTCCAAAAACCAAGATGATAACATGCCCAAAAAATTGTGGTATGTCATGATTGATGACACTATTGAGGAACATCACCCACACCATCAAGGAACGACACCCACATTGTTAAGAAATAACACCTTAGATTATAGTTTAAGTTCACAAGATTTGTTGATGATTTTGATGTTGGGAAAGCAATAAGTAAAATTAGTGAGGTTACACACAATGAAAAATAAAAAGGAGAAAAAAACATGTACGATATTTACCATAAATTTTGATCTCCAACACAATTGTATGTTGTTTTTCAAATCAACATGTGGAATCGCAATTCAACATTTGGATGTCCAATAAAAGCATCCAACACAATGTCTACTATATATCACAAACAAGTTTTTAAAAGTTCAATGATTTTGGAAAAAAAGGTTTGTCTCCAAGTTTTTTTTTCAAAACTTGCAATGGAATCACTAGAATAATGAAGAACATTTGCTAAAGCATAGTGCAAAGTCATGAAATCAAATGTTTAACATTGATTGTAAGTTCTTGATGAACATTATGTGTCATGCAAAATCATCTTCCACCTTTTGAGCAATCAAGCCTTATGTATAACTTTTGAACATAGATATTTGCACCCAACATTAAATGAACCACAAAACACATGAGCAACATTTGCATCATTAAAATCCTCAAACAAAGGAAGAATATGGATGCAAGACCAAAGAATTTGAACAATGAATTTCAAATTCAAGTGTGTTAAAAAGGAAAGGATTCTGGTTCTCTATCATGATTATTTGATTTGAAAAGAAAAATAGTACCAATTGTGTGAAATCCTGGAATGTTATGCATGTTTATATCATAAACCAGTTTTAAAGAGCTCAAACAAATGAAGAATATGAATGTAGCACCAAAGAGTTTAAGTAATGAGTTTCAAATCCAAGTATGTTGAAAAGGAAAGGATTTCATTTTTTTATCATGATCTTTTGATATGAGAAAAAAAATGGTACTAGTTGTGTGAGATCCTGGAAAACCAAGTCATAAAGGTCCAACATTTCTCCATGGCTAATTTAAACATTCCTTAATCCCACAATGGCTTGCAATGTGAAATCTTTGACACTAGATCCAAGGGAGGATTAAAACTTCACCCCAAACATATCAAAAACCATGATAGATTCTTAAAAGTGGCCATCTTATAAACTTGCCAAAAACAACATAATCACTTTAATTATTGTAATTATTGTTAAACCATAGATTAGGGGAAACAAAGGTTCATTATTACAATGGTATGCCACCATTTAAATGTAGGGGCAAAGGCAAAGTTGACCAAAGAACTTTTCTTATTAATCCTATTTAATCCACGCTTGTCATGACCTTAGCACTGGGCTTACAACGAAAACAAAGGCATGGAAAGGTGCGAACTGAAAATGTAACCCGGGAGTGTGAAGGAATGAACCCACACACTCCCAAGTGGATTCCCACTTTGGGAGTTGGAATCCCTATGGAGTTCCAAGTTTTCAAAAAGGTATTTCAAGGGTCAAAACTCATTAGATTAAATAAGTTCTTTAATATCATTGAAAATCTCTTAAAACTTAAATGTTTAAAAGAAGTTCGTATGACCCATTTGAGTACTTAAAACACAAGTTATGGCCAAAAGAAAGGTTGGTAGTCAAAGTGCCAATTTGATTCCCGCACATTAAAAATCAAAAATCGCCTTGAAATGCATGCATGCATGTGGCATGCCACATATCGTTGGAAATCTCTCGACAAATGTTAAAATTTTTCTTCAGACCTCACTTCAATTAGAAGTATGCACAAGAAGTTATGGCCCTCCACAATTTTAGGAATCCTAATTTTGGGAATTTCAAGACTCCCAACTTGGGAATCTTGAGACAAAATGACATTTGGATGTAGCTCCCGTGGTTAATCATAGAAAATACTATAAGGGGGAAGGTGGTGGCTTCCCCCAAATTTGAGCCGTGGTGAATTTTGTGAATTCATGCATGCCCATGGCTTGTCCATGGACCAAAAATGCTCCAACCACGCATTAACCAACTTGTTGTTTGGTTTGTGCAAGTTTGTGTGAATAATTGACTTGCTTGTCACTCATCCTAGTCCCCATCCTGGAGTTCCAACATGCCCCTCTACCCCCAAAGTGTTGCAAGCTAAGGAGTGTACCATAACTCCTTTTATGTTGTTTTCACTTTTAGACTCGCATTTGAGTCTTTCAAAGAATGTGGGGTGCATCATTTGGACACATCTAGTCAAAATTTTAAAATGGAACAGATCTAATAACTAATATAATAAGTTTTAAAACAAATGTGCCTAGGACATTAGACATTTTACTAACTCTTAAAGGATTGAAAATAAGAAGCTGATCCCATGCATAATTAGAAATAAACAACTTAACTAACTAATATAATCAACCACTTGGGCTAACACCTCAAAAGTCCACTTAATGGCAAAACAAGTTTGGAAACAATATAACAAAATGTTCATCAACATTCACATTCACATCCATCATTCCAGTTCATGATCAACATTGAACTAACTAGCTACATGCAAGAGGCAAGTTACCGCATGAATTTAAAGCTTAAACTTAGGGCCTAAAGTTGGAAATTAGAATGGTAAAATGTTTTTTTCCCTATACATATGCAAGTAAAACCCAAAAATTTAACCACAAAATGAATGTTGTATTAATAAACTTATAAGTAAACATGGGGATGAATGTAAACATTCATTCTCATTATGGATGAATGATTTTTTCATTCATTTAATGTATTGATGAAAAAATTAATTACATCTCATACATGTTTTTAATAAATAAGAATTCCATCAAAATTATGGATGAATGTTTTATTTTATCATTAACTTTTTATGGATAATTTTTTTTCCATAATTTTAATTAACTAAAACTTCATGAAACACAGTCTAATTATATATGTATAACATTCATTGAATAATATAATGTAAATTCCATTATATAGATGTATTTCATAGTTATGGTTTAAAATGTTTTAAACTATATTACCATTACTATGCTAGCACCCACCCCATGGTCATTGTTGTTATATATATATATATAATTTTATTTTTCAAGCAAATTGACCTAATGTCATTGAAGACAATTAGGTTGTTCCTTGCCTTCTTCTAAAGGTGCCACAACTTCTTTCAAACCTATTTATAACTATCATTGGCAACAATGGGATTTTTTTTTCATTTTTCATCAAAGGTGCCATGATTTTCTTCAAACAACCTATTATCATAGATGATAATTGGGGTTTTTTAATAATTATTTATTTTCAAAGCACCCCAATTTTCCATGCAATAAATATATAATGTTGTCTGGGGGGGGTTGACATTCATTCCATGACAATATTTCTTGAATTGCTTAACATTGTTCATGAAAATGATTTCATAAATAAAAAAATTAAATCATTTTGGTCCAATCATCATATTTTCTCCTATTGTCACAATTTCATTATTTATCATTTTAAAATGACATTCAAGTTTGAGATATTAATATTTGAACAACAAATATAAATGGATACCAATAATTTTGAATCTATTACTCTTCTAATCATGGATTTCATATGTGCATCCATAAATTTCATCCAATGATTTATTTATTTAATCCAAATCATAAATGAAATTTATCCACGCAAAAATGACATTCATCCATATGAAATCATTCATCTATGAACATATTCATCCATGTAGGTGGATTAAAATCACATTAAACTTTAAATTTCAACGCTCCAAACTCAAGCTTCACGTTCATGCACAAGCCATCCTCTTGCATGTAACAATATCATTTTTGTCAATGATATCTACCTTTTCCATAAGGAATTCATCAATGGACTACCATTCTTGTGGGCAATCTAATTTTGCATCAATTGACCAATTTTTCATTATCCCAGTTTGTCAAATTGTCCAAATTGTCAACTCCCAACCTATAGTGTTAGAAGCTTGTCAACATTCTAACTATGCTGGAAAGATATTCCAATTTCAATATGGGACCCATGAATCCCCAAAATTTGTCAAACCACAAAAGAAACATTTGGAAAGTATGTTTTGTGGGACTTCCACCAAGTCAAAGGTAGTACAAATCTTCTGGCTTCACATGCAAATGGCAAAACAAGCCCAATTCATTCTTCAACAACATGTGTACAATGGTTGCATTTAATGTCACTGCCCCAAAAATGGAATCATCAACTGGTGTTGTTATAATCAAGCCATTAGAAGCAAGGTTTAGGAAATGAAAAGCAACCACCAATAATGGCAATAGAGTTTTGCTAACATACTCAACCACAATTTGTATCATGTTTGCCCATCCAACAAACGCCTTGACCACATCAAGGGATTTAAAACACGGGTCCACCATTAATGTCAACATGTTGTGAGCCTTATTAGCATTGTAAGAAGATGTAAATGCCACAACTAGAGCCAATACAACCTGAACTTTTGCCATCATACGCACATGTAATACCCCTAATTCAAATTTAAAATCCCCCTTCACAAAATTGAAGGAGGTAATATCATATTATTGAATCTGATTTTGCATATACACACTAATTGAAAGGGCAACATTTAAGGCATAAAAAAGTAACCAATATCCTTGGGTTTGATTGAAGATACATTGCTTCACAACAAAAAACATAGTTTCATCAACCTTTTTACAAACTACCCATGTGTGTGCATCCGGCACCCAACCTTGTAATTCTTGAGTTTTTTGCCTCCCATAAGATAGATTGATGGCATTGTGATATTTTAAGGTTTCCTAAAACATAATCACCTTGCTAGCAAACCTAATCTTCACTAGTTTTTCAATTTTTGATGGGAGAACCCAACATCAAGGCATGCCCTATGCCATTCACTACAACCTTTGTCATATTTCTTAGTCCATGTAATTATTTTCTACACCATAGATTGAGTGGCCTTCAAGCTAACGTCCTTGAAACCAACAAAAACTTTAGTATCATCGGGTGCAGTCATACTAACATGTACCATTAGTAGTTGTAACCATTGCTTAATTTTTTGAATTTTAGATTCTAAAAATAATAATAATAAATCAAATAATGTTTTATAAAATGTTGTTGTGGATACATTATGTACATATCATAAAATTTTGGAATCAATTTAATGAGTAAAAAATACGCGATTTACATTTTTAAATCTTTGTAACCACTACTTAAAATCAATTTTGACACTTGTCTTTCACACAGGTAATTAGTTTGTTAATAAATTATATGATGACAAGAGATCCTTAACATGCACTATCATTGTAACTCTAAATGTATCAATTGCTTCAAAAAGTTGCACTATCACATGACAAGGCACCCGCATTGAGTTTATGAAATTAATCACAAGAACTAATGTGTTATGTCCAAATCTCATTATTAGAATTCATATTTTTTTACTAGAAATTTTGGTCAAAATATTCATTTTGGGCAAACATAAAAAAAAGAATTAGTCATTCTGGACAAGTCGTTTTCAACTTGTATGTTGTGATTAGGCCATGTACTTTATGACCAAGCCTAGGTTGGCATTTTTGACTAGTCATTTTGATTATTTTTTTGATTAGTCATGTTGATTGGTTAATACAATAATCAAATGATTTTTTGACTAGTCAAACACCATTTTGACTAAACAAATGCCATGTGGCATTTAGACAATGGCCACCCAAATAAAGCCATGTGGCATTTAAACATTGGTCATTAAGCCATGCCATGTGGATAGAACCTAAGCAACCTAGGTTAAGCCTAAAATCAAATACCTACTTTTAAGGTACCTTTGTATAGGAATTTACAAACTAAGTTCCTAGGCCTAGGCTTAAAAACCTATAGCTTGCGACTAGGTATAGAAGCCTAAAGTACACTAGGGCAACCTAAGTTATGTTTTTTACTGGGCTTAAACATACACCACCTATATATTAAACATACACCTAGATGACCTAGGTAGGAAGATCCTATTTCATTTTGAATTTGGCCTTTAAGGTTGAGCCTTTTCAATTGGCTCATCCCAAGTGGCCTTTCTTTTTAAATATTTCTTATGTCTTGGATGCTTATGGTGCCTCTATTTATATATTTCTCATCATTTGGAAAGGATGACAAACAATATGGGACAAACTTTTGGGAAGAATAAATGTTTTCATGTCCACACAACACTAGAGCCTTTTAATTCACACAACATTATTCCTAAATAACTACATAAGATACATAAATTAAATAAGTAAATGGATAAAGAGGTAGGTATATATATGTATGTTAATTAAGTTAAAGTTAAAATTAATAATAGTGAATGTCTAGTTATTTAGTTATAATTAATAATTACAACCATATTATAAATCCTTGAATTATATAAAATATCAAAATATTTATAATATATTATATTGTTGATTAATAATTATAACCAAATTATAATTAATCCTTACAAATTTGACCTAATTCATTTTATATTAGCAACAACATGTTTGTAATAATTAATAATTAATTACTTAGTTACACATTCATTTATGTATTTTAGGTAAATAACTAGTAAACCAACTAGTAATTTATCATAGGTATGCAAACATCACAAATATATAGGCTTCATGGGTTTGTTCTAAATCTATGTAAAATATGTTATTTCATGGGTTTGCATAATTTGAACACAAATGTGATGCATTATTTAAACATGGAAGTTGTGTGCACGACTTTCACGTGTAAATAACACGAATAGAAATATAACATCCATGTTTAAAACAATACAAATAGGCATATGACATTCGTGTCTAAACAATGCACATGACATCAATGTTTAAACAATACAAGCAAATGAATGCCATCCGTGTCTATTCCATATGAACCTATGAAAAACTAATTTTGCACAACTATTATTGCCAAATCATGACCCATGAAATTTGTGATGAATGGCCTAACCTAACCTATATAACTAGGTTACCTATAAGTTAAAGTATAAGTAAATAGGTGGAATGTAGGTAGGGTATGTATAAATAAATACACCTACATATAACCTATTTGTATTTAGGCTATTTAGTTACATACTTATATTAAATAAGCTAAATAGGTGGCTGATTTAACCTAGGAAAAATTAATTGTGGCAAAACTAATGATTGGTAAAATAATAATGCCTAAACCAACCACAATTAAAGTAATCATGGCAAAACTAGAACTAGCTAAACTAATTGTAGCAAAACCAACGATGATTAAATTAACCATGAATAAAATAAATATGGCCAAACTAACCAATGAATAAATGTATTATGGCTAAACCAACCATGACTAAAACTAACCATGAGTAAAATAAATATGGCTAAACTAACTATGAATAAAATACATATGGCCAAACTAACCATTGAATAAAATATTTTATGATTAAACCAACCATGGCTAAATTAGAAATGGTTGAATTAACCATGAGTAAAATAATTATGGCCAAATTAACTAACGAATAAATATTTTACGATCAAACCAACTATGGCTAAACTATAAATGGCTAAACTAACCATGAATAAAGTTAATATGGTTAAATTACCTAATGAATAAATATTTTATGGCTTTACCAGCTATGCATCAATTAATTGTGGCTAAAATAAACATGAATGAAGTAATTATGGTGAAAATCAAAATGGTTAAAATAATTATGGCAAAATTAGCCATGGCTAAACTATAAATGGTTAAACTAACCACGAGTAAATAAATTTGGCTAAACTAATCACTAATAAAGTTGATCTGGCTAAACCAACTAATGAATAAATTTTTATGGAAAAACCAATTATGCAAAAATTAATTATGGTTAAAATCAAAATGGTTAAAATAATTATGGCAAAACCAACCATGAGTAAAATGAATTTGGCTAAAACAAACATGAATGAAATAGTTATTGTTAAAATAAAAATGTTTAAAATAATCATGGCAAAACCAACCATGGCTAAATTAACAATAGTTAAATTAATGATGGTATATTAGTTATGGTTAAATTTATTAGGGTAATAATAACTAAAATGTTAAAAATAAATATAACTAATTTAGTTATGTTTATAGTAACCATAGTTAAATTCATTATGGCAAAACCAAAATTGGCCCAACTAATAATTTTTAAATTAATTATGTTAAAATAATCATCATGGCTAAACTAACTATTGTTAAATTAACCATGGTTATATTAGTTATGGTTAGTTTTAATTTAATTTGATTTTTTCATAGGTAGTTGAACCATAATTAATTTCAATTTAATCAATTTAATCATAGTTAGATAAACCATATATATAATTAGTTTAACCATAATTAATTTGGTCATGATTCATTTAGTTATAATTAACTAACTTTTACATTTTCCAACTTTTTTCTAATTAGTCAAACACAGTCAAAATGTTACATTTAATCCCAAGATACCCAACTATTGGAATTTGTAATTGGCCTTTTTTACTAAGTCATTGGCCATTTTGAGCAAGCTTACTTAATTAACCCTATTGAGTGGGTATAAAGGTGGGCTTATTGATTAGGGCACTGGTTAATTTGACTAGATTGGGTGGTTTTATTGACCATGCCACTAGCTAATTTAATTAAGTGGTGTTTTAAAATCCAATTTGACTAAATGTCTGATTTGATTAATTGTCAAATTGGTCACTCTAATCAAATTGATTAGTCAAAAAATACCCATTATCATTCAAGCCCTTGACTTTTAGTCAAAAATACATGTCTTCTAGTAAAAAATATTCATCCAGTCAATTTTGTTAGTTTGAAAAAAAGGAATTATAGTAGTGTTTAAAAACCCATAAATAAAAAAGGTTATTATTGTAACAATGAATCCAAGCAAAAAGTATATATCGTTCCATGGTTTTAGCCACCAATGAAAGGATGGCATGTTGAATCGTTTACTTATGATTTGGAAACACAACTCAAGGATTTTGATGCATGACCAGGCACTTCAGCCGTTGACTTTTTACAATAGAAATAGGCACGTAGGCTTTGGAAACAAACAACAATCGACCTCCATAAATTTTTGTTGTTGTGCATCATCCTTCTTATAAGGATTACCATTCCCAAAATGATTTTTTGCATCTTATGAAAACCACTACTCCAATGTTAGTGATTTTCAATTCAAAGGAATGAAAGATCCTTACCTACCAACCTATTGTTAAAAAATAGCCACAAGAAACACATGAATAAGAAATCGAAGAAGAAATGGAGTTACAACAGTCGTTCACCATTCAACCTATTGAAGAAACTTTAATTGAAGAACTTTTTCAATAACAACCGATTAGAATCACTGTACCCCATCATTTTAGATCTTGTGTGAAGTACATGATGAAAAGAGAAAGGAAAGTTGTTGTTGAGGATTTAGTTATGTTCGACAAACGTGCAAGAAAACGCCAAACCTTTAGGGTGAAGGAGGTTCAAAAGATACTTTAATGGATAAAGATGGAATGTGTTGAACACAAATGGGCAAAACAAGTTAGTTTGGAAGGGATTTCTAACATTCAGTGGATTGTTCCAAGAATAGACATGTAGAAAGAGTTTTTGTGAACTTGGGAGGATACAGAAGATGGCAAAATCCAAGTTTAAATACGAGGAAGTAAAGTCCTCATTGACTAGGTATTAATTCATAAAAAATTTGATATTTCCTCTAAAGGAGACATTAATGTTACAAAACATCAATCAAGGATGTTGAAATTGCTTTGAAGAGAATTGCAAGCTCTAATGCCTTTGTCAAAAATGAACAATGGAACATAATATGCATGAAGGAGAAATTCCATCTTTGATTTGCAACCATATTACAAATCATTTATTAGAAATAACAGTTAATTTATTTTAGCAATTGGGTTGTTATTATCTTTCATTTGGCAAATAAAGCCTAAAAAATTAACCAATTTTCTATTTTTTTACTCAAATGCTAGTCAAATTCATCTAGTGGATAAATCATCAAAAGAAAATTGTAGCGAACTTAGAAGTCTGAAACAAGAAAATCACAACTTGTTATTAGGACCAGTGATTGATGTTTTGTTAATGAATGGTTTCCTTTTTTCTCGAGTGATTTCACCAAAAAATCATTACGAAATGAACATGTACAAGCAATAGGTAAATTTAAACATGTTGTTGAAGAGTAAAAGTTCACTTAAGCTTGTGACTAGGGAATAATTTTTGTGGTAGGTGCAATTTGTAACTACTTTGCCATTGCATGTACATCAACCACACTAATTAAAAAGCCTCCAACTCTTCAAGACAAGTTAAATCATGAACCAACTACTTTTCCACCTAAGAAGAAAGTGCAAACCTATGGACTAGTTTTTTTGTTGAATCATGAAAGGAGGATGAAAAGACATATATATAAGAAACTAATTGTGGGAATCAACAAGAAACACAACCATAGAGGACTTGGTTAAATCATGAGGATGAACCTAAAGATAATGAAAAACATTTACTTGAAGTTCCACCAATTGTTTCACATGTTCCTAAACTTGTAGTTCAACTTACAAAAGTTAAAGAACCTAATATTGAAATAATTTTATCTAGACGTCAAGTGGTTGAATCATCAAACACTGAAAACCTTTAGCTTTCAACCATTCTTGGAAACTTATTACTTAACACTTCTATAGAAAACTTGAAACAAATTAGTGTGTTTTTTGCACAAGCTACTCAAAATGCCAATATTTGGTTAAATATATTGGAAGGATTTACCAACATGAGTGTTGAATGTGATCAAACCAAAACAAGCGTGTAAGAAATAGGTAATTGGCCAAGGTACAAGTTGATAATCATAACCTGACTATGAGGGTTACTCAAGTTGAATAAACTACAAGGAAGACAAAAAATTACAACAAGAGTATAATGATTTGAATTAGCTTAATTAGAATACTTGACATGACATTTTTTCAATTTGAACATGATTGGATAACAATGGAATACAACAAAATGGAACAATTTAGTGCGGAGTAAGAAAAGACAATTATTGAATTGGAGCAAACTTGTTAAGGACAAAAGGAGCAACTTGTTCTAGCCAACATTGAATTGGAGAACCAAACTTATATTTTGCAAGCTCAAGTTCAAGATTGGAGGGGTAAATTTGAACTGTCAAAGGTACAACCAAACAAACTAACCCAAGCCTTACCTATTTGGATGCGTAACAAGTTGAAGGAGTTTGAAGAATTATTGCTAAACAATACTTTGCTCAAGGTTCAAAATCAAGCTTTGGGTGACAAGAATCCCAAGTGGAAGGAGTGGTGGCAAATGATACAAAAATTTATGGAAGAGCATGGAGCTACTTACGTTGATGAACATGTTTATCAATTAGAACTATAAGCTTATCAAACAACATTTCCAAATTTCAAGTACATATCACTAACCTTATACTTGTTGAAGCAAAGGCTAGCATGGAAGCAATAGGTGTGGCATCATCATTAACCTTGGAATTTAAAAGTCAAAGCGAACAACCTATCGTAACAACTAAATCAACTAGTCCAATAAAAGAAGAAGCTAGTTTAAAATTCATACCTTTTCTTTTATTCATGTTGATTATTGTTGAACCTATTTTAGTACTATTGAACTTGTCGTTACTCCAACACTAATGGTTAGTAATAGAATTGAGCCATTAGAATTACTATATGCTACTATACCATTAACACCACCTTAGATAGGTGTGGGCTCAAAGATTACTTTGATTTCTAGCACACCACATGCATCGGAAGTTTTTGCTACGTTAATAGCAACCTTCACCAACAAACTTGTTCAATTGGTGTTTACAACAAAAACCAACATTCAATTAGCAGGCATTGATAAGCATATGGAGGAAGTTATTACTAAATTAGTTGAAGAAACCAAATATCAACATGTTACAAAGATTAAGGTTGACATAGAAACTTATAGCTAGTCTTTCAAAGAGGAAATATTGTTTTAAGGTGGGCAATGTTTCCCAAATTTTGTGAATAGGTGACAACACCTAATAGGTCAATGGGTAGTGGGCTAAACAAGTAGATTGGTAGAACAAGTAGTCAACAAAACATGTAGTTGTGAGTAGGCACTCACTGTTTGAATTTTTTTACTATTTATCTTAGCATTGGCTAATTATTATTTCAATGGTTTAATTCAAACTATTGGAATTTGAGTTAGCAAGTATGTAAAGGAGGGATAGACAAGGGAAAAGGGAGAGGATTTTCCCATTATCATATTTGTTTTGTGATTTTGTAACTTGTGAATACATTTTCATTTAGAGTTATGATTTATGCATAACATTCTGAATTTTTCTTTTAAATATACATGTTATATAATTGAACCTATTTTTGAAAGTAGAAAATTGCACTAACTATAATGGGAATCAAGCAAAATCCCATTAACAATCTAACTAGTTGTTTAGATAGTGTGAACGAAGCAAAAATATTAACATGATAATTCCACATCTAAACCAATGGCATGGTGCACATGCGTGGGTGTTAAGTCAAATGATGATTAATGTTAGGTAGTTATTAAGAAGGGGAATTAACCCCCAAGGTTATCAAGGTGGTTCATAAGATTCATAACTATTATTCTCAGAAAAACCAAAAATGAAGTTTTTGTATATAATCACAATTGTCAAAATTAAAAAAAGATCAAAAAATTAGTGGTAAAACCATTGATTTTTTAAATTGGATATTTCATAAAATCATATATGCTTTAAAATTATTTAAAATAAATGGGATTAATAGCTAAAACTAATACTTCTCTAATTTTAAAATGTTTAAAAAACCAAAAATTAATGGTCATTTCAAAATTCAAATAACCACAATACATTAATAATTGTCTTGTGTACAAGCAATCCATTTAACCCAATGACTTTGTGTATGGTGGGAATTATTACAAGCAAAAGACCTCACCAAACTAGCATCTTTTAATCATATATGTGAATGATACCAAACATGTTTTAAAGGAATCTTCCAATTTGAAACTTGTTAGAGATTTCAAAATGTAGTTGGAGGGCACCATCATGTAAAGAACTTATTCCATTATCTACCTTCCTAACACTAGAGGTCATAATATGTTTAGGTGGGTTTTTACATTTTCATAAGGACGTATTGATTTTTCTTCATGTGATGAATCAAAGTTGATAATCATTACACATAGTAAGTCCTTGAATGGGTGCATCGCCAAATCTAGTGTCACCCTTGGTTGTTGCCTTAGGCAAGTGCCTTATTTTGGTAACCCCTATAGTCATGAGTACTAACCTACGACTTACCCAACCTATAGAAGAATTCAAAATTTTTTTTGTTAAAATAATTAAATTTTGAATAGGATAGCCTCAACCATGATTCTATGCATTTTCTTCACCAAAAAGGCCAAAAATGTGTTTTTGGAAAGGTTTTTAGGCTACTTGTAGAGGAATGCTTGTAGTAACATTGAATTTTAATGAAATTGGGTAGTGAGAATTTGAAGATGACACGAGAGGACAAGGTCTTTGTGGCATCACATGTGTCCATTGTCAACATATATATAGGTGATATCTACATATTTATGGTGGGGAAGGATGTGTAAAACAAGCTAATGTTGATGGAGGTGTTCAATACCATCACATTTTCAATGAAAGATGTGTAGAAGGCGCCAAATGAATAATTCTTCTCGAAAAAGTACATGGTAAGTCCTGTTTTTACTTGGATGAAATTGTGTCCCAAGGATCTATGGTGCACATAAACAAATATAACATTATAATATAAATTAGGTTGAAACCTTTGGCTGAAGGATGAAACTTTGATTTGAAGCTTATCATTTAGACCTATAATTTGTAACTTTGGAATTGTCTATCAACCATTTCCTTCTTGGTCAAATTGTCAGACCTCACATTGAGAACTATATAGTTACATGGTAATTCAATCAAATATTTTGCCAATTAAAACCCTATACACATTGGTAAAAGTTTGCAAGAAATATTAAGATTTTGACCTCAACTAATTCTTTTATTCATGTTTGCAACAAAAGAATTTTTTTCATCAACTAATCCATTAAGTAGTAGCCATTGAACGACCAAATGTTTTTGTTGCATGTAACATGATATGTAATAAAAACTCAAAGTGTAGTTAAATTATTATCTTTTGCTTAATTTTTGGAGTAGATTATACTTAAATCTATACCCATTATTAATTAGGAGCTAATGGTAGCAATAATAGCTAGTCACTACCATTCATGATGCATATGATGGTTTGATATTTTGTGAATAAAATCAAAATTTTATCATTGCATCCATTATTTTTGTGTTTTTTTTGGGTTGGCCATAAATGACATAATTTGGAATGTATGTATTTTAAGCTAGCTCAATTTTGAAAAAAACAAGAGTCCACAAAAGTCCATTTTAGAATGTTAATTTTTTGATTTTTTTTGGTACCATGGGTTCAATGGTAATAAAATTTATGTACCAAAAGAAATAAATTCCATATTGATAGGAGCCCACCTTCATATTCCAAATATATACACTTCTAGGGGGAATAAAAAAACTATGTTAAGGACTTTTGAAAATATCATTCAATTTTGACCATTCAAAATCCCTAATTAAAATTTGATTATGATTTTTGAGGGACTAATTTCACATAAATTATTATTATTTGATATTACACCATATATTGAGTCATTATAGATAATTTTCAATGGAATTCAATATGAACCTTTTTATTTTAATGGGACCAAAAAGTTGACAACGAAGATATTTATACCTAGATCAATGTTATCTTGTAATAGAACTAGTTGCAAAAAAATGACATCATTATGTTCATGGGAATGTTGCAAAATTAAAATTTAGGCAAACATTTGCCACTCTTCCTATAGTTTATGAAGGAGATCTAGAAAGACAAAACATTTTAAGTTTAAACAATGTGGTAGCAAGTTTAATAAAATGTCCATACCATGATCTTCCTTGTTGATGGCATGGATGATTAAGTTGCAGGGAATCTATAACTAATAAATGTATGTGTAAATAATTTATGTGTCAACATTCTACAAGGATCATGTTTAGTTGTTTTCAAGCACCTGGTACTTCTCACATTTGAAACCCCTAGAAGCTAAGTTTGTTGAGTAGTGTCAAGACATGTATGAGATCAAGACTCTTCAAGCATATGGTTATGGAATAAACTTATTTAAATCTTTTATTGATTTGGATCCTTTTGTTGATTACAAGTAACTTAAATCCCTAAAAAGGAGGCTCAACATCCATCATGTGTATCATCTACATGGTTAAGGTACCTAGCAATTTTCATGGAAATTAGAATATATTTTATTTCATGGTGCCACCTTTCTTACACTATTATGTGATCTTTATTGAATAGTTTTTGTGGTGTTCTTTTTGCGCTCTCATACACACCTTTATTTGATATTGAATATAACATAGCAAGGGGACAAAACCAAGTACAAATTCTTAATATTCAATTGAACAAATGAAAGATTGTCAATGTGGTTGATATTACTAATTTTATTGTTCTTGTTTCAAGTTGTCCCCTTTCAATACTTTTCTTCTTCCTAGTTCTTTTATCCTTATTTGGAATTATTTATTTGATTTCAATAAAAAATAATTAAAAGCTTGTTCCTACCTTTCTTAAAAATGCAAAATACCCTCATATTAGTAAATTAATACACCTTGTTCTTTTGTTACACTTGAATCTTTATAATATAATTGCATGAATATTGATATGACATGTGCGATTGTACACATATTTGTAACATAGTTTTACAAAACATCGTTTTAAAACCATAAAATCCAATTTCTTAGAAGAAGGATTTTAATTTTTGTTAATTATATTTCCTAGAACAAAAAAAAATTTAAATTTAGTAGCCCCTATACCATAGGTTGGAAATTTATGAAACCTCTTCCATGCATCTTTAATGCGCATGTATTGATCAAAGGTTTTCCAACTATACCAATAACACACCCCCAATTTAAATAAAAAATTATTTATATTATTGGTGAATTTTTAGTGATGAAAATGTTTGTAATTCAATCATTCCTACATCACAAGTCTAAACTCTAAACGTTACAAAATCATTTTAGTGCACCCCTACTCATCAAGGACTTTTCAATAGTACCAATAATAGGACCAAGGGTAATGGTTTGAGGGATATCAACTTGACAACAAAACAAAACAAATTGAACAAGCTTACCTTGTTGTATAAAGGTTTTGCCTTGTATGCCAGCTTTGTAATTATTTTTGGAAGCTCCATTGGTATTGGACTATTGACCGAGACATGTTAATATTTACCCTCATAGGTGGAAAAACAAAGTTTTGTTTTTTTAACAAATTTCATTAATGTAATATAAAGTTTATGACATGGTATGGCAATTTGTATGGAAAGTAAATAGGGTTGTGGTTTGACTAATAGGCTTATGTTCACGTTTCGTGTTTAGTAACATTGTCCAAACATGATCAAGCTATGAACCATAAATTGTAGTGTTTTGTTAGAATCGAAGGATCATCTTGTATTTGACATGAATAGAATTGGATTTTGTGCATCTTTACTTTTGTCATCAAACATTCCCATTGAAATATCCTAGCATGATAATTGGAAAATTTGGTGGAAGAATGAACACAATTTCTTTTAATGTAATGAAAAAATGTCCCAATGATAATGTAGAAAGTTTGCATACAACAATAACATGGATTACATGTTGACTTTGAAACAACTTTTGCAAATTCCAAAACTTTAGATTCCTTGTGGCATTTATTTTCTAAATAAAAAAATTTGCACACACAACATCCACAAATTTTTTTTAAAATGTCTTTTCATCCTACATTGACATTTGCAAAATTTGTCATCATACACATGTGCATAAAAAAAGTAATTGCAAAAGTTGCAATTCTACCCAACCCACCCCTTTCTTTAATTTCCACATTCAACATTCACCTAAACATGTATATGCCATGTTTATTTTTGCTATGAAATTCAAAGGTCTACCCTATTTGATAAACAATAATGCCAATAAAACCATCTTCACAATCAACATCTTTGAATTCCACTTGTAGTTGAATGTTCACTTGTTGCTTCCAAGCATCCACATGTTGAAAAGGATTGTAAACATCAAATTAAGGGAAAAAACCCCTAACTTGGAAATTGTTCCAAAAAAATAATGCAACAAAAAAATCCCTTCATTGGACATCAATAGAGAAGAACATGACAAAATGTGCCATGGTGGTAATGTATTGTGTGTAGAGTGCACGACAAAATACCTTCAATATTCAAGGCATAATAAAAGGCCCTTTATAGCTAGTATTGAATCTTTTTTACAAGGTCTCCTTTTGACATGCCCTAATAAGATGATAATAAAATAGTCCATCAACCTAAATTTTGGAGATCTTAAAGTTCTAAACATGTTGTTAACATATCAAATTTAGTTTTAGAATTGCATAGGCCTCATACTTACAACACATCAACTCACCTTAGCATATGCTTCGATCTAATTAACAACACAACAAAAACCATTCACCAAAATTTATTATGTAAACCTAACAAAATTTGTTTTTGGTTTCATTGTTCAATGTTTTTGTATATATTCAGTTGAAATGTTTAATACAACATTGTGTATACTAAATGACCTATCTTTGAATTGGGCTTGAACCTATTGATTGCCATGTTGCAATTTGTGCATTGAAACCATGTTAATCAAGATCAATATCTCAATGCTAACATGTATGAAGCTAATGGTGATGTGAATAATTCCATGTAATCTTCTATTTATACAACTGTTAAATAATATATTTTTAAAACATAGGACCAAAAGTAACATCCAACAACCTAGGCTGATGGCGAGGGAGATTAAAACAAGCTTGAAATATGCGGAGGAAGTTTGTAAACCAATAAATTAAAAGAGATCACTATGAGAAATTGTGTCCATAGCGACTAGATTATCCTACAACTAAAGCTCCAAAACAACTAATATACAACTACATTACAATTGTCCCATGGAAATACAACAAATTAATAAATAAAATGCAACATCGGTAAATCAAGGAGTTGTATTGTAGTTGCAAATTAGTTGCAAGATGTATATTTATACAATATAATGTATGCATTATATATATGGTTGTAGTCAACCATGTTTGGCTTTGTTGACAAGTTGCATTTTAGTCGCATGTAACAACTACATCACAACTAGGATAAATTTTGTTACTAATCAATGTCTACTTTGTAACAAATGTATGGCCTTGAATAACACATATGATCGTGCCACATGTATACATTTCCACCACCCAATATATATGACATTTCAACTTGTTTGCAACTAGTATGCAATTGTATTTCAGCTTAAATTTTGAAATTTAATTATTTGAAATTTGGGTGGAAAACCTTTAAACAAGTGACACATGAGAGTATATTAATAGATCTGCCCCAATGCATTGACAACCTTCATGCACTTATGCTTATTGTCAAGAAATTCAAAATGTTTTTTAAAAAAAATATTTCTATATTCAAACATTTTGTGTATTTCCTAGTCTTTTGGTGATGCAATTTTCATATCATGTGTTAGAACTAAGATTATTTTTGTTTGTTTAGTTTAGAATTAAAACCAAAAGGTTGTTATAAGTTTTATTATTTATTTAAATAACTTGGAAATTGAAGGCTTTTATTTTTTTATTTTGTAAGTCAAAAGTTCTTATTTTTGTTCTTCAAGAAGTTGATGACTTTGGTTTTTTCTCTTGGAGTTTGAAGGTTATTATTCTTACTCATAGATAAGTTGAAGGTTTTTGTTTTTGCTCTTAGAGGTTGAAGGTTCTTGTTCTTGCTTTTAGAGAGGTTGAAGACTTTTGTTTTTTATCTTGAAGGTTAAGGTTCTTATTTTTGCTTTTAGAGAAGTTGAAGGTTTTTGTTATTGCTTTTGAATGTTGAAGGTTTTTGTTGTTTCTTTTGGATGCTAAATGTTTTTGCTATTTTTTTTGGATGCTAAAGGTTTTTGTTCATACTTTTGGATGTTGAAGGTTTTTATTTTTACTTTTTGATGTTTAAAGTTCTTACTTTTGGTTTTAGATGTTGAAAGTTTTTGCTCTTACTCTTGAATATTGAAGCTTTTTACTTTTGTTCTTAAATGTTGAAGGTTCTTGCTTTTATTTTTAGATGTTGAAGGTTTTTGCTTTTGGATGTCGAAGGTTCTTACTTTTATTCTTGGATGATGAAGGTTTGTGATTATTGGTCTTTTGTTTATTTGCATATATTAAAAAAATGATGTGAAAATATATTCCATTTTATTTAAAAGTTGATTGTAGAAGTTTAGTTTAACTTATAATGATGAAAGATTTATGAAAGGTGATTTTTAAAATGATGATCATGTTACATATGTTTTGTTTCGTGTTTAAACATTTGTGATGATTTTTATTGTTTAGGGCCGAACTTTCATTATGTTTCAATCCATCAACATCAAAATGATGTATACAAGGTAAAATTCTTTCAAAAGTACCTAAAATTGTAATTCAATTTACCTAATTGTAAGCACAATATTTGATTATATTTGCAAGTGTGCACATTATAGTTTAGTTTGTATGGATGTTCTATATACATTGCATTTTAGAGACAAATAAGCTGCATGTTAATGGCAATATAATTGTAAATTAATTTATTCAAGTTGAAGGGATTATTTAGATATTTTTAACATTACAATGTTATGATATGCTACTAATTTCATTTCACATGTGGAACTAAATATCATAACATGGCAAATTTCAAGCAGATAAGGTGGATTGAAGAAATTGCATGGATCAAATTCCATTTCAACAAAAATAGAAGAAAATAATCATTTATGAAATTTAGTGTTTTAGATGACGTGTAATTTTTTTCCTTTTCTATTTTTTTTTCACCCTTTTGTGTCTTTTTTTTTTTCTATTTTTGTAATCTCTACTATTGATGAAGCATATAGGAAAAAATTATGTGGTGAAGGCTTTATAAGAAAAATTGTTTTTGAAATTTTGAAAGAGATCTTACCTTCATCTTCTTCTTTATCCAATGAATTCTTTGACCTACATCCTTATGGTTTCTATCTTACTACCCCTTTTATTACACCATCTTTGACTACTAATGTCTTTGATGAATTGTTGTGTTCCATTAATGGAGATGACATTTATGTACAGTGCATTGAACTTCGTTCATCTAATGTTACCTTTTCTATTGATAAACCTCCTACTAATTCCATTTAATTACATCTTAATACTAATAAGCCTCCTTTTCATTCTATTGTATTACATCTTGAAGCAACTAGTGATTTTTGTGGGCATTTTTGAAACCCTTACATTAGTTTACATTCAGTAGACAAGTTTGATTTCTTTCCTAATGCCTCCACATTTGCATTGGTTGTTGATCCTTGCAATGAGGTTTTTATTTATGTACCTTCTCCTATGCCTCCTCTTGTACTTGATCCAAGTTTCCATTTAAATTTTGATGTTGTTAATTTTGCATCTTTTCCTTTTATTCATGTTAATGTGCTATTAGGAATGAGGTTGTTGAGAGGATTAATTACGAGTTTCCTATTAGGGAGCCAATTTTGGAATCTCGATTTCTTGAAATTAGTGATAAGGATTTGGAAAATGTTAACAAGGGAAGTTGAAAAATGAGCAAGCACATGGAGCTTTGGGCAATGAATGTTTTCAATGAATGGAGATCGTTTTGTGGTTTTGACACAATGAAATTTGTTACTAATTTGCTTGAATATGAAGGTTCAATCAAGGACCTTGAGGATATTTTGTCATCTTTTATTTTATACGTTGTAGAAAAAAATGGCAGCTTACATCCTTGAACCAAGTACAATTTTTTACCATTTCTTGAAAGTTTTTAATAATTGGGTTTTTTTTTCATCATGTGTTTTTCTTCTTTCTATTTTGTTTATGCTT